>Ga0206925_1169_pt1 | contig 11974 bp, 8 predicted proteins | sample Alteio_BWOrgHeat_62_FD_152944 | JGI IMG/M metagenome (GOLD analysis project Ga0206925, IMG submission 152944) | Enriched cells from forest soil in Barre Woods Harvard Forest LTER site, Petersham, Massachusetts, United States -... | ecosystem: Environmental > Terrestrial > Soil > Temperate forest > O...
ATGACGGTGCGGCCACGGCGGAAGTTGCGGCGGATGACGGTGCCGGAGCGGTGGTTCGCGCGGTTGCAGGCGCGGAGGGTGCCGGGCGGGCTGCCGGAGTTGCTGCGGCGCGAGGAGCTCCGCCGGTGGGCATGCCGCTGAGGATCTCTTCCACGGGGAGAAGGCGCTGGAGGTGGACGAGCTTGAGGAGGCCGAGCTCGAAGTGGAAGCGCTGTTCCTGGCGGTAGCCGAGTTCGTCGAAGGTCCGGAGCATGACCTGCAGGAAACGGGCGAGCTCCTCTTCGGTGAAGAGCATGGCGGTGCGGGCGGCGCGGCGGCGCTCGTCGGGCGAGATCTGGAGGAGTTCCGTTGCGTCGTTTTCGGGAGTGATGCCGGCGATCTTCGCGACGACGCAGTTGCGGAGGTAGCGGACGAACTGGCGGGCAAGTTGCGCGGGGGAGTTGCCAGCGTCGAGGAGCCGGTTGGCGGCGACGACGACGGTGGCCGAGTTATTCGCGGAGACGGCTTCGAGGATTTCTTCGAAGACGGCGTTGGAGACGGTGCCCATCAGCTCGCGGATCTGACCGGCTTCGAGGACGGCGCGGCCTTGCTTGTCGACGGGCGCGGAGGCGATGGCCTGATCCATGATGCTGAGGGCGTCTCGCATGGAGCCGTCGCCGGCTTCGGCGAGCAGGGAGAGCGCGGCCTCGTCAGTGACGAGGTTTTCTTTTTCGACGACCATGCGGAGCTGCTTGAGGATGTCGTCAAGCTTTACGGCGTGGAAGCTGAAGTGCTGGCAGCGCGAGCGGACGGTCTGCGGGATGTCTTCGGGCTGCGTGGTCGCGAACATGAAGACGGCCCACTCGGGCGGCTCTTCGAGGGTCTTGAGCAGGGCGTTCCAGGCGGCCTCGGTGATCTGGTGGGCTTCGTCGAGGATGAGGATCTTGAACTTCGACTTGTTGGTGGGGCGGGCCTGGATCTTGCTGGTGAGGAGCTTGGCGTCGTCGATGCCGCGGCGGGTGGCGGCGTCGATCTCTTCGACGTCGAAGGAGTGCGACTCCTCGAAGATGTTGACCTCGGTGCGGGAGGCGGCGGAGATCTCGCGGCAGTTGACGCACTCGCCGCAGGGCTCGGGCGTGGGACGTTCCTTGGAGCCGATCTCGAGCTGGCAGTTGAGCGCCATGGCGAGGATGCGGGCGATGGTGGTCTTGCCGATGCCGCGGTGTCCGGAGAAGATGTAGCCGTGCGCGATGCGGTTCTGCGTGAGGGCGTTGAGCAGCGTACGCGTGACGTGGTCCTGACCGATGACGTCAGAGAACTTCTGCGGGCGGTATTTGCGGGCTAGAACCTGATATGCCATTTTTCTATTGGTTCGATTGTACTGCCGGGGTAATTGTGGATTTCAGGACGGCATTCCAGCTCTTCTAATGCTGTTTTTTCAGCGTAAGTGGAGACGAAATAAGACGAATTTTTTGCCACCCCGCTGATTTGTTCTCGCAGGAGTCATCATTGTGGTTTTTTAGGGTAAGAATGCGGGAATCGTTATTCAAGGAGCAGACTTCAATAACCCAATTAACGCGTAGGATAAGCGATTGCATTTCACCTAATGCGTGCCAATCGAGAAAGCGGGCGTCATGATCCAGACTGATGCTCAGCGTAAGAGGTTGATGAGGGAGAAGAGGATCCCATTGTATATAGCAACCATTACAACGGACGAATGGACTGCTCCGTGGTGGTGCGGGAAGTGTGGGAAGTGGTTGCCATGTATTGTCTGCACCAAGTTGTTCAAATTCCATGCCCCGGTTCCACCCCGCAGCGGAAATCTTCTGCATCCATGGGAATTCGCTCGGGTTTTCTATCGTAAGTTCCATCTGGATGCAGATGACAGATCCACCACAGTTAACGTAGCTGCGTACATGAGGATCAAGCGTCAAGGTTGCTTTCAATTCAGGTGGTTTGCGCAATACGCCCTGAATAACTGTGCTCGAACTGATTGATGCTGTGCTACTGGAAGTCTGGGGTGCAGCGCCGTGTGGCAGGAGCAAGAGGAGCAATAAAAGCACCGGCAATTTCTGCTCGTGAATCATCGACCGATTGTACTGGGTGAGGAAACTGAAAGCAGTGAGGCAATAGGAATCCGCTGGATTCCTCATCCACTTTGCTTCGCTCAGCGTCCTCTGCATGACGATCTTTATATTCAGGGATATTTGCAGATGGTTCGCAGCTAATGCAGTACAGGCACTTCGTTTTCGTCGCGGATGACGAGGGAGCTGATGTGGCGTTTACCTACGAGCAGGATTAGCAGGGAGCAGAGGGCTGAGCCTGCGATGAGGGAGACGATGGCGGCTACGCCGAGCAGGCCGATGCCGGTGGAGACGAGGGAGCCGACGCCCATCTGCAGGAAGCCGAGCAGGGCGGAGGCGCTGCCGGTCTCTTTGGTGAAGGGGCCGAGGGCGATGGCGGCGGCGTTTGGGTAGGTGAGGCCGATGCAGGAGAGGAACAGGAAGAACATCACCAGTGTGGCGGCGAAGCCGAAGAGGTGCGTCTGCACGCCGGCGAAGAAGATGGCGCCGAGCAGGACCTGGGCGGAGAGGGCGTAGAGGAAGATCTGCCGGCTGCTGATCCGGCGCAGCAGGATGACGTTGATCTGGCTGCCGCCGATGAATCCGCCGGTGAGTGTGGCGAAGACCATGCCGAAGGCGCGGGTACTGAGATGGAAGCCGTCCATGAAGATGATGGGCGAGCCGGCGACGTAGGCGAAGAGGCCGGCGAAGGAGAAGGCTCCGGCCAGTGCGTAGGTGAGGAACTGCGGCCGGCGGACGATGGCGAAGAAGACGGTGAGGATGGGCTTCGGCATCAGCGAGACGGTGTGGTCGGGCGTGTGGCCTTCGGGAAGGAGAAAGAAGACCGCGAGCAGGATGGCGGTAGCGGTGAGGCCGAGGAGGAAGAAGATCCAGTGCCAGCTGAGAGCGGACATGAGCGCGCTGCCGACCGTGGGTGCGAGCAGGGGCGAGACGCCGATCATGAGGAAGAGCAGGGAGAAGATGCGGGCGCTTTCTTTGGCGGGGAAGAAGTCGCGCACCATGGCGATGGAGGCGACCTGTGCGGCGCATCCGCCGATGGCTTGAAGGAATCGCAGCGCGATGAAGCTGTGGATGCCGTGCGCGGTACCGCAGCCGATCGAGGCCAGGATGTAGAGGACGAGGCCGAAGTAGAGGGGGCACTTGCGGCCGAAGCGGTCGAGCAGGGGGCCGTAGAGGATCTGGCCGAGGCCGAAGCCGATGAAGTAGGTGGAGAGCGAGAAGGAGACGATGGAGGTGGTGGTGCCGAAGTCTCGGGCGATATGGGAGAAGGCGGGAAGGTACATGTCCACGGCGAAGGGAGTGACCACGCTGAGCGCGCCGAGGAGAAGGATGATGACGATGTCTTTGGGGCGGTGTGGGGTCATGAGAAAGGCGGACTCTTTCATTGTAGAAGCTACCGTTGTTGATTCGAGTCGTCGTACTCCGGATGCAGCGGAATCCCAGAAAATTGGTGAGGTTCTTCGCTACGCTCAGAATGACAAGGTCGGAAATAGGATGACAAATTTAAAAGATCAGAATGGCGAGTTCAAAACTCGTGGATGACAGCGGAAATAGCGTGGCTGATAGACTGACCTCGTTCACAGGAGATTGACGATGCGGGGATTGCTGGCGGTTGTGCTGATGATGTTGAGCGGTGCGGTGACGGTGCGGGCACAGGGTTACGATCCGCAGAAGACGTTTGCGACGCTGACGATGCCGGACCCGGTGAATAGCTATCGTTCGGCGAATGGCGCGCCGGGGCCGCGGTACTGGCAGAACAATGCGGATTATGAGCTGCACGCGAAGATCGATCCGGCGGCGAAGGTGCTGAGCGGTGACGAGATCATCACGTATACGAACAATTCTCCGGATGCGCTGACGAGCCTGTGGATCCAGCTGGATCAGAATACGTATCGGCACGATGCGCGGTCGATCGCTTCGCGCGGGCGGGAGCGCGATGGGTTTACCGATGGCTACGTGCTGGATGCCGTGGAGATTGATACGGCGGGACGGGCGCAGGCTGCGTGGAAGAAGGCGACCTATGTGGTTGCCGATACGCGCATGCAGATTCAGCTGGCGACGGCGTTGCCGCAGAATGGGGCGAAGATGCGGGTGCATATCCGCTATCACTTCACCATCCCTGGAACATTTGGCGGGCGCATGAGCTGGGGCTCGACGAAGAATGGCGAGATCTTCGATATGGCGCAGTGGTATCCGCGGATGTGTGTATATGACGATCTGCATGGCTGGGATACGCTGCCGTTTCTGGCGCAGGAGTTTTACCTGGAGTACGGGCACTTCGATTACTACGTGACGGTGCCGGCGGAGATGTTGGTGGCGGGGTCGGGCGAGCTGATGAATGCGGCGGAGGTGCTGACGTCTGCACAGATGAGCCGGTTGGCGAAGGCGAGGGCTAGTGACAAGACGGTGGTTATTCGCGGTGTGGACGAGGTGCAGCCGCAGAGTTTTGCCGGCAAAGTAAAGACGTGGCACTACCGCATGGACAGCACGCGGGATGTGGCGTTCAGTGCGAGCAGTGCGTTTGTGTGGGATGCGGCGAGGATGAATCTGCCTGCGGGGAAGCATGCGCTGGCGATGTCGTTTTATCCGGTGGAGAGTGCGGGCGATGCGGCGTGGGGGCGGTCGACGGAGTATCTGAAGGATGCGGTGGAGCGCTACTCGGCGAAGTGGTTTGTGTATCCGTATCCGGTGGCGGTGAATGTTGCGGGGCCATCGAGCGGGATGGAGTACCCAGGGATGCTGTTTGACGGCATCGACGATGCGGGCAAAGACCTTTTCTGGATCACGGCGCACGAGATCGGGCACACGTGGTTCCCGATGATTGTGGGCTTCAATGAACGGCGCAATGCGTGGATGGACGAGGGGTTCAACACGTTCATCGATACGTTCGAGTCGGATGAGTTTGAGGGTGGAGTGTATGGGCCGAAGCGCGATTCGGAGTTTGCGCCGGGAGGCGGGAATCCGGCGGACGAGATCGTACCGATCATGCAGGATGCGGGGGCTCCGCCGATTTTGACGCGCGCGGATGTGATCCCGGAGAAGTATCGGCATAACGTGACGTACTTCAAGTCGGCGCTGGGCTTGTCGATTTTGCGCGAGCAGATCTTAGGGCCGGAGCGGTTCGACTTTGCGTTCCGGAAGTTTATTAAGGACTGGGCGTTCAAACATCCGTCACCTTCGGACTTCTTCCGCGCGATGGAGAGCGAGGGCGGGGAGGATCTCTCGTACTTTTGGCGTGGCTGGTACATGAACAACTGGACGCTGGATTTTGCTGTAGACGGCGTGCAGAAGGGCAAGGACGGTGTGATCGTGACGATCGGTACGCATGGGCAGTTGGTGCTGCCGTGCGTGGTCGAGTTGAGCTATGCCGATGGGACGAAGGAGCGGATGACGCTGCCGGCGGAGACGTGGATCCAGCATGGGACGTACGGGATTACAATCAACGCGCCAAAGAAGCTGGTTGGGGTGGTGATTGATCCGGAGCATAAGCTGCCGGATGTGGAGCGGGGAAATAACAGCTGGATTGCACGGAAATAGTTTGAATAATTTGAGTGGGTTGATACGTAGGACTAATCTATTGCTGAATTAAGTATGGCAATCAGCCTGTCGCTATGTAGCGCGTCAGTCTCTTGAATCAAATTTTGATGTATGTTGAAGCGGTGTTGCATGTTTGCATGAGCTTTGCTCAGTATGAATTTTCCTAAGCATTTTTCTGTAGGCAATGGAATTGCATTGCCCAAAAGTTCAAGCGTGTCTGGGCAATTATTCGGATTGCCCTTATAGATGAGCCTCTTGATCTCATCTCTCTTGCGGGTAAAGTTATGTTGAAGCTCTGTGTGGTTAGCTTGGGCAATTTCTGCCAACCATTGGCCGACTTCAGTGATTTCAATATCTAAAATTTCGGCAATGTGTGCTGGATTTGTGAAATAGCTTTCAATGTCGGAGCCTTCAGTAATGAATACTTCGGCGCCGCATTCACTTATTCGCTGAGTGGCTTTAGCTGCTTCATCGGGAGTCATGAAATCTCGATCTCGATGAATAATTACTTTAGATAAAGGTGCAACCTCTTTAACGAAGTGAGCAAGAGAAATCGCTGTTTCAAAATTGGCTATACCACGGTAGCTATAAAAAAGTGTTTCCTTTGGGTCAAAGCCAGCATGCGCGGTAAGAATCTTCAGAGCTGTGAGGTCGCCATCTTCTGAAAGAAACACCCATCGAATTTTCCCTTGTTTCAGTTTGTCGAAGTCATTAAGCGCGCCAATGTCAATCAACAAAGGTAGGTAGTCCAGGTCTAAGCCTTGATTGGAGACTTTCCCGTTCTTAAGCCATATGAAGTTGGCGTGGTCTCGAAAAGCGTCGACTAAATGCCTGCTATGCGTTGATACGATGACTTGAGTAGAAGTTTGAGAGGCGATTAGTCGTAGTGCTTTAGCAAGAAGAGCCTGATTGTCTGGATGTAAGTGGGAATCAGGCTCGTCGAGCAATAACAGCTGAGGCTCAAATAGTGTCACGTAAGAAAAAATCTGAAGTGCTTGCAGAACCCCCGTTCCGCAAAGTTCCAGTGAATATTCCTTACCGGCATATTTGTCTATAGATATCTTGACACCGATGACAAGATCTCTTCGGGGCTCAAACTTTACAATGAGCTCGAAAAAAGGGAAAAGAGTTCTCATCCACTTTGTGAGTTGTGGAATTTTTTTGGTGCGCGCAATTTGGAGCAAAACGTTTCTGAGATAAAGATTGGCATCTCCACTAGCAACGCCTCTCCGAACGACACTTAGAGTTCTGTATTGCTCGAATGAGGGAATACCGGCTAGCCCCGGAACATAGACACTAAATAGCTTGTTTGAATCGGTGATTACTGTAGCTAAGGCATTTGAACCCGCACGCGTGCAGCCAACATTTCCTTCATTCCTGCCTCGGTATATGCAGATTTCATACTGGGCTGATTGCTCATCTGGAAGATCTGCATACAGTGTCAGATAACCTTTGTGGCTTTGGTTTGTGTAGGGGGTTTCGTTGCCGAGATCTTCAAATTTATACGCTGGGCAGAAAAGCAACATTTCCTGCGTATAGGTGTTTTGTCTTGCTTCTCGTGAGGCAAGAGCAGCGGTCAGGAAAAAATGAATACCTTGCAAGACGCTACTTTTGCCAGAATTATTTCCACCGACAATTACATTTAGGGGCTGGAGGTTCAGTTCGGTTTTCTTTACACGTTTGAAATCTATGAGTTCGAGCTTAGTTAAATGCATAGGTTTAGTCAGCTATCGGAATCTGTTGATCTCTCTGAATAATCATCCTATTTGCGAGTAGCTTTTTTATTCGCCTCGCGCTTCATCTTGCGGGCGCGGCGTTTTACTTCTTCTTCGGAGTACATGGTGCCTCGGCACTGTTTAGCGCCGCAGTAGCAGTCGCAGTTGTCTTCGTCGGAGTCGTAGAGGTTGTACTCGTAGGTAAGCTCTTCGCCGGGCTTGATGTCGCGGACGGCTTTGATCCAGATCTTGCCGCGGTGTTCGACGGTCTCGCAGTTGTAGTCGCAGGAGTGGTTGATGTACATGGCGGTGCCGTAGCCATCGATGACGAGGTTGGTGCCGTCGACGCCGAAGAGATAGGTGACGACGCGGTCGGAGTAGAGCTCGTCGGCTTCGTTCTTGTGGATGCGGCGGCCGCTGTACTCGACGACACGGGTGTTCTTTTTGATGGGACGCGTGGTGTAGCAGCCGGCGGCGTGGATCGAAGACGAGCGAATGATGAGTCCGGGGATCACGGTGTTTCCTTTGCAGGGCGTTGGCGTGAGTATATCAATGGCTGGGTTGGAAGCTGGAATACCTCGGGGGCTAAAGCCCGCAGCCAGATGGATCTGAATGTGCGGGCTGAAGCCCGCACCCACCCAAAGCCCGGAACTACAGCTCCTTTTGCTGCAGGCTGAGCCAGGGCAGGGGCCTGAAGGTGCCTGCTTCCTCCGGGCGGGAATGGGGAGTAGGAGAAATCTACCTCAGCGGCTAAAGCCGCTCTGCTGGTTGGGGTTTTATGGCACGGCTGAAGCCGTACCCTTAAGCACGGCATGAAGACAAAGGCTTTCATGATGTTGGTTGTCGTGCAGCGATAAAGACAAATACTGAGATCCTTCGCTCTGCTCAGGATGACGGTGTGTATGGGGAAGATGTCGAATGGGGCGGTTGCTGCGTCTAAGATTGTGTGAGCATGATGCGGCGAGTTCAGGACGGGTTGAGGTTGGCGGTGCGCGGCGGGTTGGCGGCGACGATGCTGGCTGGGGTGTTGGCGGGGGCGCAGACTTCACAGACGGCTCCGGCGCAGAGTCCACAGGTGCCTGCGGTTTCTCCAGAGAAGCAGGGTGCGGATAAGTCCGGAGCGGGTGCGCCTGCGAAGGATTCGGCACAGAGTGGGGCAAAGACCTCGGCGCCTAATAGCGAGCAAAAAGATTCGGCGGGACAGAGTGCGGCACAGGATGCTCCGGCACCAACTCCGGCGCAGCAGTTTGCGTTTCCGGAGGCGGATTCGAAGTCCAAGGAACTGGGGGAGGAGCGGATGCTACCGGCGGCGCCGGATGCTCCGGCTCCGAATGTGCCTGCACCGGGTGGCGCGGGTTCGTCTTCTGGAGCGGGGGCGCCGGGTGGCGGTGGGTACAGTTCGAGTGGAGACAATGCTCCCGGCAATCTGCCGGCGGAGAGCGAGCCGGATATTCCGGGACGGCACAAGCTGGAGCTGCATGATGAGGGGTCGGCCGGGCATGTGGATACGGCGCGGGCGGATAAGGATCTGAACGTCGCCGACTTTTACATTAAGGACGGCAACTACAAGGGAGCGTATCTCCGGTACAAGGATGCCGTGGTCTTCGATCCGGATGATGCGGATGCGCACTTCGGGCTGGCGGAGATGGCGCGGAAGACGGGCAAGACGGCAGAGGCGATCGAACAGTATGGCGCGACGGTGAAGCTGGATCCGAAGGGCAAGCATGCAAAAGAGGCGCAGAGGGCGTTGGCGGAGCTGGAGCCTTCGGCGGAGAAGAAGTAAAGAGCTCTTCGGATGGATTTGTGCCGGTATGCGCTTAGGGAGGTTCTTCCCCTTCGCTTCGCTCGAGGGTCAGAATGACAGTTCTATAAATGTGAATCGTAATGAGCACGGAGCTGCGAATTGCAAGGCAAAAGCAGATTCCTCCGCTACGCTGCGGAATGACAAAAGTGGTGCGTTACGGAATGACAAAAAGTGGTGGGCTGAGGAATGACAAAAGTGGTGGGGAACGATGAGCGGAGCGCTGGACGAGCTACAGCAGGAGTTGGGGGCGGTGCTGGCTGGGCTTGATGCCGAGGCGGTGCAGTATCGTCCGTCTGCGGATGGGTGGAGTATTCAGCAGATTGCGGAGCATCTTCTGCGGACATACGATCTGACGCTGGGGCAGGTGGAGGAGCAGTTGCTTACCGGGCATCCTGGCGAGAAGCAGGCGACGGCACGCCAGATCACGATGCAGCTGGCAGTTACGAAGCTGGGCTACTTTACGCATGGGCGTCGGGCTCCGGAGAGTTTAGTGCCACGGGCTGTGTTGCCGATAGAGAGTGGCGATGCCATCTTCGCGCGGATGGTGGCGCGGCTCTCGGCTCTGCGCATGATCTTTCTTGAGGCCGAGTCGGCGTTTGGGCAGAAGCCTTGTGCGAGTCATCATGTGCTGGGGCCGATGGGAGTGGAGAGCTGGCGGTGCTTTCATCGGGTGCATGGTCGGCACCATATCAAGCAGATCATTGCGATTCGTGAAGAGTTAGGATCAGGTAAGGGCTGACGAATCGTCCGTGGCAGGTGCCGCGCCTCCGGCGCTCCTGAATATTTTTTCTGCCACCCAGCCCTGCCGGGCTGGGCTTACGTTTGGCGAACGGCCCCTCCGGGCCTTGGCCGTGTTTGCAGGAAGTTTCGAAAAGGATTCGTCAGACACTATCTGGTCGTTAGAGGTATCAGATTTGACGAAGGCGGTCGACGCTGCGCGTCGATGTCCCACATCTCAAAAGCGAGATGTGGGGCACCTGCTTCGCGTGGCCCGGATGAAAGCTCCTGCGGATAATTCATCAGACACTATCCAGAAATCTACCGGTAGAAGGATGCGTACCAGGTGAGGATGGGGCCGCCGAAGAGGGCGGCGACCATGCCTCCCATGGCCAGGAAGCTGCCGAAGGGTAAGCGGGTCTGACTTGTGGCGTTGCGCTTGAGCAGCAGCGCGATGGCGTAGAGCGAGCCGGCGATTACAGCAAAGAACAGTGCGAGCAGGGCGTGACGCAGGCCGAGAAACGCGGCGATCATGGCGAGCATCTTTGCGTCGCCGAGGCCCATACCGTTCTGTTTGCGGAGGAGGCGATAGGTCCAGCGGATGATCAGCAGAAGCAGAGCTGCGGCGATGATGGCGAGTGCGCGGAAGAGCAGGACGCGTTCGGGGCCGGTGAGCATGACCTGACCGCGATCCATGGGGAGAAGGAAGGCGCGGATGGAGGTGAAGGCGAAGCCGACGGCCATGCCGCCGAGGGTGAACTCGTCGGGGAGGAGCTGGGTCTGCCAGTCCATGACGAGAAGGCCGATGAGAAGGAAGCCGAGTGCGGCGCACTGCGTGGCGGCGAGCGGGTCGTTTGCGAAGCGCCAGGCGCTGAGGACGAACCAGAGGGCGGTGGCGAGCTCGACGAGAGGATAGCGAGCGGGGATGGGCCACTGGCAGTGGCGGCAGCGGCGGTTGAGAAGCAGCCAGCTGAGGACGGGGATGTTGTCCTTTGCCGCGATGGGGTGCTGGCAGAGAGGGCAGCGGGAGCGTGGGTGGACGACGGATGTGTCGAGCGGGAGGCGCGAGATGCAGACGTTGAGGAAGCTGCCGAAGGCGAGACCGAGGAGAGCGGCGAGGATGAGGGCTAGCAGCATTGCTGTTTTAAGTATAGCGGTGGAGGGTTTGGCATCCTGCGAACCCACATCTTAGAAGCGAGATGTGGGGCATCCGTTCTGTGGTGAGTCAGATGTATTGGTAGAGAAGCAGATTCCGGCCTTCGCCGGAATGACAAACAAAAAGACAAAGGCCTTCGTGAGGCTGGCTATCGTGCAGCGATAAAAGCAACTACAGGTCGCCTTTCCTTCAGCTTCGCTCAGGACAGGCTAAGCGCTCAGGATGACGGCTTGAAAGGTAAGCGTTCCAGTAAAGTAGAGGAATGAGTGTTTCGGACAAGAGTGCGGCGGAGCAGTTTGCGGAGGCGGTGCGGATCATGGCGCGGCTGCGGGGGCCGGGTGGTTGTCCGTGGGACCGGGAGCAGAGCTTCGACACGATCAAGAAGTACACGCTGGAGGAGACGTATGAGGTCTTCGATGCGATTGAGCGGCGGAACTGGGCGGATCTGAAGGATGAGCTGGGCGATCTGCTGTTGCAGGTGCTCTTCTATGCGCAGATGGCGGATGAGGCGGGCGACTTCAGCATTGCGGATGTTGTGGAGAATCTGAATGCGAAGCTGGTGCGTCGGCATCCGCATGTCTTTGGCGATGTGGAGGCCGAGACGAGTGGTGAGGTGCTGCGGAACTGGGATGCGATCAAGCTAAAAGAGAAAGAGAAGAAGGCGGTAGAGAAGAAGTCTCTTCTGGACGATGTGCCGCGGACGATGCCGGCGATGATGGAAGCGGAGAAGCTGGGTTCGCGCGCGGCGAAGGTGGGTTTCGACTGGCCGAAGGATGAGCGCATCGCGGGATTGTTCGCCAAGCTGGAGGAAGAGACGGCGGAGCTGCGCGAAGAGGTGGATGTGCATGCGCGGGGGATCGCGAACGACGAGGAGATGGCCGGGGAGTTTGGCGATCTGCTGTTTACGATGGCGAATATCGCCCGGCACCTGAAGATCGACACGGAGAGCGCTTTGCGGGGCACGAGTGCGCGTTTTCGCAGG
>Ga0206925_1170_pt1 | contig 11969 bp, 7 predicted proteins | sample Alteio_BWOrgHeat_62_FD_152944 | JGI IMG/M metagenome (GOLD analysis project Ga0206925, IMG submission 152944) | Enriched cells from forest soil in Barre Woods Harvard Forest LTER site, Petersham, Massachusetts, United States -... | ecosystem: Environmental > Terrestrial > Soil > Temperate forest > O...
GGCTTGAGACGCTCAACCTCGGCAGCGACCAGGTCGGCTACCTGAACTGTGTTGCTGGAGGGTTGGCGCGCGATGTTCAGCAAGATAGCAGGCTTGCCGTCGGCACGGACCATCGTGTAGGCGGGCTCAATCGACTCTTTCACAGTAGCCACATCGGCAATTCGAATGGGAACGCCGGCGGCGGTGTTTTTGATGACCACAAGGCCGAGTTGCGCCGCATCGTGCACTTGCCCGCCAATGAGGCCAAGCACAAGTTCGTGCTGGGTCTGCAGCAGGCCAGGCGAATCGACGATGTTGGTTTGCTGTACGGCATTCAGGACATCCGAGACCGTTACCCCCGCCGAGACGAGCTTGCTGGGCTGCGGAGTAATTTCGACGTTGGGCACCTGATCGCCCTGCACCACCACGTTGCTGACGCCATCCACACGGTTGAGCGAGGGTTTCAGATCGTAAGTCGCAATCTCCCAAAGTTTCGGAAGTGGCACGCTGTCGGACGTCAGACTGTACCCAAGGATGGGAAATGTGGCGAATGTCAGGCGGTTGGTGGTGATCACAGCGTCGGTGGGCAGCGATTGCCGAACCTTCGACAACGCCGCGTCTACCAGTTCGAGAGTCCGGAACATATCCACGTTCCAGTCGAAGAAGAGGCTGACCTCGGCGGAGCCGCGACTGGTTGTGGAGCGCACGGTCACTAAGCCGGGTACGGAGTTGACCGCATCCTCGATTGGTTTGGTGATGGTGACCTGCATCTGGTCCACGGGCATCACTCCGTTATCCACCCCAATGACCACGCGGGGAAAATTGGTCTCGGGAAAGACCGAGATCGGAATCTTACCGGCAAGATAAAGTCCAGCGGAGCTCAGCACGAGGATGAAGAACAGAATCGTTGTGGCGTGGCGGGATACCCAGAATGTTTGGGCCTGCACAGATCGCGAATCGGGACGGTACGTCATTTTTCGTCTCCCGCCTTCCCTTCGGAAGGTTTCGCATCGTCATCCTCAGCGCCGGCGGCGGCGATTTTTACCTTCGTCCCGTCATCCATGCCATAGGCACCCTTCGTCACAACCTGCTCCCCAGCAGAAAGGCCGCCAAGGATCTGCGTGTCGTGGCCATCCGAGATGCCGGTCTTCACAATTTTCTGGTTGGCGACGCCGTCCGGCCCCATGACCATCACCGCCGAGCTGCCTGCCTTGTTAGCGATGATCGCTTCGTTGGGAACGCATAGGGCATTCTGGATGGTTCTGGAGGAAATGGCGACGCGTACTGAGGTTCCAACCTTGTGTTTTCCGTCCTTATTGGGAATGGCAACCCAGACTTCGAGAGTGGTTGAGCCTGTGTCAAGCGCCGGGCTGATCAAGGTTACCTTGCCTTTGACCGGAGAGTCTTCGAGCGGAACGCTGACTGTGGCCTCTTCGCCCGGTTTCAGAGCGGCGGCCTGCTCCGGCGAAAGATGCACCTTGGCGATAAGCGTAGAGACGTTCATAACTGTGACGATGGCCTGGCCCGCGTTGGCCATTTCGCCGGCAAACAGCGGCCGGTCAGTTACCACACCGTCGATGGGCGACCGGATCTCTGAATAGCTCAATGCGGCTTGGGCAGCCTCATACTTGCCTTGCGCGGATTCGCGCGCGCCTTCGGCGTTCTTGATCGTAGCGGTCTGGCTTACCGAGTTGACAGAGTTCAAATGTTGCCCGGCGATATCATAGGCCGCCTTTGCCTGGACCAGGCTGGCGTGGGCGGTTTCCAGATCGCGGCGAGGAATGGCTCCCTCTTTCAACAACGCGTCGCGTGCATCGAAGACATTCTGAGCGACGTCGAGGTTCGCCTTGGCCTGCACGAAATCGAGCTTCGCCTTCTGCAGATCCTCCACCACTCCAGCCTTCGTGGTGATGTCATAGGAGGCGTCGGCCTGTTTCATCGCGCCACGACTGTCGCGCACAGCCGCATCCAGATCGGCATTTTCGAGTGTGGCGAGAAGCTGTCCCTGCTTCACACGCGCGCCGCGTTGGACCAGGAACGCCTTTACCGGCGCGGATATCTTGGGCACGATGGCTGCCTGCGCCAGCGGGAGTAAGACCGAATCCGCATTGACATACTCCGTGAGCGGCTTGACCTCGGCTTTCTCGGCCTGCACGCTGACCTCGGAGGCTTCCACTGTGTCGCTCTTCTTGCAGCCGGAAAGCAGGCACGTCGCCACTGCCAGGGCGCAGATGATCATCGTCGAACGTTGATGTGTCTTCATCGAGGCATACTTCCTGTGAGGGTTTGCAGTGTGGCGAGAGCATTGAAGTAGCGCGCGGCGCCGTCGGCGCGGCTCGATTCGGCCTGCACGAGAGTGTTTTCGGAATCGACGATCTCAAGTACGTTGCCCTCGCCGGAGGTGTAACGGAGATTGGTCAGGCGCAGGGATTCGCGCGCTGACTGCACGCTCGTGTCGAGCAGGTGGAGTTGGTCGAGCGAAACCTCGGTCTCCTGGTATGCCTCGCGGAGAGAAGCGATAAGTTGACGCTGCGCGGCGGTCAGTTCGATGCGCGCCTGCTCGCGGCGCACCACGCTTTCGTGGACCTTGCTATGGGTCGCGAACCAATCCCACACGGGGATATCAAATGTAACTGACCCGGAGTAACCGAGGTTGCGGCTTCCGTCGGGGGCATGCACCGCGAATTGTGCAGAGTCGATGCCATAGCTGTAGTTGAGGGCAAGGTCGGGCACGTATCCGAGCCGGGCTGACGTCACACCCAGTTGCGCGGCATGGAGAGATTCCATGGCCGCGTTCAGATCGGGGTTGTGAGCCATGGCAGCGGCTTCAATATCCGAACGTCCCGGCAGTGCAGGCAATTCAGCCATCGAAGTAGTTAGAGTGAAGGGGGTAGTGGGGTCGCTGAAAAGCAGCACGCCAAGATCGAGACGGGCGTGGTCGGCCGCCAGCTTTGCGTCATTCAGGTCGCGTTGTCGCTGTTGGATCTGCAGGTCGGAGCGGACGCTATCGGCATGCGCGACTTCGCCATTCGATTCGCGCTTGCCGGTGATGCTGCCAAAATGATTGGCCTCATCAAGCGCCCTCTGGGCCACGGCCAGCTTGGCGTCAGCCGCGAAGACTCCGTAGTAATTTCCCACCACCGTAACGACTAGACCACGCCGGGCTACTTCGAGCCGTGCCCGTGCCGCCGCAGCGTCGGCCGTCGTGCGACGGTAGTCGGCTAGCGCCGCGCCTCCGATGGTTTCAGTCATCGATCCCTGGCTGATGTATTCGTGTACCGCATTGTTGGCGATAAAGCGGAAGCCGTTGGGTGCCCCGGTTCCCTGCGTGTAAAGGTACTGGTTGTGATAAACAACATTGGGAAGCAGCGCAGATCGGGCAATGGTGCGCTCCGATTGCACCACCTGCGCATCGGTATTTGCCGCGGCGAAAGCGGTACTGGAGGATTGCGCCCGCTTGATCGCATCCTCGAGTGAGATGGAAACGGGACCGGACGATGGAGGCTGCTGGGCAGCAAGGCTTCCCCAACAGCCTCCGCAGGCTAAAGAGAGCAATATCGGAATTGTGACAAGACTCTTCATAGGTCTCTGAGAAATTGATTGAGATCCGGGCCCTGTTTTGGGCCGGTGCGCATTAGTCGGCCTAGAACGAAGCTCGTTTGCTGGCAGTGCATCCGCCGATAGGTCGAATGTCGCAGAACTATATCAGTCGACCTCGTAAGTGAGGACCTTGGCAGTCGCCTTGGTCTCGCCCGGGGACACCGCGAGGAACAGACGGTGAAGTGGAGGAACCAGAAGGCCGGTCTTGGCACCGGGTTCAGTGGTCACTTTTTCGATAAGTTTCAAGTGGTCGGAATCGCTGGAGTCGTAGACGCCCATATAACCTTCCCCTCCGGGGACATATAGGCGATGCTTCTCGGCGTCGTACTGCACCTCGTCGGAACGGAGAGGCGCGGGCTGCGTGTCGACCACCGCGCCGCTATCCGAATTCATGACGACGACCATCCCGGGGTCGCGGCATACGATATAGAGGCGATGCTGCGCTACGTCGAAAGCAATCATTGCATTCTGCCGAGCGGCCGGCACGGGCCAGGTGGCGATAAGCTTCATACCCTTGCGATCGACGACGGCAATCTTGTTGGTCTGAGTCAAATTGATGAACAGGCGCGGATCGCTGTCGGCAAAGGCCATGGCCTCCACATGATTGTCCTGGAAAGTGATCTTACCCAGCGTGGCGCCGGTGTCCGGATTCAAGGCTTCCAGGTTGGCGGTCTTCATGTTGACGTCCTTGCCACCGGTGACCACATAGAGTACATTGGCGGCGGCGTCATACTTCGAGGTATCGGAGCCCGGGGTAAGGACCACCGATTTCTTTTTGTTGTAGGTTTCCGCGTCGCGGAGGGTGGCGCCCTCCTTTTCGCTGTCGGTGATGAGTACGGTAGGTGAACCCTTGCGCACCAGGATGCTGTGCGGATTGCCGAAGCCGTCAACGGTGCGGAGATGGGCCGATGTCTTGAGATCAAACACTTCCAGGGTGCCGTGATCCTCGGCTGCCAGGAGGAGGCGGTTGCGGTCGTAATCAACGGCAAAATGGTCGAAGTCGCCAGAATAGCCGGGAAGATCGATTGACTGAATCAGCTTGACCGAGGTAGTTTCCTGCGAGAGCAAAGCAGGGACGCCGGTCACGACCAGTGAGGCGAAAAGAAAAGTGGTGCGAATCGATGAGATATTCATTTCAGCTCCTGCGATACAAAGCCAGCTTGCGGAGTGTGGATGAGTCTGCGTTGAAGCTGATATGAAAATGCTTTCATCCGGAAGAATCAATCCGGGCATTGGCAACATGAAATTCTTTTCATCCTGGGTTCAGACGGGGTTCATCACGCGTCTTGGTAATGAGGTGGCATAAGGTATGCGGATACTGGTCATCGAAGACGAGCAGAAGGTTTCAGCGCTGGTGAAACGCGGACTTACCGCGGAGCGCTACGCCGTGGACATTACCGCGGACGGGGTAGAAGGATTGGAATACTTCGAAGCCTTTCCTTACGATCTCGTCATCCTCGACCTGATGCTTCCGAGGTTGCCTGGATCGGAGGTGCTGCAGCGCATACGCCGCAAGAATGACCACGTCCCGATCCTGATTCTCACCGCGAAGGATTCGGTCGACGACAAGGTGAAGCTTTTTGAGTTGGGCGCGGATGACTATCTGACGAAGCCGTTCGCATTCGCCGAGTTGCTGGTCCGGGTGAAAGCGCTCTTGCGGCGCGGACCGGTAAACCGGTCCAGCACTCTTCGCATCGGCGACCTGGAACTGGATCGTCTCACACAGCAAGTGAAACGCGATGGCAAGCGGGTGGAACTGACCGCCAAGGAATATTCCCTTCTCGAATACCTGATGCAGAACCCGGAGCGCGTGCTCTCCCGGAACATGATCATCGAGCATGTCTGGGATCAGAGCTTCGACGGCATTACAAACATCGTGGATGTCTATGTAAGGCACCTGCGCACCAAGGTGGATGAGGGGCATGCCTTCAAGATGATTCGTACTGTCCGCGGAACCGGATACATGATCCGCCGAGGAATGGAATCGTGAACCGGAACTCATTGCGCGCCCGCGTGACCGCATTCTATGTGTCGATGCTGGCGGTGGCGCTGGCGGTGTTTTCTTTTGCCGTGTACGCCGGGGTGCGCGCCTATCTCACCAATTCCATGAAGCTCACGCTGGTCCACACCGCGGAAAGCATCGTTACCGACTACCTGGTTCCGCTTAACGCCAAGGGAAATTCATGGTTTCAGAACGAAATGAGCGAGTCGTATCCGGCTGGAATCAGCGATCCGTTTGTGCGCGTGTCGCAGGATGGCAAGGTGCTGTACGAATCCGGCGACATACGGGAACCGCTGGTGCGGGTGTCGAAGTTGCCGCTGCCGGCTGACCCCGAACAAACCAAGGCCTTTCGGCGCCCCAATGCAGAAACCGGGCAGCCGTTAATGGTGTACACGTTGGCCTACACGCCATCTCAAGGATCGCCCATCCTGGTGGAAACAGGCGACAACATGGAACCGTTGAACCACCTGCTCCACAGCCTGTTTTTGATTCTTGTGATCGTGATGCCGACGATCTTGGTCGGGGCCGCGTTCGGCGGTCATTTGTTAATGGCGGGGCCGCTGCGTCCCGTCGTAGCGCTCACCGAGCAGGCGGAGCGAGTTGGCCGCAAAGAGCTTGGCGAGAGGCTGCCGATCATCCGTTCCGGCGATGAATTGGAACGCCTGTCGCTGGCATTGAACCGTATGATCGATCGGCTGGAAGAAGCCCTGGCGCACAATCAACGTTTCTCGGCCGATGCCTCGCACGAACTGCGCACGCCGCTGACCATCATTCGCGGCGAACTTGAAGCACTGCTCGAGATTCCCGGCCTGGAAGCGCAAGCAGTCGAAGGTATCAGCAGCGCTCTGGATGAGAGCGACCGTATGGCGCGGATCGTGCATAACCTGATGACAATTTCCCGCCTGGATGGCGGCGGCGAACGAATCGAAATGAAGCCTCTGGAACTGACCGGCATCCTGAAAACAACCCTCGACCACATGAGCCTTCTGGCCGACGAGAAGGGGATCGAAGTCAGGTGCGAGACGACCGCGCCGGTATGGGTCACTGGCGACGCCATGCGCCTGAAGCAGGTGATCGTGAACCTGGTAGACAACGCCATCAAGTACACGGCCAAGGGCGGCTTGATCCTGGTGCGCCTCCAGGCCCGGAACGAACAGGCGGTAATCGCAGTCGCGGATAATGGCATCGGCATATCCGCCGAATCATTGCCCCACGTGTTTGAGCGCTTTTATCGAACTGACAAGGCGCGTTCGCGCGAATCGGGCGGAACGGGCCTGGGCCTGGCCATCGTCAAGGCTATCTGCACGGCTCATAGTGGCACCTTGTCCGTGGAGAGCGCGGAGAACAAAGGATCTACTTTTCAGGTGCAGTTGCCGCTGCTGCGCCTTTCACCCAGAGAGATGATTGAACTGGAGACAAAAGCCGCAACGCCGCCGGCTGCGGAGGCAGTCGAACAGAGCCCGGCATCTGCAGCAAATTCCTGATTTTTAGACAGGAACCAGAGAGTTCAGCCGACGCTGTGACGGACTCCACAGTAAATGACTGCCTTCCGGACCAGTCCAAGACTGTTCCTATCCTTCCCACCGCGAGGAAAAGCATGCCCATGACAAGCACATACGAATCGTGTCTCACCACCAACAAGCACCTGATCCGCTGGGCCGAGAAGATCGCCGACCTGACGCAGCCCGACAACATCCACTGGGTAGATGGATCAAAGGAGGAATACGACTGTCTGTGCCAACTCCTGGTTGATTCCGGGACGTTCCTCCGGCTGAACGAGGAGCAGTGGCCGGGCTGTTTTTATGCGCGGTCCACTCCCAATGACGTCGCGCGCGTGGAGGATCGGACCTTCATTTGTTCCCTTTCGAAGGACAGCGCCGGTCCCACCAACAATTGGGAGGATCCCTTCGTGATGCGCAAGAGGCTCAAGGGCCTGTTTCGAGGCTCGATGCGGGGCCGCACTATGTACGTTCTGCCCTTCAGCATGGGACCGGTGGGATCGCCAATGGCGCGCATCGGCGTGCAACTTACGGACTCGGCATATGCCGTGGTGAACATGCGTATCATGGCGCGCATCGGACTGCCTGTCTTTGCCGAGATCGACAAAGATGAGCAGCGCGTTGTTCCTTGTGTGCACAGCGTGGGAGCGCCGCTTGCTCCGGGGCAAAAGGATGTGTCCTGGCCTTGTAACGACCAGAAGTACATCGTCCATTTTCCCGAGACGCGCGAGATATGGAGCTATGGATCGGGGTACGGTGGCAATGCATTGCTGGGCAAGAAATGTTTTGCCCTGCGCATTGCTTCGAATATTGCCCGCGATGAAGGCTGGATGGCCGAGCATATGCTGATCCTTGGCGTTGAAAACCCCGAAGGAGAAAAAACATATGTCGCAGCTGCGTTTCCGAGCGCCTGCGGAAAGACAAACTTCGCCATGATGATCCCGCCCAAAGGCTTTGAGGGCTGGAAAATCACCACGGTGGGCGACGATATCGCCTGGGTCAAGCCGGACGAGAACGGCGAGTTGCGGGCGATCAATCCCGAGGCCGGGTTCTTCGGCGTCGCTCCCGGAACATCGGCCAAGACCAACCCCAATGCCATGGCCACCCTGCGCAGCAACACCATCTTCACCAACGTTGCCCTCACGCCCGAACTGAGTGTGTGGTGGGAAGGCATGACCGACGAGCCGCCGACGCAATGTCTTGACTGGAAAGGTAATCTCTGGACTCCGGAAATCGGCCGTCAAACCGGAGCGACGGCGGCCCATCCCAACGGCCGCTTCACGTCGCCCGCAGCGCAGTGCCCGGTGATGGACGAGGAGTGGGAGTCGCCGCACGGCGTGCCGATCTCGGCTGTCATATTCGGTGGCAGACGATCCAGTAACATTCCCCTGGTTTACCAGGCTTTCAACTGGTCCGCTGGTGTGTACATGGGGGCAACCATGGGTTCCGAGACAACGGCCGCCGCTGCTGGTTCGATCGGCAAGGTCCGCCGCGATCCCATGGCGATGTTGCCGTTCTGCGGCTATCATATGGGCGACTATCTTCGCTCCTGGATCAAGATGCAGCGTTCGCTCGCTACTACGCCCCGCATCTTCCATGTGAACTGGTTTCGAAAGGACGAAGAAAATCGATTCATCTGGCCCGGATTCAGCCAAAACATTCGTATCCTTCGCTGGATAGTCGATCGGGTGCGCGGACGTGCCATGGCCAGGGAGACGCCGATCGGCTGGACCCCCTATTACAACGACATCGAGTGGAATGGTTTGGACTTTCCGCAGCTGCGTTTCGATCAACTGCAGGAGGTCGATCGCTCCGCATGGAAACGAGAGGTGATGGAACATGAAGAATTGTTCATTGCTCTCCACGACCACTTGCCCCCGGAAATGGTTTACGAGCGCGAATTGCTCATTTGCCGGTTGTAATCCAACATCAAGATAATTCTCACGCGGGACAAAAGAGTGCCACCTCGCTTAATAGGCTGGGTGGCATCTTTTTTATTGGATTTCTCGGGCTGAGCCCATGGACTGATCCGCAGAATTCTTCCTCTCTCCTGCTCGAATAACCTCCATCACGGTTGAGCCCCTCGCAAACCCCCGTGCCGCAAGGGTTTCACACCGTGAACAACTTTTCATGTTGAGTTCAGTCATCCTTCATTCCATGAGCCGAGATTGGCCTACGTCAATGCAATTGAAACAAAAGGCTTCCATTTATGTTCAATCTTCCTTATCGGCTCGAGAGCAGAAAACGAACCATGGTGCATAAACCGGCCTGGGAGTTTATCTTGGTCGCCTGCGCGTTTTCGGTCGTGCCGATGCTTGCTCAGACCGTTGCGAAGCCCGCTGATTGGTCACTCCTGAATCATCCCGACAATGAGCAGGAGTTTCCCAACTTTGCTCAATCTCTTATCGAGCAGCAATTGAACCGGCACTCTGACGTTCTGGTCGTCGCGATTCACGCGCAAATTCCCGGCGAGGACATCAACCGGGTGATCGCCATCAACCAGGCTCAATGGGGGAAATTTCTGTGGCGTCCATCCGACGACATCGATACCGATACGGCGAAGACGCAGCGCACCGTCGTTCAGGTCATCCCGGCTACCCATCGCATGGAGGTACATATGCCTCTGCACACAGGTTCCGGACAAACGATTGCCACCTTGGTTTGCGTATGGAGTTTCAAAGTTGAGGAAGACGCACCGGAGTTATTGAAGAAGTCCCAGCAGATGCGCGATGAGATTGCCCCAAGCGTCCCGAGTCTGGCCAGATTGCTCGGTAAACCTTAATCATGGATTCGGCTGATCTAAGTGACAGTAGAGCCAAGAGCACTCAGGAGTAGAAGTGATGAGAGCCCAGTACGCAGTCTTGACAGCAACCCTGGCAGCCGTCTTCGGCGTGTCGAACCTTCAGTCCCAGGTTACCGGCGCAACGGTGCTAGGCAAAGTTACAGATTCGACGGGAGCGCCGGTCAGCGACGCACAAGTTGCCGTCGTGCGCCCTTCCACCGGTATTCAAATCGAAGTCAAGACTAACGACGCAGGTAGTTATGCGGTGCCTAACCTCGTTCCCGGCACATACAACATCACGGTCAGCGCCGATAAACTGGGCAGCCAGGAGTTAGAGGCGCTCACGCTTGCCGTGGGTGAAAACGTCGAAGAGAACTTCACGCTGTCTCCGGCAACAGTAACGCAGCAGGTCGTGGTCACCACGGCACTCCCCGTCGTAGATCTCGCCAGTTCACAGATTTCGGATGTGGTAGATGAGACAACTGTGCGCCAGCTTCCCTTGAATACGCGTGATTGGACGCTGCTGGCGACGCTACAGCCGGGCGTAAGTCAGGTACGGACAGAGAAGGCGGTAGCGGTCGGCGCCGATCGCGGAAACCGCGGCTTTGGCTCGCAGTTGACGGTGGCGGGTGGTCGGCCGCAGCAGAATAACTACCGCATGGACGGCATTTCCATAAATGACTATTCCAACGGCGCTCCTGGCAGTGTCTCCGGCATCGATCTGGGCGTCGACGCCATCCAGGAGTTCTCGGTCGTAACCGCCAACGCGTCGGCTGAGTACGGCCGCGAAGCCGGCGGCGTTATCAATGCCGTAAGCCGCGCTGGCACCAACGATCTTCACGGCACCGCATTCGATTTCTTCCGCAACGACATCCTCGACGCGCGCAACTACTTCGATCGAGTCCAGAAGGGTGAGTTGCGCAAGAACCAGTTCGGGGGCGCCCTGGGCGGCCGGATCATCAAGGACAAAACTTTCTTCTTTGGCGACTATGAAGGCATTCGCGAAGTCGCCGGCCTTCCTTTCACGGTGAACGCGCCGAGCGCCAATGCGCGGCAGGGAATCCTCAACTGCCCCCAGACAATAGGAGGAGTTCAGCAAGCAGGCTGCCCTACACCTGGGCCTTCCGCAGCAGGCAACACCTACACGGTGCCAGTAAGTTCCGACTTAGCCAGCTACCTCAAGTTTTACGGCACGCCGACTAACCAGCCGGCTAACTCCGACACGGGCAGTTACACGTTTACCGGGCGGCAGGTGACGCCGGAGAACTTCGGGCAGGGCCGGATCGATGAAACCTTCTCCGCCAGGGATTCAGCCCACGGGGCCTACATGTACGACGACGGTAACTTCACCCAGCCTGACGCCGAGAATAACTATTTCCTCCTGTCGCACACCAATCGCCAGCTTGGCCTGCTGGAAGAAACCCACGTATTCTCGTCCTCGCTTGTGAACACCGCGCGTGGAGGCGTCAGCCGTAACATCGCCAATATCACAAATACTGCACCTGGGCCCAATCCGCTAGCCGCCGATAAGACGCTGGGAGGTGTACCAGGCCGCACCGCGTCGAGCCTCGTGATCGGCGGGCTAACCAATTTCGGTGGCGGCCTGAACGGGCCATCCCAATACGATTTTTACTGGACTTCCCTGCAGGGCTACGACGACGCGTTCTACACGGTGGGCAATCACACCATTCGTTTCGGAGCCGGAGTGGAGCGCATGCGGAATAACATCGTGGCGACTTCGAGTCCGGCCGGTCTTTACACATTTGGATCCACCGCGGACTTCATCGCCGGGCGCGTTCAGAATTTCTCCGCGCAATTGCCGGACTCCATTCCGGAGAGAGGATTGCGGCAAACACTGGGCGCCGGGTACGTGCTCGACGACTGGAAAGCAACACACAATCTGACCCTGAACGTCGGTATCCGTTACGAAGCCACAACCGTCCCTACCGAAGTGCACGGAAATCTGAGCCGGCTTGTGAATCTGACTGATCCAGCGCCAACCCTGGGAGGCACCTACTTCTCCAACTCAACTTTGAAGAACTTCGAACCGCGTGTCGGCGTTATCTGGTCGCCTTTCAAAAACCAGAAGACAGCCATTCGCGGGGGC
>Ga0206925_1171_pt1 | contig 11947 bp, 15 predicted proteins | sample Alteio_BWOrgHeat_62_FD_152944 | JGI IMG/M metagenome (GOLD analysis project Ga0206925, IMG submission 152944) | Enriched cells from forest soil in Barre Woods Harvard Forest LTER site, Petersham, Massachusetts, United States -... | ecosystem: Environmental > Terrestrial > Soil > Temperate forest >...
GGGGACTTGCACGTCGGAAGCTACGGGACTTGGCGGGATCGTGAAGGTCGGCTGTGCTGGGGCGTCGACGATTTCGACGATGCATATCCGCTTCCCTACACGAACGACTTGGTCCGCCTTGCTGCAAGCATAAGGATGGTGACGAATTCAGAGGACCTGACGATCGGATTTCGTGATGGTTGCGATGCTGTTCTGGACGGTTACTTAGAATCCCTCAAAGTGGGAGGATGCCCATTCGTTCTAGCCGAACACGAAAAGAATCTCGAACGGCTGGGCATTGAAGCGATTAAGCCTCCTCAAGACTTTTGGGACAAATTAACCAAGAACCCAGCAGTGCCCCGGGGTGACGTGCCGCTGGAGGCGCGAGAAGCTTGGCGGAAAACTCTACCACCCGGCGCGGATTACAAGGTTGTCCGACGATTAGCAGGGCTGGGGAGTCTCGGACAACGCCGGTTCGTCGCAATCGTCATGCATGAAGGCGGATATTTGGCTCGCGAGGCAAAAGCAACGATTCCATCCGCTTCAGTCTGGAAAGAAGGGGGAAAAAGACGCGGCGAGCATTATTACGAAAAGACGATCTCCTCAGCCGTTCGGTCTCACGATCCGTTTCAGTTAGTATTTGAAAACTGGTTGATCCGTCGCTTATCCCCTGATTCGAATCCGATCGAGATTGATAAGCTGCCCAAGGAACGCGATGAATATGCGCTTCTTCGAGCGATGGGACGCGAAGCCGCGAATGTGCACCTTGGAACAAAAAAGCAGGGCAAAACAATTCTGCGAGATCTCAGTCAAAGGAAGCCAAACTGGCTACGGCGCGCTGGCAAGAAAATGGCGAAAGCGATTGAAAAAGATTGGCGTGAGTATTCCTGAACGGGTCTTCACTCGAGGGGACACCATGAGCATCAAACATCTGACTTGCCTGCACCGAGTCACGCGTTAAGACTAATACAGCGCGGACAACTTCCATTTTCGAAGGAATTCCGCACCTCAAATCAAGTCATGACTCGATGGCCTTTAGTGTGCTCTGCCGCGCAGACTGACGGCCGAAGGGTAAACACCGAAGGGTAGACACCAATGAGGCGCCGGTCGGCACCCACCCCATATGGGTGCTGCCGGCGCTTTGTTACAAGCGTCTAGATTTGTCATGCCCAACAAAAAGTGGGGCGTAGCCAAGGTTAAGGGAAGCAGGCCAGAACAATTTTTCATTTTCCTGGCATTGCATCGTTCAATTGTGCGAGCTTCAGATTTATTGTCGGAAGAAGGGCTGAGATCAGACTTGGCAAACAGAGGCATCAAAGAGGCTGAGATAGAAGCTCTCATCGAGCACGCTCCAAGCCTCACCAGCGCTCAGGCACAGCCAAAATAATTCTGACCGAGTTGAACCAAGGCACGCGTGACGGAAAATTACCCGATCCACGATAAAGCCGGCGCATGAGTGCCCATGATATGGAAGTAAGATTGTAAGGCGCTCTCTAGACTCCATCCGTTCGCGAGCCCAATGTGTTCGTCTTGCGCAGCGTCTGTGAGGCACACGCGGCCGCAAGTATTAGAGTAACGTCGAGAGCTTAACAGGTGCTCTTTTTGCGCTTAAGATACACCGGGAATTTAATTGGCACCGGACCACGCCCCCGTATTCTTCGGTGGGGCTTTGGAGCGGCTGTGGCGCTTGCCGCGATCGTGTTCATCTGGGTGGTCATAGCGGCGATCAAGTCTCCGTTCACACAATCGAAAGTATCGGAAAGCTTAGAAAATATCGTTCACTCGAAAGTGTCATTCGGGAAGTTTCACACGGTTTATTTCCCGCATCCCGGGTGCGTGGCCGAGATTGTTACATTCATCCGGTCACCTAATACTGCAGATGCGCCGCCGCTGGCGACAGTTCAGAGGATGTCTATAGAAGCGCGCTACGTCGACTTAATTGCGAGGCCCGGCTACATCGCACGGATTTTGCTGAACGGTCTCCACGTGCGCGTGCCGGTGCTCGGCGCAAGCAGCGGCCGTTCGAATTCGCAATCGAGGAGTCAGGTCCGTGTCGGCGAAATTGTGGCGGACGGTGCAATCCTGGAAGTTGACCGGTCAAATGACAGACCACCGCTTAAATTTGAGATACATTCGCTCGTAGTTCGATCTTATGGCGCTGCGAATCCCTGGTCCTACCGGGTAACCATGCAGAACGCGGAGCCGCCGGGCGAAATTAACTCGGACGGACACTTCGGGCCGCTTAACCTGAATGATCTGGGCTCAACGTCACTCTCGGGTTCGTACGAATTTCAGCAAGCCAACCTCAGTGTGTTTCATGGAATCGCTGGGACGCTATCGTCAGGCGGCGATTTTACCGGGCGGCTGGGTGATGTCGCTATTCGCGGAGCAGTTGATATTCCGGACTTTAAGGTGGTGATCAGCGATCACGAAGTGCATTTGAACTCACGGTTTCGCGCAAATGTAAACGGGACGAACGGTGATGTCTTCTTGAATGAAATAGACACCTCATTTCTTCAGACGGTGGTTAGAGGCGAGGGAAGCATAGCGAGCAAATCTGGGCAAAAGGGAAAAACCACCTCAATGGAACTGGAAGTAAGTAAAGGACGCATACAGGATTTGTTGCGGTTGTTTGTAACGGCAAAACATCCGCCGATGAACGGACAGACACGTTTAAGAGCGCACGTTCTAATACCTCCGGACGGACGGCCGTTTCTGAAGGAGCTTATCCTGCAAGGGGATTTCGGAATTGACGAGGCAGCGTTCGCAAAGTCCTCCACGCAAACGCAGGTTGATGAGCTCAGCGAAAGAGCGCGCGGTGAGAAGAAAGACAAGGGTAAAGATAAGAATGAAGGCAAGAATCGAACGCCATCAGAGTCGGATGCGGACGATCCGGAAAATGTAGTCTTGAACCTGCGGAGCCACGTGGAAGTACGAGATGGAGTCGCGAAGTTTTCGGACCTGTCTTTTAACGCGCCAGGAGCGTCGGCTCGCATGAGCGGCACCTACTGCCTTTTGAACCAACAGATTGATTTGCATGGAACGCTAAAGACCGATGCCCGTTTATCGCAGGAGACGCGCGGAATCAAATCAGCTTTATTGAAGCCGTTCGATCCTTTGTTCAAGGGGAAGAAGGCCGGGGCCGAGATTCCTGTAAAGGTCACCGGGACATACCAGAATCCTCAATTCGGCTTCGACGTAATGAGCAAGCTCAAGCCCCACTAGCATGAGTTCTCGCTATACGGCTATCCGCTGTACGCTGAGCACCTCGTCAAGCCAGATTAGCTTCCAATCGTGATCCATAGCGAAGTGCGTAAACATGCGTTAGTTCCGCTCCAAACAGAAGGATCTGTGCCGAGTAGTAAATCCAGAAAAGGAAAATCACGAGCGATGCCGCGGCACCGTAAGCCGACGTCAAGAGGGAATGGCCGAAATACCATCCCATGACGCCCTTGCCGATCGTGAAAAGCAGCGAGGTAACCGCAGAGCCAAACCAGACATCGCGCCATTGAATAGGAATGCCTGGGATCGATTTGAAAATCAAAGCGAAGAGCAATGTGATTACGACAAAAGAAAAGATGAAGTTTATCGAGTCTAAAAGGATTCTCGGTATGGGCAGCGAATTACCCGCAAATGTCTCCCCCGCCGATATAGCAGCAGTCACCAGCAGTGACGTAAGCAACAGCGTGCCGGTCGCAACGACCAAACCCAGCGACCAAAGCCGCTCTTTGAGCGTGACCTTCCAGAAAGTATTTGAGCTGCCATTCAGCTTCCAAATCAAATTGAAAGCGTCCCGGAGCTCAACGAAAGCTCCGGACACGCCAATAAGCATCGCTAAAATAGCAAATGTCGTGGCCAAAACTCCGAGCACTGGTTTGTTCATGCTTTGAATGATTTCTTGGATTTCCGTGGCTCCAGTCATACCGAGCAAGCCTTGAAACTGTTCAACAATCTTTCCTTCCGCGGCTTTTTGTCCAAAAAGAATTCCCGCAGTCGATAGTGCGACGATGAGGGCCGGCGCAAGGGAAAACAACGCGTAAAATGACAGCGCGGCGCCTAGCCTAGGTACATTATCTGCAAGGCAGGCAAAGCCAGCTTGTTTGATCAAAGCCGTCGATGTTGCGAGAAGCTTCACAGCGATTCTTCTGGTCGGGGTGACTCTAACTATTTGGTTCACATTCCAGCTATTGGTCTGGCAGTTTATCTTTTAGCTCACTCGCCAGCCTTTGGACATCCGTAGCTTTCTTTGCCGCTTGGCCTAGTGCGGCAACCTGCCCGAGCGTTGAACCGATCTTCTCTGCAACTGTCACTAAAACTTGCTTTTCTTTGTCAACGAAGCTCGCTCTTTTCATTTGCTCTCCAAATGCTTACCCGGCGCTCAGAGAAGTTTGGGCGGGCTCCTTTATCGCACTAGCGAAATTTTGGTTGTCACATAAGTTGGGAGGAAGCCTCGACAAGAGACGTTCCTCCTTCGGTTAAAGTGATTAACGCGTGGTTCCCGCTGTTTTCGAAGCGACATCGCGATCGGTCTCGGTACCGGCGGAGGATTCTCCTGTGGAGGAAATATCTTCCGCGTTCGTATTCTTCATGATTTCCTTGGCTCGAGCGATTTCCTCGGAAGTATCGCAGTGGACCGAAAGGAGAATTCCTCCCTTCTTCAAGCGTCCTTCGTAGCGCTTTGCTTCGTACTCGGGAATCCCCATTCCGATTAGCGCGCCCGTAAGTCCTCCGACTGCGCCGCCTACTCCCATGCCGGCCAAAGCAGCCATGATGGGCCCAGCTGCGATAAGGGGGCCTACGCCCGGAATTGCGAGAGCGCCGATGCCGGCAAGCAATCCCAGCGTCCCGCCGAGAACTGCCCCTGAGCCTGCTCCCGTTGCAGCTCCTTCAGGAGCCTTGGAGTTTTTCTCTGTTGCGATTGGCTTGGAACCGAGATTCTCGGGAAGTAGCGCTGACACGTCTGCGGCTGAGAACCCTGATTTCACCAAGCTATCGGTGGCTACATCCGCAGCTGCCACCGTTATGTAGATGCCGAATACCGCTTTCTTCTTGTTTTCCATGTTTGAATCTCCTGTTTTTTTCTATATTGAGAGCGTTGCGACTACTGTTTCGGTGGCGCAACGGTTAAATTGTTCGTGACGTTCGAATCGCCGGCAATTTGTCTCGCCTTCGCTTCGATTGCTGATTGTTCGTCTTCGGAACGTACAGGACCCTTGAGTGTCACCATTCTGTCCGTGGTAATGATCTTGATGTTGTGAGCGTAGGTTGAGAGCGACTTGTCATCCACTAAGGCGCTCCGAATCTTCTTTGTTGTTTCGCGGTCGGCAGGATTCATCTTCTGCTGATCCGCTGTCGTTGCGTTCTTGATGGTGTCACCTTGGTTGGTCTTGGTGTGATCGGGGGCGGGCTGCTTCTCTTGTTGTGCGGACACGGAAAACACAGGACCGGCCATTAACAATAAAACACCAAAAACTAAAAGCGCCTTTCTCATCGTCCTGGTCCTTTAGCGATTTCTGGCTTCCGGAACTCTCTCACTTGGATCGACAGCGTCTGAATAAATTGCCTCAGCCGCGGGCTGTATTAATCGAGATCAAATCCCAACAATTTATGGGAAGCGGGGAAATACTGCCTTCACTAATAAGACGCCTCGTCTTGAGGAAGTGCCATACACAGTAGCAGGTACATTGGGAATCAGGAAGTTCGTACCAGCCTAAGAGTTGATCTCAGCGTTGGCATCGCCTGCCTTTTAAGAGTTACTGGATCGGTGGAATGAGTGACCTTCACGAGGGACTGTTTTTTCTTCTACGCTATCATCGCTGCCCATCGCAGGTTGTTCCAGTTCGGGATCTTCGGCGCCAGGCAGTTTTCCCGGACATTTTGGGTTAGTACACGGCCTCAATTCGGCGAAGCCAACGCCATTGTCCACCATCCTATCCAGTGGATGTCCACAGTGCGGGCAAGTCGGATGTTCAACGCTCATAGCTCATTCTTCCAAGGGTAAACAAAGGCCGCTAAAGACCCCGACGTTCATGCGTCTCTATTACCTACCGCGAATTCGTGCGTAACATTCAATCTCGGGTATCAGCACTTCCAAAGTAATTTCGTCATCGTTCGGTGGGGCGATATAAGAACCATGCCAGAATCCCAACGACCACTGTAACCGCCACAGCAACAACAATCGTGATCTCTGCTCGCATTTGTTAAACTCACGATTCGACCTTCCGATTGACGCAAGCTTCGACGATGTGCCTTCGCGTCCGCCAAGGCGGCAGGACGACGAAGATGAGATGATCAGCGTGATGCACGTTCTTAGATCTCCACGCGTGTTCCGGTGCGAGTCTCTAGTACAGCCGCGGTCGCACCACTACTTGCTAGATCCGGCCTTCACCCTGAGCGCTGATTCGTCGTTCAATTGTCGTCGCGTTCCCCTCGGTTCTGAATCGAGCTCCTTGAAAGCGGGGGCCTCCACGATTTGCCAATCGCCGCCGCTATTCCACGGTCCACGTGCGTTGGGTTCACCTCGGTCACCGGTGCCCGTCGAATCATCAAAGTACTGATTCACGAGCGCGGGCGTAGGAGGAATACTGCCTATTGAGAAGCGGTCCTTACCTAGGCTCTCCAGCGCTGCGGTGAAGGCCTTCATGTGTGTGATTTCGCGAGTCATCAGGAACTGCAGCGCACGGATTGTCCCAATATCCTCCGTGAAGTTGATGAGGCGCTCGTAGACGATTTTGGCGCGGGCTTCGGCGGCGATGTTACTGCGAAGATCGACATCGAGTTCGCCGGTAATTTTGAGATAGTCTGCCGTCCAAGCATCTCCCATAGAGTTATGAAGTGCGACTCCGCCACCTCCCGCAATGGCGATGAGAGGATCTACTTCGGCGGCTTTACGATTGTTCTTGAGCGGGCGTAGGTGAAAACGTGCGAGCGCGCCAACGACTTCGAGGTGGCTTAGTTCTTCGGTACCGATGTCCATAAGCATGTCTTTCCGCTCAGGATCGTCACAGTTCATGCCCTGAACGGAATACTGCATGGCCGCGGCGAGTTCGCCATTCGCTCCGCCAAATTGTTCGAGAAGCATATTTCCGAAGGCCGGATCTGGCGTACCTACTTCCACCCTGTACATTAGTTCTTTAATGTGGTGATACATGTATTCTCCCTAGGCCTTCGCCTTTTTGGCTTTCAATGTGGAAGTTTTCAATACGGACTCGCCGCTTGCTGAAGCGGCTCGGGTTTTGCTTTCGCCCATAACCGGACCCGACGACTTGGACGAGGACGACGATGTCTCTCCGGGCTCGCCCCACGGCATCTTTGTGCCATTACCGAATTCAACGGAGGTCAATTGCTGCAGCAAAGGTTTGGTGATTGCGGTAAGGAAAAAATCGGCGGATTCTTCTTCGCCCAAGGTCTGCGAAAGAAGTCCCGCAACCTCAAGTTCGCCTAGCTGTCGAGCGAGGCATTTGGCTGTGCCGTACCCCGAGATTTCGTAGTGTTCCACTTTTTGTGCTGCGCCGATTAAGGCGACGTCAGCGGCGAGGTGGTCTTGATTCCGACCGTCACCGATTATTTCCGCACCTTCTTCAAGTAAGCCCTTCATTCCCTTGCAAGGCTTGGAGTCCGCGTCTCCGCCGAGCAGACTGAGCGCGGATTTGACGCGCTCCACTTGACCTTGGGTTTGCGCCAAATGCTTCTGGAATGCTTCTTTCAGCTTGGCATCATGAGCAGCCTCAACCATCTTAGGCAGCGCTGCCACGATTTGGCTCTCTGCGTTCAGCAAATCCTGCAATCCCTCAACGAGAAGATTTTTCAACTCTGACATTATTAGTTCCTCCGTTCCATGCCCTCTTCTGCTTTAGACAGTTTAGTTTTTCGCAACGATCCAACCAATCGGACTAAGGGTGTAGCCCTGGAACTCGAATCGTGTAGGCGGCGCAAAATATGATCTTGAGTGACCGGTACGGAGTAAAGCGGCGCGTTACCGCGAGTCTTGCCGCGATATACAGTCCCTAGGGCATGTCTATTCGCGAGTCGAGAGCCTATCGTATCTATTCGCGACTAATGAATAGTTGACGAACTTCGGTAAATGTCACAAAGGAGCTATCCAAATGAATGATCAATTCAATGACAACGCGGTTGGCCGGTACGGCGAAGGCGCAGGCACTGCCGCACGAATGCAGGAGGAAGTGGAAGACAGGGCCTCGGAAGTGAAACAAAAGGTAGCAGATTTTGGTCGCAAAGCAGCCGATCGGATCGATTCGCAGCGTCAGCCGATTGCAGATACCCTCAATCGCACGGCATCCACTTTGCACCAGCAGGGAGATAGCGCTGCCAATGCCGCGCACACGACCGCAGATAAGCTACAGGTTGCCGCCGACTACGTCCGCGGGAACGATTTAAAGGCGATGATGGGCGACGTCCAAGACTTGGCAAAACGCTATCCCGGGCAGTCTCTTGCCGCGGCGGCTGTGGTTGGCTTCCTCCTCGGCCGGCTGTTCCGTAGCACGGACTAGACCAGCAATGCCTGAGACTCGCATGACCGTAAACAGCGAACGCACTCTGCCTGAAGTCATAAACCATATTGCCGGTAACATCCAAGAGATCATCGGTTCTGAATTTCAGTTGGCAAAGACTGAGATAAAGGACGGGATCTCTAAAACAAGTACACCCGCCGCGACTCTCGGTGTGGGGCTTGTCATTTCCTTTTTCGCCCTCGGTTTTCTCCTGCTGGCGGCCGTCTATGCCCTTTCGATCGTGATGGCGGCTTGGCTGGCAGCTCTGTTCGTGGGCGCAACGCTGGCCATCGCAAGCATCGCTTTAATCAGTTCAGGAGTGAGGAAGCTGAAGAGAATAAATGTCCTATTAGAAAAAAACTGCTGACAGTTTGAAGGAGGATATGCAATGGGCGAGAAATCAGATCAGATAGAACAGCACATCCAAGAGCAACGCGCTGAGCTGGGCGACAACATCGCTCAGCTACAAAGAAAAGTTAAGGGTACTTTCGATTGGCGGGTTCAATTCGAGCACCGGCCCATGACCATGATTGGGATTGCGCTCGGCGGAGGCGTGTTGCTGTCGTCCCTTTTTGGGCGCCGGTCCCATTCCAAGCACTGGCGACAGATCTCGGATGAGAGCCGGACGGCACCACCGAACGATATTCAGTTTCCCGATACTCAAAACGGTGCTCGGCGTGCTCAAATCAAGCACCAAACGTCAGATGGTTGGCGGGATATCAAGGTTGCATTGGCCGGGGTGGCGGGAGCGAAATTTGGAACTATTTTGGACTCATTCCTACCTGGCTTCAGCAAAGAATACGATAAAGCTCGACAGTCGAGTGATGCGCCTCAGTCAGATCAGCCTGTGTAGCCGAATGCGTCACGCGAACGTAGAGCCCTGCCCGACTCATGGGGGAAATGATGGACGATCCGCTCGCAACCTATTTGCATGATCATCTCGCTGGTTGCGCCCATGCCGTCGATCTCCTGAAAGCGATTCGAGACCAACAGACTAGCAAGCCATTAGGACACTTTGCAGACTACTTATTGCGCGAAATAGAAGCCGATGGCCACACACTCCGAAAGCTCGCAGATTCGGTCGGTGTGGGCTCCAGCAATCTGAAAGAGATCGGAGCTTGGGTAGAAGAAAAAATAAGTCGGTTGAAGCTGCGGGATCTTGACCGTGACAGCGTCGGAACGTTTGAGGCATTGGAATTTCTTCGACTCGGGATTCACGGAAAAGCGGCCCTATGGAGTGTGCTTGCGATAATTGCTGCGACCGATCGGCGGCTTAGTGGAATCGACTTTCGATCTTTATCAGGACGAGCTGAGGCACAAGAAATGGCCGTAGAGGAATGGCGTTTGAAAGTGGCCGAAACGGTTTTCGCGACGTCTTCAGTCTGATCTGAGATTAAGCAGAGGCTTTTAGGTGCCATAAGGCCTCAACTTTGCAATGGAATGAGGATCGCACGAAATCAAGGGGGTGGTAACTCGTGTTTGGATACGGAATAGTCGGTACGATTCTGATCATTTGCTTGGTAGTTTGGCTGCTTAGAAGGGCTTGAATCGAGCCGACACCTCTTCGATCCTAACTTCGGGTCATGATTACCTCTCCCATTTTGGCGGGGAGCGGAATGCCCAATCATTGTCCGATGCTTAGGTCATGATCATTGTGATTTCTCCCGTTCGTCGTCGTCGATATTACGGCTCGTATGCGCGGTCTAGGCATTGAAAGCTTAATTGTCTTGGTTTTGTATCTTTGCAAGACCCGCTAAGGATTGCTTTACTTTCTCGTTTCGGAAGCCTGAACACACTGTGGTTGTTAAACCAATAAATGCGAAGCGGGCAAGGAGGGGCTTTACGGGAAACTATTCGTCGTCGGAACGGGGCTAGTTCCTTGCTCAGAGTCGAGCCACTTGAAAAATGCCAAATGATTCCAACTTGATTCTGTTGACGGGCGCGACCGGTTATGTGGGTGGACGATTGCTTTACGCTCTCGAAACAGCCGGCTACCGAGTCCGTTGCATCACACGCCACCCAAAGGCCCTCAGTCAGCGAATAGCAAAGAAAACGGAAATTCTGAAGGGTGATGTTCTCGAGGCGCCGTCTCTCCCGGTCGGCATGGTTGGCGTTCATACAGCTTATTACCTTGTGCATTCGATGGCTTCGCCGAATTCTTTCGAAAAGGAAGATGCGCAAGGTGCAAGTGCTTTCGCAGCCTCGGCCCTCGACGCGGGAGTAAAGCGCATCATCTACCTCGGTGGACTCGGCAGCGGCACTGGCCTGTCAGCACATCTGAGAAGCCGCCAAGAAGTCGGCCGTACCCTCAGGGAATCAGGGGTGCCAACTATCGAGTTCAGAGCCTCGATCGTCATTGGGTCGGGCAGCGCCTCCTTTGAGATGATGCGGGCCCTCGTCGAGAAACTGCCGGTGATGACTACTCCACGCTGGGTCAAGACGCGCACACAGCCAATCGCAATCGAGGATGTGATTGCTTATCTAATTGAAGCACTCGACCTCGAAATCAACGGCAGCAGGATTTTTGAGATCGGCGGATATGACCAAGTGAGCTACTTGGATCTTATGAAGGAGTACTCGCATCAGCGTGGGTTGAAACGTTGGATGATACCCGTGCCGGTGCTATCTCCGCGACTGTCGAGCCTCTGGTTGGGTCTGGTTACACCGGTCTACACGCGCGTCGGCCGCGAGTTAGTGGACAGCTTACGCAACGAGACGATTGTAAGGGACCCATCAGCGGGGGATGTGTTCGCGATTCGCCCGCGTGGTTACCGGGAGGCTCTCAAACGAGCACTTGCCAATGAGGATCGGGAGTTTGCCGAAACGCGCTGGTCGGACGCATTCTCCTCCCTCCGCATTTCACCGCGGTCGGGTGGGATCAACTTTGGTCGCCGCATTGTGAATTCGCGGTCGGTGCGCGTGCCCTTTCCTCCAGCCATCGCCTTTCGGCCGATCGAGCGGCTAGGGGGTAAGACTGGCTGGTACTTTGGAAATTGGCTCTGGCGAATTCGTGGGCTGTTGGACTTGCTATTCGGCGGTGCGGGTTTGCGTCGCAGCCGACGTGATCCTGATCGGCTCTTCGCAGGTGATACTGTCGACTTCTGGCGTGTCGAAGAAATTCGGCGCGACCACCTGCTCCGATTGGCAGCAGAAATGCGTTTGCCTGGGAGGGCATGGCTGCAATTTGAGATAGAAGCGAATGGGTCGGGATCGGTCGTTCGTCAGACGGCTATCTTTGATCCGGTGGGAGTACTTGGGCAGACCTACTGGTACCTCTTATATCCGTGCAACCCCACTCATTCTTCGCCAGTGAATTACCCTTTATGCCCTGCGTCAGGAACGATACCCATCTCTGGCAGCATCTTCGCAAATGCAAATTCGTTCGACAGAAGACCGACCCAGACATTCCTATTCTGAAGGAAGCCAAATCGGAATACGCCAAGTTGCAATAAATCGTT
>Ga0206925_1172_pt1 | contig 11703 bp, 9 predicted proteins | sample Alteio_BWOrgHeat_62_FD_152944 | JGI IMG/M metagenome (GOLD analysis project Ga0206925, IMG submission 152944) | Enriched cells from forest soil in Barre Woods Harvard Forest LTER site, Petersham, Massachusetts, United States -... | ecosystem: Environmental > Terrestrial > Soil > Temperate forest > O...
CGGTAGGACTATTTTTGGACCACCTGAGCCATAGTTCCATCTGGAAAGAAACGGCAGTCTTTATCATTGAAGATGATGCACAAAATGGCCCCGATCATGTAGATGCACACCGAACCACCGCTTATATTGCCGGTGGATTTGTAAAAAAAGGATATATTGATCATACAATGTATTCTACCTCTTCTATGTTGCGCACCATAGAGTTGATATTGGGGCTGCCACCTATGAGCCAATACGATGCTGCTGCCACACCAATGTGGAAATGTTTTACCGAAAATGCAGTTCACGAATCTTTCAATGTAAGGGAAGAAAATGTAAATCTAAAAGAAACCAGTTATTTAAAAAACAAGTGGAGTGATATGAGTGATGGTTTTGATCTGACGGCCGAAGACAGAATACCTGACAAGGAACTTAATGAAGTATTATGGATGACGATAAAAGGTGGAAATGACAAAACACCGGCACCAAAGCACGCCGCATTTATCAATCTTCCTCGGGCGGAAAATGATTAATAAATACGCTTTGTATAATAAGTACAAGTGTTTCTAAGTTGGGGAAAAGATTAATCTTTTATCTAAAATAAATTAAATCAAAAAAATCAGTCGACTTAGATAGGTTCTGCACGCCTGGAAACATCCCAAAATTCCTAGGATTGAAGGGTATGAGGTAGATTATTGAAATCTATTTATTTTTTTGCCGGGCGTTTAGCCTTTTTGACCGTAGGTTTTACCTTTTTCTTAACGTCGTCAGCAAAAGATTTAACAGGTTTAAAAGCAGGAATTACCCGGGCTTCAATGACCATTGATTTATTTTTTGTAATATTCCTGGCAATTTTTTTTGCACGTTGCTTTAATATAAAACTTCCAAAGCCACGAAAATATACATTGTTGCCTTTGGTCATGCTGAATTTAATTGTATCCAGGAAATTTTCTACGATCTCAGATACTGCGGCCTTTTCTATGCCTGTTTTTGATGCAATTTGCGATACGACTTCTGCTTTTGTCATTGTGTTGGTATTTAATTGAATGGCAAACATAGCAAAAAAAATGATTTGTCTAAGAAAATCAATAATTTAAATAATTTTTAAAGTCGGGGAGGTACTCAATTTTTTCTTTTGTGAAAAAATAATTGATGAATTCAAATTAAAATAATATACCTTTGCCCCCGATTTACATACAAATGCAAAATTTTAATTTCAGAACACATCATCACCATCATCTGGACAATCGTCCGGAATCGGTTTGTTGTGCCTGAGGTTAACTAATATATTTTTTATAACCGAAATGCAAGCCCGGTTCCGCAAGGAACCGGGCTTTTTGTTTTTAATTTTTACAATAATGAATTCAGAAGAACCAAAAAAACTAAGACTGGCCATCCAGAAATCCGGAAGGCTCAATGAAGATTCCATTCAACTTATCAAAGAATGCGGCATCCATTTTAATGGAAGAATGGATAAATTAAAATCAGAAGCTGCCAATTTCCCCATCGAAATTCTTTACCTAAGGGATGATGATATTCCGGGTTATGTTTCTGACGGAGTGGCTGATATTGGAATTGTCGGAGATAACGTAGTAGAAGAAAAAGAAAAAATTGTAGAGCGTATTGAATATTTAGGATTTGCCAAATGCAGGTTATCTATTGCAGTACCAAAAGCAATGGATTCTTTCCAACCAGCAGATCTTAATGGTTATAATATCGCTACCTCTTACCCTAAAATTACCAGGAGGTATTTAGAGAATAATGGCATCCAGGCCAACATTCATGAAATAAGCGGGTCAGTCGAAATAGCGCCAAGCATAGGACTTGCGGGCGCTATTTGTGACATCGTAAGTTCTGGTAGTACATTAATGACCAATGGGCTTAAAGAGGTATTCACAATATATAAATCAGAAGCCGTTTTAATTGGAGGTGAAGGTTTATCAAATGAAAAAAAATTGATTTTGCAGGACCTTTTATTTCGAATTAGAGCTGTAAACAAAGCGAAAAATAATAAATATATTATGCTTAATGCGCCTAATTCAAAGCTGGATAAAATCTGCAGTATCCTGCCCGGTATGAAAAGCCCTTCGATTCTGCCACTCGCTGATTCAGGTTGGAGTTCAGTACATTCTGTTGTGCAGGAAGATAATTTTTGGGCCATCATTGAAAGCTTAAAAGAGCAGGGTGCCCAGGGAATTTTGGTATTACCTATTGAAAAAATGATATTATGATTCAAGTATATAAATATCCCGAAAGAAAAGGCTGGGCAGAATTACTCAAACGTCCGGCGCTTGATTACCAGAAATTAAGTAATCAGGTTGGACAAATTTTATCTGATATAAAAGCAAATGGTGATGAAGCTGTATTGAAATACACACAAAAGTTTGATAATTATAGGCTGCCCTCACTGGAAGTTTTAATTGATGAACTTGATGTTAATGATATCGCTGTAAGTGGTCCCTTGAAAAATGCAATAGATACTGCTATAAATAATATTTCGGCCTTTCATCGCATTCAAAAAGAAAGTGTTAACCACATAGAAACATCACCGGGTGTTTTATGCTGGAGAAAATCTGTCGCCATTGAAAAAGTTGGATTATATATACCCGGGGGCTCAGCACCACTTTTTTCAACGTTGCTAATGTTAGCCATTCCGGCGGGGATAGCAGGCTGCAAAGAAATAATAGTATGTACGCCCTCAAATGAGGAAGGGAATATTAATCCTGCTATTTTATATGCAGCCAAACAGACAGGAATAAGCAAAATTTATAAGATTGGAGGCGCACAAGCCATCGGAGCCATGGCCTATGGAACACAAACAATCCCAAAGGTTTATAAAATATTTGGACCCGGGAACCAGTATGTAACCTGTGCAAAAATGCTTGTTAATACAGAAGGAGTAAGCATTGATATGCCTGCAGGCCCATCAGAAGTAGCAATGCTTGTTGATGAAAATTGTATCCCATCCTTTGTTGCAGCCGACTTGCTATCACAAGCAGAACATGGGCAAGATTCTCAGGTTATATTAATCAGCCCAAGTGAAAATATAATAAAAGAAGTGGTAAGATGCCTGGAAGAACAATTGGAAAAATTACCCAGAAAGGATATTGCTAAAATGGCTTTAAAGAACTCTAAAGCCATTTTGGTTCATGATATAAATGAAGGAATTAACCTTGTAAACGAATATGCACCTGAGCACCTTATTATTTGCTGTGAGGATGAGGATATAGTTGCTGAGCGTATCATAAATGCCGGTTCTGTTTTTATAGGAAACTATACCCCCGAAAGTGCAGGAGATTATGCCTCAGGAACCAATCATACTTTACCGACAAATGGTTTTGCCAGAGCATATAGTGGATTATCACTTGATAGTTTTATCAAGAAAATTACTTTTCAAAAAATAACACCTGAAGGTCTTTCGATTCTAGCCCCAACTATTATGGAAATGGCGAATGCAGAAGGTTTGCAGGCGCATGCCAATGCTGTTTCAATCAGGTTAAAAACCAATGAGATATGAATGAATTTAATGTAGATACGCTTTTAAGAAACAATATAAAAAAGCTCATTCCCTATGCCTCTGCCCGAACAGAATTTAAAGGCAAAGCAAATATTTTTCTGGATGCCAATGAAAATAATTTTGGTTCGGCTACAGGCGAAAATTATAATCGCTATCCTGACCCATTACAGCAAAATTTAAAATTGGCAATCAGCGAATTAAAAAACGTAAACGCTTCGCAAATTTTCGTAGGAAATGGAAGTGATGAACCAATTGATTTACTGATACGTGCTTTTTGTGAACCTGGGGTTGACAATATTATTATTTGTCCCCCGACATATGGCATTTACCAGGTTGCGGCAAATATTAACGATATAGAAGTTAAAGAAGCACCGCTTACAACTCAATTTGAATTGGATATTAATTTAATTATGAAAATCATTGATATTCAATCAAAAATAATATTTATCTGCTCGCCAAATAATCCAACGGGTAATCTTTTGTCTGCTAAAGATATTGAAATCCTTCTGGAAAGATTTAAGGGCCTGGTGATAATAGATGAAGCATATATTGATTTTGCAGGAACAGATTCCTGGGCTCTTCAACTCGCTAAGTACCCAAACCTGGTAGTATTGCAAACTTTCTCAAAAGCATGGGGAATGGCAGGTTTACGAATTGGGATGGCGTTTGCATCCGAAGAAATTATTCAAATTTTGAATAAGATTAAACCGCCCTATAATATCAGTGAATCTACCCAAAAATTAGCGCTAAATGCACTGGATAATAAAGAGATTGTGAATGAATGGATTGAAGCCATTATTTTACAGAGAACCTGCCTGGCGAATGAACTTCTTCAATTCGCATTCATAAAAAAAATATACCCAAGCGATGCTAATTTTTTGCTGATTGAAGTAGCAGACCCTGAGCCACTTTATGGCTTTCTTGCGGAGAATGGCATTATTGTCAGGAACCGATCTCAGGTGATTGGCTGTAAAAACTGCCTGCGTGTAAGTATCGGAACTCGGGATGAAAACCAGGAATTAATAAACATATTAAAACAATATTAAGCATGGCACAAAAAATACTTTTCATCGACAGAGATGGCACGATAATAAAAGAGCCTCCTCTTACTTTCCAGGTTGAAAACCTTGAACAATTGGAATTTATACCTGGCGTGATCAGAAACCTATACAGGATTGTAAATGAATTAGATTATGAACTGGTAATGGTTACCAACCAGGACGGACTAGGAACCGAATCCTATCCTGAGGAATTATTTAATATAGTTCAATCCAAAATGATATCCATCCTTCAGGGAGAAGGGATTAACTTCAAAAATATTCATATTGATAAATCATTTGAATATGAAAATAAGCCAACCCGGAAACCGGGAACTGGAATGCTAACAAACTATATGACAGCTGAATATGATTTGGAGAATTCTTATGTGATCGGAGACCGAAAGACAGACGTAATCCTCGCTAAAAATTTAAATGCAGGGGCCATCTTTATTCAAAATTATGAAAGTGCTGAAGCGTGTAAAAATGATACTGCGCTTATTGCAAATACCTGGGATGAGATTTATAGTTTTTTAAAACTTCCCCCGAGAAAAGTTACACAAACCCGGAAAACAAATGAGACGGATATAACTATATCACTCAATTTAGACGGTTCCGGTGCCAATCACATCTCAACAGGGATTGCTTTTTTTGATCATATGCTTGAACAGGTCGCAAAACACTCAAATATTGATCTTGATATAACGGCTGTCGGCGACCTTCATATAGATGAACATCATACCATTGAAGATATAGGAATTACCCTTGGGGAGGCATTTTATAAGGCATTGGCTAATAAAAAGAACATTGAGAGATATGGCTTTTGTTTGCCTATGGATGATTGCCTGGCGCAAGTGGCTATTGATTTTGGGGGACGACCCTGGATGGTTTGGAACGCTGAATTTAAAAGGGAAAAGATAGGTGAAATGCCTACTGAAATGTTTTTTCATTTTTTCAAATCATTCAGCGATGCAGCGAAATGCAACCTTAACATAAAAGCAGATGGCACTAATGAGCATCATAAAATTGAAGCCATTTTTAAATCATTTGCCAGGGCAATTAAAATGTCGGTACATAGAGAAATAAACAATCCAACTCTTCCATCAACAAAAGGAATATTATGAATGTCACGATAATAGATTACAATGCCAGTAACACACAATCTGTGTTGTTTGCACTTGAAAGAATCGGCATTAATGCCATTGTTAGTAATGACCCGGCTACAATTCAAAAATCTGACAAAGTCATATTTCCGGGGGTTGGAGAAGCAAGTTCTGCCATGGCATTTCTAAAAATGAAAGGTCTTGATAAAGTTATTACTTCATTAAAACAACCTGTTTTGGGTATATGCCTTGGGATGCAATTACTTTGCAATTATTCAGAAGAAGGAGATACGAACTGCCTGGGGATTTTTGACCTGGATGTGAAAAAATTTGATTCTTTAAAAGGCGATCAAGGCATTATATTTAAGGTGCCACAAACCGGATGGAATACAATTAATGACTTAAAATCTTCCTTATTTAATGGGGTTGGAGATAATGATTTTATGTACTTTGTACATAGTTATTATGCAGTTTGTGGACTGGAAACCATAAGTACCAGCCTTTATATTAATCAATTCAGTTCAGCGCTTCGGAGAGATAATTTTTATGGTGTTCAATTTCACCCTGAAAAATCAGCGCAACCAGGCCAACTCATTTTGGAAAATTTTATAAAATTATGTTAGAGATTATTCCAGCTATTGATATTATTGATGGTAAGTGCGTTCGACTTACCCAGGGAGATTTTGCCAGGAAGAAAATCTATTATAATAATCCGGTTGAGATTGCTAAAATATTTGAGCAAGCCGGGATAAAAAGATTGCACCTGGTGGATCTTGATGGTGCCAGGCAAGGCCTTATATCAAATTTGGAGGTATTACAGGATATTGCCTCTCAAACCAGCCTGAAAATTGATTTTGGTGGCGGAATTAAAACAAATAATGATATCCAATCGGTATTTGATGCAGGAGCTGCAATGGTAAATTTAGGAAGCATCGCTATTAAAGAACCAGGAATTATTTATGACTGGATCGCAAAATTTGGTGCAGAAAAAATATTAATCGGAGCAGATGTAAGAAATGAAAATATAGTAATTAACGGCTGGATACTTCAAACTGAACTTTCAGTTTTTGATTTTATCGGGCAATATTCAAAAGGTGGAATTATTAATTTTTTCTGTACGGATGTCACCAAAGATGGATTATTACAAGGTCCGTCAATAGAATTGTACAAACGTATTATTCAAGAGTTTCCTGCCGTTAATATGATTGCAAGCGGCGGGGTATCGCATATCTCAGATATTGAAAAACTTATAGATGCCGGATGCAGTGGTGTTATAATTGGGAAAGCGCTTTATGAAGGAAATATCAGGTTGGAAGATTTAACAAAATATGCAGAATAAATGACTTTAGCTAAACGAATAATTCCATGCCTGGATGTGAAAGACGGTAACACAGTTAAAGGCATCAATTTCGAAAATATTCGAATAGTAGGTGACCCGATTGAATTGGGCACCTGGTATGCTGAGCAAGGGGCTGACGAGCTTGTTTACCTTGATATTAGCGCAACTCATGAGAAAAGAAAATTAATACTTGATTTGGTATCAAGAGTTGCGAGGCAAATCAATATTCCATTTACGGTTGGCGGGGGTATCAGCTCTATCGAAGACGTTTCAAGGCTCCTCGACGCGGGTGCAGATAAAGTATCTATCAATTCTGCTGCTTTCAATTCTCCTGAATTAATAACTAAACTGGCAAATAGGTATGGCAGCCAATGCATTATTCTCGCTATTGATACAAAATTTGAAAATGATGATTGGTATGTTTATATAAATGGCGGAAGAATTGCAACAAAAATAAAAACAATAGATTGGGCAAAAAGAGCAGTCGAGCTTGGTGCCGGTGAAATTCTATTGACATCAATGAATAACGACGGCACTAAAAACGGATTTGCCCTGGATATAACCAGTTATATTTCTGATTCTGTAGGTGTACCAATTATCGCCAGCGGAGGTGCTGGAAATATGAGCCATTTTTATGACGTATTTACTGAAGGCAAGGCCGATGCGGCTCTTGCAGCAAGTATTTTTCACAATAAAGAAGTTGAAATTAAAGAACTTAAACAACACTTAAAAAACAAAGGAATACAAATAAGATGATAAAGCCAGATTTTGAAAAATATCCTGATGGGCTCGTGCCTGTTATTATCCAGGATGTCGATACAAACAAAGTTCTAATGCTTGGATATATGAATGATGAAGCGTTTGAACGCACAAATAATCAAGGAAAGGTTATATTTTTTAGCAGGTCAAAAAACAGACTTTGGATGAAAGGGGAAACCTCCGGTAATTTTCTGTTTGTAAATAGCATCAGTTGTGATTGTGACAATGATTGTCTGCTAATTAAGGCAAAGCCTAATGGCCCGGTTTGCCATTCAGGTACCGACACATGCTTTGGTGAAAATAATACAAATACTGATTTTCTTTATTCATTGGAAAAGATTATTCTGCAGCGCAAGTCCAATCCTGCCCCAGAATCTTATACGTCTGGCCTGTTTCAAAAAGGAATAAATAAAATAGCGCAGAAAGTAGGAGAAGAAGCTGTAGAACTTATTATAGAAGCAAAGGATGATAATATTGAGCTCTTTAAAAATGAAGCCGCTGACCTTTTATTTCACTACCTGATTTTACTTCGTGCAAAAGATTTGGAATTTAACGATATTGTGCAAGTGCTTCAAGAAAGGAATAAGAATTGATTAAATTGTACCAGGTTCGAATCCTTTCCCTGCTACCAAACTGAGATGGCAATCTGTCTCTAATGAAAATTCTAAATTCTCCCATTTAAGAAATACTCTAACGAAATTTTGGGTTTTTCTTAAAAGGGGAGAGCATAGCTATCTATATTCTTGAATTTAAATAGTTTATTCTAATTCACAAACCTGAAATGTTTTTCGAGGGTAGGAAAAAAAATGAGCAGGAAGTATTAATCAGTTAAAAAGAGGGATAAATCGGTTAAGGTTTTTTTTACAGCATTCTTACAGATTTGAAATTTCAATTTTTAATGCCCAAATAGTAACTCGTCGAGATTTTGACCCGATTCGTCGGTGTTTTGACCCGACTCGTCGAAATTATTTATTTGGTATTATATGCTTACCTACTTTTGGCAAGTGGTATAAAATATTGAAATAGAATAATTTTCAAAATCAAAATTTAATGGGAGCTAAATATTTTTTTACGGCATATTGAATACAGTTTGACCGTTCGTCATTTAAAACATGATCTTGGTCATGTTTTTCAGGGGTTTGGTCATACTTGTTAGTACCGTATTATTAGATTTTTCTCCTTTACCAACAATTACTAAAAAGTGGATATTTTCACAGTAAGGGCTGACAAGTATCGGGGGATACAAGTCAGATATTCTTAAACAACCATATTATTTTCCCCTCGTTCGTTTGGCGAAAAATAAGATAAAAATCACTTAAAGCATTTCAGCGCAGTTCTTTACAGTTTATCTGGTTTTGTGACCATTCCTCTCCTGGACTAATGTCATAATTTCCTCTTCAATTTTAAAGTTTGCCAGTTTTCTGCCTTGGTTGCCTTTATCCTTTTTTGGCTGTAATTGGATTTTTATTTCGATTAATATATAGTCTCAAAATAAATTTAGAAACACACCTAAACTTCTTATAAACACTTCAGTTATGCGTAATTTTACTAACAAAGCCATTATCCCTGGTATTCAGGTATATTTAAAATCATTTAGACTTAGCAAAAAAACAAGCCCATGGATTAAAACCCTGGCTATGTATTTATTGCTGGTAACTTTAATGTTAGCAGGTCCCAATGCGAGTGTCGCCCAGATGTATGTATCAAATACAAGCTCAACTGGAGGCGCATCTGGTAATTATTATCCATGGAGTGTCCCTTCCGCGGGGGTTGGCAGCAAAGTTGAGCTCACGTATGCGCCTGGCGATTTTAATATCCTGGCCAGGAGTGGAAATATTACTAAATTGTATTTTCGGTTTTGGACCACTTATGCCATTTCATATACCAATTTCACCATTTCTATGGGCCAGGCATCTTCAGTTTCGCCAACCAATACATTTTCTACCGTTAGCACTGTATTCGGCCCTTCAAATATTACAATTGCACCATCTTATATGACATGGTACGGGATAAACCTTGCTACACCGTTTCATTACGACTCAACAAAAATATTAATTATTACGATTCAACAAAATGGCATAACGTCATTGCCTGGAACAAATTATGAAAACACGGTGACCGGTAGTATTTTGTCAAGATACAGGATATATGGGAGCTATGGCGCGTCAGTTGGCGATGGTAATGATGTATCCTGGAAATATGATCTTGGTTTCGACGTTTGTCCATCACCGTTTATTAGTTTGCAACCAATTCCCGTATCAATATGCAGCGGTTCTAATACCTCATTTTCTGTGAACGGATCAGGGGTAGGGTCGGCTTATCAATGGCAGGTAAACTCCGGATCAGGGTTTGGAAATGTTTCCAACGGTGGATTTTACTCTAACGCATTAACACCTACCCTTAATATTTCTGGGGCAACTACTGCCATTAATGGTTATCAATACCACTGCATAATTACCAGTTCCTGCTCTACACCAACTACTTCCAACCTGGCAACCTTGACTGTGAATTCGCTACCTTCGATTAGCTCCTCACCGTCATCATTAACTGTAAACGCTGGTAGTAATGTATTATATACTGTTACAGCTACCGGAACTTCATTAACATATCAATGGCAGGAAAACCAAACAGGAACCTGGACTAATCTAAATAGCACAGGTATTTATTCAAATACAGCCACTCCAACATTAAATTTAACTGGGGTAACTACAGCAATGGGTAACTTCCAGTACAGGTGTGTCGTTTCTGGTACTTGCAGCCCGGCTGCAACCTCAAGTGCGGCTACTTTAAGTATACCTGCCGGGGCTTTGAATTTTGACGGTGTTTCTAATTACGTTGCCATCAATAATCCATATACTACTTTTGGCAAGGAAATTACCGTAGACTGGTGGGTAAAACCTAATTCAGCTTCTAATATGCAGTTGGGAAGTGGTATCGGCCAGGGAATTACGGGTTTTGACGATGCATCTCACAATGTTTGGAATATGCATTTTGATGGTACCGGTACTTCCTTAACATTTTATGTAAACAACGGCAGCGGTTTTATATCTTCGGGCCCGGCAACGGGTATGTCTGCAGGTACCTGGCACCATGTGGTCGGGGTTGCTTCGGCTACTGGCATATTTATATATGTTGATGGTTCTCTTGTCAATCATTCCAATACCGGCACTGGCCCTGGAATTTTCCAAAATGCCAGCGCTGTATTGCAATTTGGTAGAGACGTTCGGTACCCTACAAGTAGCGCGCCAGCACGGTACGGCAATATGTCAATTGATGAAGTCAGGATATATAACAGGGCATTATGTACGGCCGAAATAACTAATAATTCAAGTTGTGAATTGAGTGGTACTCTAAACGGTCTGGTAGAATATTACCAGTTTGACCAGGGCTTTATCGGTGGAACAACAAACCCTTCAACACTGACAGATGGTAGCGGAAATTCAAAGACTGGTGCGCTGATCAACTATCCAACTCCTCAGATACAGTCTGAATGGATAGCGGGGGCGGTTTCCGGAACCTGTGCTGCTTTTTTAAATCCAATAATATCTCTTACCGGTAACGGGAATCCTATTATAAATGGTGCAGTCACCACTACCACTACCAATAATACAGATATGGGCGGAACAACTGGCGCTGCCATTTCAAAAACTTATACTATTAATAACACAGGTAATAGCAATCTAACTCTCGCAGCAGGAAGTATAACTATCGGTGGTACAAATCCATCATATTATTCAGTGAGTGGTATTACGCTGCCATCCACAGTTTCATCGAGTAGTACTACTACATTTATCATTACTTTTAACGGTGGTCCTGCGAATATAGGGGCATTCCCCGCAAGCGTAACTGTGAACAGCAATGATTGCAATAACCCTTCTTATACTTTTGCCATCCAGGCAGAGCACACTTGTATTGTTCCTTCAATTAGCTCTTCACCCATAGCAAGCACAATTAATACAGGAAGTAATA
>Ga0206925_1173_pt1 | contig 11691 bp, 4 predicted proteins | sample Alteio_BWOrgHeat_62_FD_152944 | JGI IMG/M metagenome (GOLD analysis project Ga0206925, IMG submission 152944) | Enriched cells from forest soil in Barre Woods Harvard Forest LTER site, Petersham, Massachusetts, United States -... | ecosystem: Environmental > Terrestrial > Soil > Temperate forest > O...
TCCACCCGCGCGCCATTCTCCTCCGCCCCAGCGCCATACAGCATCTGTACCCGCTCGCGCACATTCCGCATCCCGATACCGTTGCCCCGCCGCGAGATCCCGCTCCCCGGCGCACGCTCCTGCATCCCTACGCCGTCGTCCTCGACCTCCAGCACCAGCATCTCGTCCTCCACGCGGCTGCGCAGCGTGATCGTTCCGCCCCCAATGCGCGGCTCCAGACCATGCTTGATGCTGTTCTCGATCAGCGGCTGCAGCAGCATGCTCGGCACAATAATATCCAGCGACTCCGGCGCGATCTCCTTCACCACACGCAGCTTCTCGCCAAAACGCACCACCTCGATCGCGAGGTAGTCGTCTGTAAACGCAAGCTCCTCACTGAACGGCACAAACGCCTCGCTGTGCTTCAGCAGCGTACGCAGAATGCTCGCCAGCTTCACGATCATCTCGCGCGCCAGCTCCGGCTTCGACCGCACCAGCGACCCGATCGAGTTCAGCGTATTGAAGAGAAAATGCGGATTGATCTGCCGCTGCAACGCATCCAGCCGTGCCTCCAGTAGCAGCCGTTCCTGCTCTTTCAGCTTCCGCTCAATACGGATCGCATGCCAGATCTTCAGCGGAATTCCGACCACCACCGATGAACAAAGACAGATCGCCGCTTCGATCGGCCACGATCCGGAGTGCAACGAAAAATAGCGACGTGGATATAGATCCGAGATCAGGCTCGCGACAAAGCTCATCCCCGTGATGAGCACCAGCAAAAAGATCTGGCGATCCAGCTGCGGCTGCCGCAGGTTCCGCCGGATCCAGCGATAGATGCTCAGATCGATCAGCGGCGAGAACGACCAGATATCCTCCGCCGAAGCAAAGCGGCTGAAACTGCCGGCGATCGCTGCCATTCCCAGGTTCACCACCGGCGCAAGATACTCATGATGGTGGAACGCCGGTACCGCCAGCGCCAGCCCGCCCAGCATGCCCCACCACGGCCCCATCAGCAGACCCACCAGTAGCGTCGTCTCAAACGAAAGGTCAGCCGCAAGAAAGTTCGGCACGCTCACGCGCACCCACACGCCAAGCATCAGCGGCACGCAGATAAACGCCAGCAGGCTTAGATTCTCCCGCGTCGTCCGCTTTGCGGAGAGCAGGAGGTTCCGGAACGTCTCCGAACGCGCCAGCGCACTGGAGACAGCCGCAGCTACGCCCAGCTTGACCAGCAGCGTAATCAGGATAAGTTTGGGCTCGATCACGTCTCTACTCTACGCCGGCCATGCTGCCCCGCGAAGCGGGTGCCCCATTCATCGAGCTGCTGTGATGAATGGGGCATCCGCTTCGCAGCGGCAACCGCCTTCTTTTCCCTTACCTTAAATCTGTCATCCCGACCGAAGCGGAGGGACCTGCTGTTTTTCACCTGGCCATGATTCGTCCGCTGCAAGCTTTCGTTAACCTCACAGCTTCAAAAGCCTACTGAGCGTAGTCGAAGGATGAGAGGCAGGGCTTAGCCCAGGGATTCTCACTACTTCTCCGAATGGCTTCCCGCCACCTGCAGATTGTTCGTCACCTGAAAGACATTCGCCACACCCTGCGCGCGAATATTCGCCGTGTCCTTATCGGCCTGATTATCCACCACGCCATAAAGCGTCACCTTACCGTTCACTACGACAATGCGAATCGGCTTCTCCGGCACCACCGCATACTTCTGCATCGATGGAAACCCGTAGATCGCCCGCGCCACCGCAACCCGTATCTGGTCGTCGAACGGAGAGACCGGTGCCACCTCAATGTGATCCACCACGCCGCGCACACCCGGATAATGGCTCACCAGGTCCATCGCCGACGCCTTGTCGTCCGGTCCATACACCGTGCCGCCCAGCGTGACGCCGCCATTACTCACGCTGATGGTGATGCTGTTGAACGCCGTCGTGCCATAGCCAATGCGATCCGCAGCCAGCTTCTCGGAGAGCTTGTTCCGCAGCTCCACGTCCGAAACGGAATCGCCCTCGACCTGGATTTCATTGTGCAGCAGGGATACGTTCTTCTGATTGCGCGCGATAAGCTCTGCCTTGATCTTGTCCGCCGCCAGCGCCACCGTGCCGCCGAGCGTGATCTCGTTATCCTGCACCGTCACGGTTATCCCGCGAAAACGCTTGTCCTTCAGCGCCTTCACAATATCGTTCTGCACCTTGGGATCGCTGGAGTTAGAGGTCATGCCCGCGGCCACAGCCTGTGCATGAGCCGTAGGTGCCACAGAACCAAAGATCAGTACAGCGGAGAGAAGAAAAGTGTTGCAGTGTGAAACTCGCATCGAAAGCTCCTCGGGCTATTGCCCTGCATATATGACTATCCGTACGGCGAAAAGTTGCCCCTGCAACAATATCTCGTTTTAGCGGTAGCGGCGGCGGATTTTGATGACCGTACTGAACACGCCGGTTTCGTCGCGCGCCGCCACCACTGAGACATTCGACGTCAGGTTCAGCTGCAGCTGGATCAGCTGCTGCGCCGTCTCGTTCACATTCGTCGCATACGTCACGCTGAAGTTCCGCGAGAGCTGCTGTTCCACCGTAATACGCGCCGACGACGTACCCAGCGTGCCTACGAACGATGGATCCACCTTCACACTGCCCACGCCGAAGAGCTTCGAGACACGGTTGCTCACCGTGGCGTTCAACGCCCCGCCCAGCAGCGCATTCGTCGTCGGATCGGTTCCCGCCGCCGTCTGCTGCTGGTTGTAGATCTGCGCCTCTTCCTGCGTACGGCCCAGCGCCAACAGCGCAAAGATATCCGTCTCCGAAAGCGGCGGCTCCGAGCGATACGTCGGCTTCAGATTGCTCGAGGTCCCATGCACGCCGACAGTCACGTCATAGTTCTCCACCCGTGTCGTCGCATCCAGGTCGATCTGCGGATCGATGCGCACCGGATTCGTGAAGTAGATCGTCCCGCGCTGCAGCTCATACTGCTGCCCCGCAAACTTCGCGCTGCCGTCCGTCACCGTGATGCGTCCCAGCACCGTCGGCACCGCCACCGTTCCACCGATATTCAGATCCACCGTGCCTGCGAGCTTCGCATACGAGTTCTGGAAATCCAGCTGTGGCGACGAGGTCACCCGCACATCCAGCCGTATGTGGCTCGAGGGCGCATTCGGATCGGGCGGCGCAGGCAGCGCGCCCGGTCCCGAGAACGCTGCAAAATCAAAATCCTGCCCAATGCCAAACCGCGTGATCAGAATGCTTCCGCTCAGCAGCGCGCTGTTCGTCGAACCCTGCAGCCGCAGATTCGCATTTGCCGTCGAGCTCAGCCCATCCAGCCGCACGCGTACGTTGTCGCCCGTCGCCGTCAGATCAGCGAAGAAGCCGTTCTTGTACGTCATGTAGCCGCCGATCTTCAGCTGCCCGCCGCCGGTCGTCGCCACCAGATTATCCACATTCAGGCGATTTTCATTGAAGACCAGCGAGCCGTTCATCTGGCTCAGGCCGTTCGGAATATCCTCCAGGGCGATCGCCACATTCTTGAACTGCACCTTGCCCGTCAGGCTCGGCTTATCCATCGTGCCGTCGGCATCCATCGTCAGGTCTACATGCCCGCTCGAGATAATATCCGGATCGATCGACTGCGCCAGCTTCATATTCACTGCGCCGTCCGCATGCATATGCAGCACACCACTCGCCCCGAACGCTCCCGCTGCCGTAAAGATCTGCGCCGTGCCGCTCGCCTTCAGATCCGTATCGTCGCCCGTAATATGCGCCTGATCGATACGCAGCAGACCATTCTGCAGACTCGCGCGTATCGGCTGCGGAGCCTGCAGCTCGATTCCTGAAAGCGTCACCTTGAACTGGTTGATCTCCGCTGTGCCGCTCAGCTGTTGCGGCTTCGCCAGCGGTCCCTTCACCGTGATCGTCCCGCCGATCGACGAGCTTCCCGTGATCCCCTTCGGCGCATACAGCTTCAGCAGGCTGTCGATATCGAAGGCCGCCAGCTGCAACTTCGCATCCGTCTCGTAATCACCCGTCAGCTCCGTCTTGCCCGTCGCATCGAACCGTCCGTTATTCAGCTGCGAATTCGCACTGAACAAGACCGTGCTGCCCTCGCTATGCGCCTCCGCATGGATCGATCCCAGCGGTTCGCCGCCCAGCGTCAGCTTCGCCAGCTGCAGCGTCGCATGCAGACCCGGCTCCGTCATCGTGCCATCCGCATCCGCCTGGAACGAGAGATTTCCATCCACCGCCACCTTCGCCGCCGCCACCGTCTGGAACTGCGAGAGCTTCAGGTCCGTCGCCTGTACATGTCCACGCAGATGCTCGCTGCTCAGGTCGTAATCGCCATTGCCCTTGATCTCGACGCCATGCAGCACCAGCTCCGCACTCTTCGCGCGGACATCCTGCCCGTCCACATCGAGATCTACCTCGGCCCGCTGATACGGCTCCCCGTACAGCACGCCATTCGTCGCCAGTACCGAGCCGCTGCCGTTCATATTCCCCAGCGTGCCGGTTACATGGGCATTCACCTGCACCTTGCCGCTAAGCGGTATCTTCACGCCCACCATATCCAGAACGTCGCCCGCCTGTGCTGGCTGCATATCCACCTTGGCGTCGAGAGCCGTCTCGTCATCCCACAAGTAGCTCGCCTGTAGATTCGCCGGGCCCACCAGGTGCGGCTTCATATGTCCCGACGCCGTCACCGTCACCGACCCGCGCTTGATCGTTCCGATCGCCACCTGCAGCTCCGCCGGGGTGTACTCCGCATCCGCCACAACCGAATCGATCAGAATGCTCCGCGTCTCCGCAACCGGCGGCGGAGGCGGCGCCGTCACCGCAGGCCCCGTGTGGAAGAATCCCGCCAGCTTCTCCGTGATCGGCCGCGCCGGCGGCGGTGCCGGTGCACTCGTCGACGGCAGCTTCAGCTCCACATTCTGCGCATCCAGATGCCCCTTCACATCCAGCATCTCCACCGGTCCCGAGGCCGTGCCGTGAAAATGCACATCGCCATGCAGCGTCAACGGGATCGTCTCCGTCCCCTTCTTCCCCTTGTACTCCAGCCCCAGCGTGCGGAAGAGCTGATCGAACTCGCCGAGATCGTGCGTCACCACATCCGCATTCAACTGCGTTAGCGGATCGCCCTCGTCTACGCCCAGCGTTCCATCCGCATCAATCGTCGTCGCCGGCGTCTTCGCATGAACACTCGCAATCGCCACCGTCTGGTTCCCGCCGCGATACTGCGCAATCGCCGTCCCCGTCACCGGCACATCCGACAACGCACCCGCCCGATGCCGCCCCGTCGGCGCAAACGACAAATTGCCGTTCACCGTAACCGACTCGCCGCTGTTGCTGAACTCCACATGCACCGGCCCGCTCACCGCCGTATCGAAGCCAAGATCCCCGTAGTTCTTCGGCGCGGTCACGTCCATCACCGTGCGCAGCGGAATCCCCGCCGTCTGCACATCCATGTACGCATGATTCACGCCCTTGGCGATCGTGACCGTCGCCGGTGCCTTCGGGTTGAACTTCTGTACCGGCACATTCGGCTGCGCCATCCAGTTGTCGATGTGCATCCCGCCAATGATGCTGCCGCCGTCCGGCAGATAGATGTACATCTCCGCCAGCTGCAGGATCACCGGCGTGATTCGCAGCTGCAGGCTCCCATTCACGTCATGCGACCGCACAAACTCGTCCGTATAGCCCGCTCCACGCAGACGCGACGAGCCCGTTACCAGGTAATCCGAATCGCAGCTCTGCCACCGCGAAGGATCCACGATCTTCTGCGACGTAGCCGTCGTCGCCGTCGGCACGCCCTTCACTGGCTTATACTCGGCGCGATCCTTGTTCTTCGTCGCCGCCACCTCCTGCGCCGAGCAGCTCCGTCCATCCAGCTTCAGGTCGATCATGCCGCCCGTCAGCCCATCAAAGCCGCTGATCTGCGATATCTGCTTCAGCTCGATCGAACCATTTGTCGACATCGTCCACATCGGGTGCACAAAGTCCTGCAGCTTCGCCTTCAGAAAGAGTTGCGAGCTCTTGCCCGTATCGAACTCAAAGCTGCGCACCTCCGCCGAATGCCGCGCAAACACGACCTCCGTCTTCAGCCGCGACTGCACCACGGCATTCTTCTTCATCTTCGTGCGCAGGTCGCTCAACCCAAGCTGAATATCGTAGTAATCGCCGATCCCCACATACCGCACGCCCACATTCAGATCACGCGCATCCGCATGGAACGGAATCGCGCGGTCGTTGAACAACGCCACGCCATTGTTCACATTCACCGTCTCCGCTTCCAGATCCAGCAGCGTGTCTGTGATCGGCTCCGTGCTCGTGCTCTTCGTCTTCGGCGAAGGCATATTCGTCGACCCATTCGGGTACACGATCACATGCGCCTGCGGCTTATCCACCTGCAGCAGGTTCAGCGCAATGTGCGATGCAATGCCGCCGTTATTCACCAGATGCGCGCCCGCAGCCTGCGAGAGAAACGTCTTGATCTGCAGACGAACCTCGATACGATCCGCCTGCAGATACGGCGCCTCGTTCGGCCCTTCAAGCCCATGGATCACCAGATGATCCGCCACCACATCCAGGTGCCACAGGCTAAGCTTCAGACCCTGCAGGTCCACACGCCCACCCGTCGCCTGCTCCAGCAGCGCGACCACGCGCAGGCGCACCTTGTCCTGAAATCCAGCCGTCGAGATATACCAGGAGCCCACACCGATCGCCGCCACCAGCAGCACCAGCAAACCCCCCACGCCAATCAGCACGCGACGAAGCCACGGCGAGCGCTTGACTGGTTGTTCGTCTTCTTCCAGATCGCTCACGGTGCCTCCTCTCCCGCCTGCAACGTGCGCACGCTTCCCTGGTCGCGCAGCGTCTTCAGCCAGCCGTTCAGCAGCGACGTCACCTGCCGCTGCAGCAACACTTCTTCAATGCGCTTGCTGATCGACTCCAGCGGCGGCGGCGTAGCCTTCTGCTTCACATACTCCGGCAGCATCGTCTGCTGGTAATACTCCGAGATCTGCTGCGGTGTAATGCGCACCCCCGAACGGAATCGCACCTCGATGAAACGCAGCACCGTCATCCGCTCGCGCCAGCGCGCCTCCAGCTCCTCTTCGGTAAAGTCATGCTCAGCCAGATACTGCGTCCAGCCGGCCTCCGTCTCACAGTTCTTCTGATCGCACGCCGGGATCGAGCTCCGCAGCTGCTGGATCTGCGCCTGCACCTCCGCATCGGAGATCGGCTCCTGCGGCTGCAGCTTCTCCTGTTGCAGAATCAGCGTGCGATTGATCAGCCGCTCCAACGCCTGGTCCCGCGGTGAGATCCTGGTCTGCGTGTGATACGGCTCAAACGCCAGGAAGTGAATCTCCTCCTGCACATCGCTCTCCAGAATGATGTCCTGGTTCACGATCGCCACGATGTGATCCAACGACTCACCCCGGCTTGCAAGCGATGGCGCTACAGTCGATGGATCAACACCGGCGCTCGCCGCCGTCTGCGCATACGCACTTCCGCACAGGCTCATCGCAAGCACCAGCAGCATCGAGTTGTGCGCCCGTATCGTCATTAGAAGCTCTGCCCAATGCTGAAGAAGAAGTTGAAGTGCGACGCCTGTCCCACATGCGCACCCTGGTTGTCGTTGTAGTCTTCCAGGATCGGATACGAAGGCGGATTCAGGTTGTAGCTGAAGTCCACGCGAATCGGTCCGATCGGCGTCTTGTAGCGCAACCCAAGACCCACAGCATGCGAGAAATAATTAAAGTCGCACGTGCCCGGATACGGCGTGAAGACCGTGTCCGGCGGCGTGCCCGTCGTTGTGCCACCCGTATTCAGGTTCTTGCACGTATCGCCATTCGGCTGGTGAAAGCGCCCAAAGGCCGGTCCCATATCCGAGATATTGCTAAAGACGTTGCCCATGTCATGGAAGAGCACCAGTCCAAGGCTGTTTCCAATCACCGGCAGAATCGGACCCGGGAAACGCAGCTCCACCGAATTCACGAACACCGCCGTACCGCCGACCGGATACCCCGTCAGCAAATCGCGCGGACCTGCTCCATTGATCGGGAAGCCGCGATGCGATGTTGCGCCGCCGGCGTAAAGACGCTCAGCCAGCGGCACCTTTACGCAGCTCGGATAGTTGATCGGCCCATTCACGCCGCCCGTGCACTGCGTATTGCCTGCCGTCAGGTCGAACTTGCCGAACGAGTTTTCAAATCCCACGCGCGTATTCCGCGCCAGGATGAAGTTCTTCTTCTTGTCCAGCGCGTAGTACGTCGAGTTCTCCGCATCGATGCGATTGAAGTCCGTCTCCGAACCAAATGCCGAGTGCGCCAGAAACTCCTGGAACGATGTGTACGAGCCATGCGTTGCATCCAGCGGAGACGGCTGCCGCGTATCGTGCAGCCACGTAATACCCGGACCACCCGTACGATCCGGTTGTGCCAGCAGCGGGATCAGGTTCGCAGCAACCTGCAAACTGCTCTGGTCGATCGACACGCGCCGGTACGTAAAGTCGTAGACGAACGTATCGCGCTTGCCCACATGCTGCGTGAACTTGATCGCGCCCTGCAGCGTCGACGCGGCAAAGGTGGTGATGTCCTGCACATCCGAATAGCCACCGGAGATGCTCAGATCCAGCTTCTTGAAGCCGAACACATGTGGATTCGCAAACGTCAGCGTTGCCACTCTCTCCAGCAGACCATACGTCGTATGCAGCGTAAACGTCTGGTCACGGCCCCGGAAGTTGATACGCGTCACGTCCACGGAAACACGCGGGCTCACACCCGCCTTACCCTCTGGCGAACAGTTGGCATTCGGATTCAGAGACTTCTGTGCCTGGCAGTTTGTCGTCGGTGTTCCGGTCTGCGCCTCAAAGCCCACGCCATAGGTCACATCCCAGCGCTTGGCCTCCGTCAGCTGCACCAGCACACTCTTGCGCGGCGCATTCCCCGTGGGATTCTGCACCGCCACATTCACCTCGTTGAACAGCGCGAGGTTATAAAGATTGCGCTGCGTATCCAGCAACGCACTCTGATCCAACGGATCGTTCGCATGTACGCGCAACTGACTCTGCACAATCTGCGGCCGCGTGTAATGCACGCCAGAGAGCAGGATACGGTCCACAAAGACCTCCTGCCCCTCCACCACATTCAGCTTGACGTCTGTCTTCGTCGGATCGTCGGCGTTCTTGCTCTGCTCCACGCCGATATTCACCTTCTCGAACCCATGGCTCAGGTAGTAGCTGAAGATCGTATCGCGATCTCCGGCGAGCGTAGCCAGCGAGTAGGGCTGCCCCGGCGTCGTGTTCATCAACGCCTTCACATCCTGCATCCGCGTATCGTCCACTCCGGTCAGCGCCACATCGCCGAACTTCTGCTGTGCTCCTTCCACAATGGTGATCAGCACCACGATGCTGCCCTGCTTCGCCTTCTTCCCCTTGGCATCCGTCTCTGAATCCTTCACCGTCGGCGTCACACTCACGTCGTTGAAACCGTTCGCGCGATAGAGCGCCTGAATTGCATTCACATCGGCCGAGATCAACGCCGGGCTGTACCGTCCGTTGCGCAGATAGTGATCCGCCTTCTGCACCTGCATGCGCTCATGCAGCAGGTCCTCGGGGAAATACTTCACGCCAGAGATCAGCACATCCACCACCTTGTGCTTCATCCCCTTATCCACGTGATAGATGATCTTCTCGTGCTGCGCATCCGGCTTCGTCACGTTCACGCTCACCTGCGCGTCAAAGTAGCCCTGCCGCTCCAGGTACTCCCGAATGTTGTGCGAGCCCTCATTCAGCAGATCGTTATCGACCGTGCTCTCCTGGTAGATCGGGATGATGACACTCTTGCGGCTCTTGCTCAGCTTCAACCCCTCGGTCTCGATCGTCACGATCGGCCCTTGGTTCGCCGTGAAGCTGTAATCCAGCTTGTGCGTAGGCGCCTCGTAGTTCTTCTTGTCCAGCGTGACCTTCGCCTCGAGCCGGTCCTTCTTCTGATACTCATTGCGCAGCCGCGACAGCGCATTCGTGCTCGTCTCGCGGCGCACCTTGCTGTTCTCCTTCAGCTTTGCCTTCTTGCGGAAGTCCGCCGGCGACATGCCTGCATCACCCGCCGTCGTCACGGTGCCCACGCGTGCCTTCACACCCTGCTGCACCGCGATGCTGATATTCATCTGCTGGCTGTCGTTCTCAGCAGTCGTCACCGCAGTCACGTTGGACTCGTAGTACCCGTTCTGCCCCAGTGTGTCCTTCACGCTGCGCAGCGCCGTATCCAGGTCCGCCTGCTGAAACGGCACACCCGGCTGCAGATTCGTCGAGGCCTCCAGCAGCGATGTCAAACGATCGCTCTTCACGCCCGTCACCAAAACCCGGCCAATGTAATAACGGCCAACGCCGGTAAAGACCAGCACCACGCCCGTATCCGTGCGTACGCCCCGCGCCTCCAGGCTCCGGTACCGTCCCGTCGCATATAGCCTGCGTATGCTCTGCCTCACCGCATCCGGATCCAGTGGCTTGCCCTGCCGCTGCGCCAGCTCAGCCGGCAGTGTGTCCTTCTCGCTGAAGGTCACGCCCTCAAACTCCACCCGCTCGACTGTCAGGCCCTTCCACTTCCATAGGCTGGTGGTATCGCTGCTGGAAAGCGTCGTGCCAGATCCCTTCACAGAATCGCCCACCGTCTTTGGATGGCTCTCCGTCGGAGCTACCTTGGAAGAGTCATCGATCGGTGGCGTCGTATTGGTATTCGGCTTCGCAATGGGTGCGCCCCCAGGAGCAGTCGCGCCGCCAGTCACCGTAGTCGTTGTCGTCGTAGAAGGTGCGCCACTCTGCCCCGGGATCGAGACGTCCTGCGATGGGCTCGCCACACCCGTTACCGGTGCGTTCCCTTGTCCCGGCGCGCTCGAAGCCGTCTGCGCATTGGCTCCTCCTGTGAGAAGCACCCCAAAAAGCACACAGACCAGCCCAAGGCGCAGATACGCCCATGCGGTCAAACTGTGCTGCCCTGAAAGACCTGAATGCAAGCTACAACTCTCCAAATCGTTCAAGTAGTGGGTTGAGTTCTCAATGGGATAACGGCGCTGCTCTCCCCATTGGATGCAAAAAATCGCAAAAAGCCTGCCTGTGATCCCAGTGCACAGCAAGGCCGCTGATGCAGCGGCAAAGGTCCTCTCTTATACTACGTCTGTGGCCTCCTTCGGTCATGCGTCCACTCCGATGAAGCCATCTCTCACACACCCAGACCGTGACTCCGACCGTTACTCCCGCCAGATCCTCTTCCCCGGCATCGGTGAGGCCGGTCAGAAGCTGCTCGGCCAGGGCCACGTCGCCGTTGTCGGCTGCGGAGCCACAGGGGCCGCCGCCTCCGCTCTCCTCGCCCGCGCCGGCGTAGGCCACATCACCATCATCGACCGCGATTACGTTGAAGAGAGCAACCTCCAGCGCCAGATTCTCTTCGACGAAGCCGACGCCCTCGAAGCCCTCCCCAAGGCCGAGGCCGCCCGCCGCAAGATCGTCTCCTTCAACTCCGAGACCAGCATCACCGCGCACGTCAGCGATCTCGTCCCCTCCAACATCCACGAGCTCCTCGCCGATGCCTCCATCGTCCTCGACGCCACCGACAACTTCGAGACCCGTTACCTGCTCAACGACTACGCCGTCGAGCAGAACAAGCCCTGGATCTACACCGCGGCAATCGGTGCCTACGCCGCCACGATGAACATCCTGCCGGGC
>Ga0206925_1174_pt1 | contig 11517 bp, 7 predicted proteins | sample Alteio_BWOrgHeat_62_FD_152944 | JGI IMG/M metagenome (GOLD analysis project Ga0206925, IMG submission 152944) | Enriched cells from forest soil in Barre Woods Harvard Forest LTER site, Petersham, Massachusetts, United States -... | ecosystem: Environmental > Terrestrial > Soil > Temperate forest > O...
GCGCAAGCGTCTGCCGCCGCAGCGGCTTCGTTCAAGGCGGTTTTACGGCCAAGTGAGGCGAACATCTCCTAGGGAGCACACACCGCGGTCCCCCAAGGCCAGCCTTTTGCCACGATTCACGCCGGCGGAGCCCCCATCGGCTGGCGCTCTTCCTCCGCCAGTGCTTGGTGACGGGGACCGAGCGCCATGCGACCATCAACGCGGAGCAGAGCGAGCCTGTGAAATAAAACTGCGAAATTCTCTCTTCAATACAGGAAACTTCTACGGCGATCTTCGCCATCTCCAAATTCACGAATACGGAAGGTTAGGTAGCCATGCCCAGATTCATTCGGTTTCGGGTAGTTTCAGAGCGCGTTCGAATTTCCGGTTTGCGAGCAATGCTCATCGGGTTGGCGCTAGTGCATCCCCCCGCTTTCATCGGTGCGGGTTTCACAGTAGCGGCACAGGAACCTGCCCCAGACTCGCGCGTGGCGGTGGCCCCCGGCCTCGCGCCAGAGCTGGCGTTGCCGCCCCCTCTGCCTTCCTTTCGCATCCGCAGCTTTGCGGGCGTGCCAGCCAACCCGAATATTGCCGGCACGGCAGGTGAAAAATGCATCGACTATGGCACGCCTGTGTTTGTGCTGGGCCTGCCAGCGGTATTCCTCAACAGTTGCAACGCCGCCCATCCCATCGTCGTCCAAGAGTTGAACAACGGCCGTCATGAGGTCATTCTCCACGCCGGAACGTCCATCATTGGTATTCCCCGCATCCCTGCGAATCAGCTTGGACCCCAGGGCGCCCAGTCCGCAGCCGCATCCGAACGGTCGCTTCGGCTGTTCAGCCCCCTTGCGCTTCTAACGGGTACGGCGGATGCAGTCTTTGCTCTCGATGGCGATAGCATCATCCTGGCCAGCAGCCGGTGCACCGACCCCTTCTCGTCTTGTGCTTCGCCACCCACGCAGTCAGTCGTCAAATTGCAGCGGGGGCGCAGCGACAACCGAACTCCCCTTGTGGTCGGACCGCGCAACCTGGCCGACTCGGAATTCTGGGATTTCCTCGCCGCCGACGGCTCGGTTGCCGACCCCACCAGCGGCTTCATTCGTGTGTCTGACAGAAACACGCTCCTTATCGCCATGTACCGCGTGAACCAGATCGCCCAGCAAAATAGCGGCGCCGCGTGGGGAAGCGTAATCGAAATCGTCAACACCGGCGAGCCCATCGACATGTCGCTTAATCCTGCCACTACGGATTCAGACATTAGTACCGTGAACGGCTTTCACAACCTCGCGATTCCGACCGGTGTGACCATCCGCGGAGATCGCCGCGGCACCAATTCCGGTCCGCTGCTCCTGGGTCTCTACAACCAGGACGACCCGCAGCCGGGCACACGGCTGATGCAAATTGATGGCGACTACGTGCGCATCACCGGATTGCGGCTGCAAGGTCCCTCGGGAAGCGAGGGCACCTGGTTCGATACCGTCGGCATTCTCATTGGCGACCCCATCCATTCCCTGCGCCAGCCGGTGCAGACCATCATCGATCGCAACGAACTCTTCAACTGGCCGACAGTCGCCATCGGTCCTGCTGGCGCGAGCATCGATCAAGACTGCCTGGATGGCCAGCCCGGCACTCTCGACCCCGACACCAACGTTTTCAAACCCGGCCCCATCGGTTCCGTCTTCGCGGCCCTCATCGCACACAACTTTATCCACGACAATCAGGAACACGGTCTCGGCTATGGCATTGCCGTTGGCCACGGCGCCGGCGCGTCGGTCCTCGGCAATGTCTTCTCCTTCAATCGCCACGCTGTTACCGCCGACGACAGTACCGGAAATCAGTACCTTGCGTTGGACAACCTGGTACTCTCCCAACGGCCCGTCTATTGCGGACTCATCATCTGCAAACCCGAACAGGACTTCGATGTGCATGGAACGCTCAGCACAGGCGGACAGCACGATGGCGGATTTGCAGGGTACAACGCGGGGATTGCCTGGAACACTTTTATCGACGGGGGAAATCTCAACTTCGCTCTGCGTGGCCAGCCATGCAAAGCGCCCGATTTATTTTTCAACAACAACTCGGGTGCTGATGTCAGTGATGCCTTCCGAGTCTATGATTTTTTCGGCGTCGAGGACTTCCCAACCTCATCGACAGAGAATCTATCCATATTCGGCAACACCTGGAATGCCGTCGATCCCACCACTGCCCTGGGCGTCGGCGACTTTGACGGAGACGGGGTTGCGGATCTGTTTCTCGCCACCGGCACCACTTGGTTCTACTCGCCCGGTGCCACTTCCGAATGGCGCTACCTGAACGGCGGAAAGACCGACCGCATGCAAAGCCTGTTGCTGGGCGATTTCGACGGTGACGGCCGCACCGATGTCGTTGGAATGAACGGAGCCAACCTGATGGTCTCCTGGGGCGGCATCTCCAATTGGGAAGTCCTCAACTCGCTGCCCGGCGGCTCCCTGTCAAATATGGCGGTGGGTGATTTTGACGGCGATGGACGCTCCGACCTCCTGTTTGCTGATGGAACCAACTGGTACATATCGTCGGGAGGCACCGGTCCGTTCTACTTTGCGAACACCTCAAGTTTTCGCGTGAGTAATCTTCGCGTCGGCCACTTCGCGGCCTGCGGCAATGGCAGGGAAACCGACGTTTTCGGAATCGTGTCCGGCAAGTGGCAGGTCGCCTGTGGCGCGCTGCACGATTGGATACCACTGCCGGTATCGCTCACCGCAAACCTTACCAACCTCTTCGTCGCCGACTTCGATGGCGATGGCAACGCCGACGTCGCCGTGGCCGCCGTTCCCAACGTCTCAGGCGGTCAGATAAATCGTTGGCCCTGGCAGTTTTCGCACAGCGGCGCTCAGCCCTTTACCACCAATATCGTGGCCCCGACCAATAGCTGTCCCGACCTCGCAAGCATGCCCACCAAGCCGCTGCTGGCGGGCATCGGCCGATTTAGCGGCAATCCCAGTTCAGACCTTCTGATCTGGGGAGGAAACCGAATTTGCATCATTCCCGCTGGAGTCGACGAAGCCCAAGCGCAAAGCCGTCAGTTAATGCGCTGAAAGGATCATGCGTTTTTAACTTCATCGACACACATTCCACGCCTCCAGTTCTCGTTTCTGGTGGCCCGAAAGATATTGCCCCGCCATGGATGGGTTGGTCACGGACATCTCGTCTGAGCATGCGGAAGTGGGTTATCGAAACCTGGGACCAACCCTGCAGAGTTTTCATGACATCGACTTGCGGCATCCAGGCCTCCTCATAGGAGACCGCTTCCTGGCCGTTGAGGAAGTCGTTGACCTCCGGTCGCGCCAGTATCCATTGTTGCTGCAACATCTCGGCCCGGGCTGTCCATGGCAGGTCTCCGAATTGGTTGTGCGACCCTTGCGGCAGCAGGACATGTACTCTCTTTAGCGTTTCTAATAGCGGATAGCCATCAGCAATCACCGTGGTATCGTCGTCCTCTTTAAAGAATGTTGGCTAGCTGTAGCAATTCGTGGAACGCCCCCACAAACTTCGAATGGCCGCCGGTCTCGCCCTCATCAGCGGTCGCCTTGCCGCTCAAAGAGAGTCCGTATTCATGAGCGTATTCATGTGCCCGCCGCTTCGTGGTTAGACGGCGAGGCTCGTCCTGAATGAATTCCCGAAGGATGTTGTTGAGCGGTCGCAATGGATCGATACTCCGCTGGAACAACGGATCCCGATCAGTGGGCAATCTAATGTCATGAAAGCGGCGAGCGACCGCATTCATGGTCTGGACCAGCATTCCCTCTTCGAGCCAGTACGACCAGAGCAGCTCGATCAGGCATGGTTCATCGACCGGGCTCATAAGAACGCGGTTACGTGTGCCTGGATCCTCGTCCAAACCAGGCAAAGCTTCTTTTATCGCACGTGCGATGTGTTCCACCTGTGGCAGTGATCCGAGATATTCACTCAGTTTCTTCTGGACGAGGTCTCCCGGACGCTTGAAATCAGATTCGCAATCGAACGCGCGGTCGTCGCTCCGTCCTTCTGGGACGACGCCACACTCCGTCAGCAGGAATGCTTCTGTCGCCAATCGGATCAGCGCATATGCATGAGAGCCGCTTTCCTCACCAGCGAGGACTCGGTTGACGAAACTTCGATACCGATCGAATCTGATGGCTCTGGTGCGGTTTCGGATCGCGACCCACAGTGCTTGATCCAGGGTTGGATGCCCACCATGTATCTTCAAGGGATCAACCTCCTCTCCGTGAGTCCGTAGGACCCCAATTCGAAAATGACGTCAGCGGAAGTCAATTCGCACCCGAGTTCCAGTCCGGCACTCCACAATCTTTGTCCAGACCGACAAGTAGTTGCGCTGTCATTCTACCACTAGAGGAATCTTGTCCACGCCGGATGGTAAACGAGCCAGTGATCGGGCAAACTGCAGCGCCTATTGCCTCCGGAAAACTAGCGCAAAACCGACATTTCGGTGAATTTGGCAACTTGGATCGCGGCCTGGGCCGACTGTGGAAACGGATGTATCGAGGGTCAGGAGCCTGAGCGTTGACGGGTTTTCATTTTTCACCTTGTGCCTCGGGTCGGCAAAACACGTGACTCATTTAATAATTAATACAAACGATAAGTTTACGTTTCGACCGGTTCCAAACCACGATATCGCTGACACTCACAACTACTCCATCTCACAAGCTTTGCCACTGATGCTTGCGAAGAATCGATATCGCCGGAACAGATGGATCGTAGAGTCTCAGAAAGTGATGCCCAATGCCGGATAGACCCAGCATCAGACCCGGCGTCTCTCCTACATGAGTGCCGCATGGCCACACAGATTCGCGTTGCCCAAATCTTTCGATCGCAGAAAAGGCAACACTGTGAAGAGTTTCAGTATCCTGAGCCCTGGAATCTACGATCTGCGAACCGTAGAGGATCGCTTCAGCGTTTCCGCAAACCCCATGGCAGAGAGAAAAGTTACCCATCCCGCTGGTATGAGCGGCGAGTACAGACTTGTGCGTTGTCTCAAGAGCAACAAGAGCTTCGGCGAGGCTTAGTTCGTCGTTTAGCAACTCATACGCCCGCAGGCGCGACAGGGCAATCCCCGGAGCGCCGTGGCACCAAAAGGACAGGCAGGGAAACATTGACGGCCGCCTGGTTCGCGTAGATGAATCAGCTCTGAAATCAGGCCAGTTTCCTTTAGGCGCATTAAACCAACGGCGCTCATATTGGAATGCCGCAAGCGCGGAATTTCTGAAGGCCGAGATCCCGGTTGTGGAGTAAAGCTCAAGAAGGGAATACGCGGCGCCGGCAGTTCCGTGCGAGAACCCTGTAAGGTCATGGTGACTTCGGACGCCGCATACCTTCCAGGAAATTGCGCATCCAGATTCCTCGGCTGCGCTCACCAACTCATGTCCCAGACGGATAGCGGAATCGATCAGGAAGTAATCTTTCAAGAGAAAATGCAGCACGATGAGAGCCGAGATCGCGCCAGCCCTTCCCGAGATCATGTCGAATTCGGAAGGATCGAATTGCTCCGCGAGTACGCGAACCATGAGGTTTCGTGCTCTGTGATCGAGTTCTCGCTCGTCCAGGATTCTTCCTATGCGCACCGCCGCCAGCGCGACTCCGGTCCATCCGGTGAAAAGGCCGAGCCGCAATCGGGAAGGTATCGACTCGCAGCAAGCGAGGGAATGGTGGATCGCCCCCAGAGCACTTCGCCGAAAGTCCGGGTTATGGGTAACGGCATAGAGCTCCGCCAGAAACAGGGCGACGCCGCTGGTTCCTGAATATAAATCCGGTCCCAGCACCCGGTAACTCACGGGGGATTGTTCGCCGCGCCCTCGCCGTTCGACAGGCTCCGCGCCGATCCAATTGCAGCGACCTTCGTGCCAGAATGCCTCGTCGACGATTTTTTGCCCGATTTGGTTTGAGGCGTGAAGGAAAGCATCGCGATGCAGTGAAGATGAATTCATGCCGCGTATCTCGCTTCGACGAAGTAATTATCCATGGAGCCTGGGTTCAGGTAAGGCGTATTCAAGGAGATCCCGGCCGATGCAAATCGATCGGCGACGATCGCAAGCCGGTTGTCGAGGTGACGTGCCTTTTGCTCATATGCCCGAATGATCCCATCAGCGAATATCCGGCAACGGTGTTGGCCGAAACTTTCGCCTTCGCCCGGATCTTCAGCAAAACCCACTCCAGGCGCCAGACACTTCGTGAACAACGGAATCTCGCTCTTTAAAAATGGCGCAAGCCGCGCAAGGACGAATTTAAAAACCGCAGCCACCGCAGCAAAATCCGCCTTTTGAAAATACAGGACGCCCGCGTCGCACCGGGAGTAAGCGGCAGGATCGTTCAATACCTTCAGATGGAAGAACAGGCCTCTATCATTTAGCTCTTGAGTGCAAATACGAAGCAGATGTGCGGCTCCCTCCGGTTTGAGGTTCCAGTAGACTCGAAGGCGCTGGTAAGCGTCGGCGTGATCCTGATCTCGATTACTCGCAGCCATGTAAAAGCCCGGCGAAGCATTCGCCAGTCCCTTGTTGGTGCGCAAGGTTACGATGCTTCCCGGTCTTGGAATTGCGCCTGGGTCAGCGAAGCAATCCTCCGGACGAAGCATCAGCCTGACACCGTTTCCCCGGCGCACCACCACTTCACTGGCGCTTGATGCAAGGACAATCCAGCCGCCCTGCATGCAGCCTGTGCCGGTGTTCGCGGCTGACAGGCCATCCCTGAAGGACGCCAGATCGCTTCCGGCCCCGGGGTTTTCCCAGGCAGATGAGTCAATGCCGCCTCGAACGTAAAAAACGCTATAAAGGCGGGCCTGGAGCTGCGACAGAAGATAACTGCGTGCTGTGCGCTCTGTCATCTCACGACGGAGCCGTGGTGACAATGCAGAGGAAACCTGTCCGCAGCACGCGAAACTTGTCGGCGAATGAATAACAGTGTGGCGCAGGGCTCGCGCGGTGGTCTGAAGGTGATCACTCATTGTGGAATGACTCTCATCTTTCTGAAAGTCCGAGGAGCTGAGCAACTGCACCCCTCGGTCTTTCGAGGATGTTCGAACTCAATTGAAGAAGACAGATGATATTGCCGGAAAGCGCCGCAGAGTGCTGCGTTTGTTCGAATGCCGTCTGGAGCAGGCGCGCAGCAGCATAACGTACGGCGCGCAGCAAATGACCGGCCGATTCAGCCCTATCGAGACACAGTCCGGCAACATAGGCTCGCCAGAACGCTTTGATGGGTGGATGAATTCGTTCAAGCGGATGTCGGGCAAGGTGGAGAAACTCGTCAGGGGCGCCCTGGCCGGAAACCGGCATGGAGAGAATCCACAACGACAAGAACGCGGCAAACACCGCTCCAATGTCCCAACAGGAGTCACCGAGGTTAGCCAGTTCCCAGTCGATCACCTTGAGACGGGTCTCCGCATCCGGCGTTCTCCGCCGCATGAGGAGACAATTGTCCCACTTGATGTCGTTGTGAATGAAAGCATTGGCGCGCCACCCCGCTTTTAGCTCATCGAGCAGTGCCGGCATAGGTCCGGCGCTCTGAATGATCCGCATCATCTCAAGACTGGATGCACTTGATTCTTGAAAGAGAAACAAACCTGGGCGGTGAATCGACAAAATCCACGGCAACCGTTCTTCCATGCCAAATGCGCGAGCCGTCGCATCCGAGGCGGAAATGAGATGGAGACGACTGAGCGCGCGCCCCAGTGCAGAAGCCGCTGAGATTGGAAATCGCCCCGTTTGATACACATGTTCGCGAAGATCGCGCGCTTCTCTCAACGATTCGAGGATAAGAACCTTGCCTTCGGCGTCATATTGGACAAATGGCGGAACAGAGGGCAAGAAGCGTTTCGCTTCCGGGGATTCGTTCAGGAACCGATAGACGCGCGCCTCGTGGGCCACTGTTCTTGTTGCTTCTGAACCAACTCCCTGCTTGAGGAAATAGGATGGGCCAGTGCTACTGCCAGCCCTGAAATTTCTATTCCTGCACGATGCCTCCGTCACAACAAAGTCGGAACCAACCAGGGAGGCAGTTGAAATCAGATCTCTTCCAAGCAGATAACGAGCAATTTGGGATTGGGTAAGCATGCCATGGAACCGTGTGAATGTTTGGGCCGGCCGAGGGTTGGACTTCGGCCGGCAGGTGAACAGATACAGCAAAGACACAGAGGGCGAATCAACTGAACGCTGGCTTCTCAGCAAACGAACGCCTGTGACGGGCAGAAGGCATTCTGCGTGCCGCAATTGATGGGCTCAATCGTGCATGGGTAGACCTTGGTTTGATTGCAGTTTGATGTCGGCGCCTGGCAGGCGGGGATGTGCCAGTTGGCTGTGTACCCGGTGACCAGGGCCGAGAGACCCCTCCGTGCGGGTGCCTCCGGAAAGTAGGAGGAAGAGCCCGCCATATAGGCGGAAGCGATGCTGCCGGAAAGGAATCTGGCCTGTTCGCGCGGGCTCACCACCCGGACGTATTGCATGGTTGCGTCGCTGGGGAGCCAGACCATCGTTCCTCCCAGAGGAGACGAGTCGATCGGTAGCGGCTGAGAATGTGCAACGTCCTTTTCTGAAAACTGCACGTACTCATCGAGCTTCGGGGTGAGAAACAGTTTCCATGTGCCGTTTTCAGTTCCCTCGCCGAGCCACCCGGTCAACTGAATTGTGGATTGACCCTTCGCCGGCGCCAGCTGTGCAACCAGAGCGTCGGCTTGTAACGGTTGCTTTGGGAGAATAACTGGGTTATCTTTGTTTGCCATAGCAGTGTGTCCTTTCGGGTTTTGTGTTCACGGCCCGCTCGGCATTTGCACAGGTTCGCTGCGCGCGAAACGATGTCATCGCCTTGGAACACAGTGGTTTGCGATAACCGATTTCGAATCCCTACCCGGGTCGGTAGTGCCGGACCAGCGGATCTGTCGACCTCAGTAAGCCGTGTAACACCCGAATAAGAAGAAATGAGAAAAACATTTCAGGATTCACTCGAACGGTCTCGAATATCTCGGACCTCACGCGGCAATTCGGCGAGAGAAAAGCAAGAAACCGGGGGCTGCGCGTGACTCAAACCCAAAGATCTGAACTGACGGGTTATTAACTTCACGGTGGACCGCATGCAGATGAAGAGGAGTTTAAGAATGCAGGCCATGACTTCTCATCGTTATGACTTCGGACTCATACGACGGGACGCAATCAAGCTGATGGTGATGACTGCCTGCACGTTCATGCAGTTGTCCGCTCAGCCGGCGAGTTCCTCGCTCGAAGATCCTTGTTCCCCCGCCAGAACTTCCTCGGGTGAGTCAGAAAGGGTTATTCGGCTGGAATCTGGAAAGCCGGTGAGCCACGCGCTTGAATCGAAGACGTCCGATACATACTGCATTTCTCCTGCGCCAGGTCAACATGGCGTGGTTACTGTGGGGCCGAGCGGAGTAAGGGTCAAGGTTCAACTGCTCGAAGTTTCCCGCACTTTGATCGTGGATTGGATCGCGCCGGAGCAAATCGACATCGTGGTTCCGAAAGAGGGGGCATATCTCCTGAAGGTTCTGCCCGAGTATTCGAATCACCCCACGACGCTCTACGAACTTAGGTTCACCGAATTGGGAGCAGCCTCGGACTCCGATGAGGCCTTGTTCGATGCCCATCGGCTCAGTACCCTGGTCCATTCGCTTAATAACGAGGGGAAGTTTGCAGACGCGCTGAAGACTGAGTTCAAGGCCGTTCAGCGGGCCGAGCAAGCAGGGCAAGCCGGCGAAGGACTCTTGGCGCAGTTGCTGGCTGATCTGGGATGGTTGCAGTCGAGGGCCGGAGATTCTGCCGAAGCCGAAAAGAGTTTCAATCGATCGCTGGAAATCGTCCAGCGAGATCCAGACAGGCGGATGCAGCAAAGCGCCCGCGCACACGGGGGCATGGGAATCATGTACGCGCGCAAGGAAGATTATGGGAGAGCAGAGGAAAATCTGGAGCAAGCCCTCGAAATCAACCGGCGTTTATACGGCGACGATCATCCCGACGTCGCATCCTGCCTCGAAGATCTCGTAATGATGCGCGAAGCTCGCGGCGATCATCAACGCGCCCTGGCTGAGATACAACGCGCCATCGCCATCGATGAAAAAGCATTGGGAGAAAGCGATCCGGCATTCATCCGTATGCTTGGTGGACTGGCCGGAGTCTACGTCGGCATGGGCGACAACGACGCGGCGCAACCGGTGCTGGAGAGGCAACTGCGGCTGGTACAGTCGACACTCGGGCCTTCTCATCCTTTCGCCGGGAGCGCTCTGATGGAGATGGGTCGGATCGCGAGGAAGAAGAAGAATTTCGCCCGGGCGTTGGACTATGACTGGCAAGCGGAAAAGATCGAGGAACAAACCTACGGTCCGCGGCATCCTGCAGTTGGCCTCATGCTTAACAATATTGGCAACGTGTATGAATCTCTGGGAGACTATCCTCATGCACTGGATGCCTTTCAACGATCCTTGGGCATTTTGGAAGATTCGGTTGGCCCGGACAATGACCGCACAGTCCTGGTGATCGGAAATTTGGCCAGGATCTACACGCGCCTTGGAGATATGGCTCATGCGTTGGAATTTCTGCAGCGCCTGAACGCGAGTGTCGATCGGACGGTTTCCTATAATCTGGTTGTCGCTTCAGAACGCGAGAGACTCGCCTACATCGAAACCTATTCCGATGCGATCAATGAAATCATTGCCATAAACCTGCAGAAAGCTCTTGGGGACCAAAGCGCGTGCGACCTGGCGGCGCTCGCCATTTTGCAGCGGAAGGGACGCGTGCAGGACGCATCCTCGGATGTGATGGCGTCCGTGCGGCGTCACCTGATGCCCGAAGACCAATCCCTGCTCGACAATTTGACCGCGACCACAACCTCCCTTGCAAAGGTCTCTCTGAGCGGTGGTGCGCGAAGTCCGGCACAGGAGAAGCAGCAGCAGATCAATTCGCTGCAGGAGAAGCGCGAGAAACTTGAAATCGAAATTGCCAGGCAGAGTCGTGGATATTACCAGAGGGGAGAAATCACACTCGAAGCTGTGAAGGCAGCCGTTCCAACCGATGCCGCGCTGGTGGAATTCGTCGTCTACAGGCCATACAGCACAAATGTCGAGGACATTGAGCCCAATGGCGACCCACGTTACGCTGTTTATGTTATTTCGCATGATCGCAACGTCGAGGTCAGAGACCTGGGAAGCAAAAAGGAGATTGACGAAGGCGTGCGAGCGTTTACGCGAGCCTTGCGGCGTCCCGAGAGCCGCGATTTCAAGGAGCTGGCGCAATCGCTGGATGCGCGCATTTTCAGGCCAGTGCGGGCGCTGGCCGGCGAGAAGAGACGTTGGATTCTGTCTCCCGATGGAAACTTGAACTTCTTACCTTTCGAGGCGTTGGTTGATGAAAACGGACACTTCTTGATCGGGCAACACATGATCACATACGTGACCACCGGTCGCGACCTGCTGCGCATGCAAGTCGCACGTCCAAGCCAGTCGGGGCCCCTTATCGTGGCAAATCCGCTGTTCGGCGATCGTGACACTCAAAACGTGAGCCAGAA
>Ga0206925_1176_pt1 | contig 11457 bp, 10 predicted proteins | sample Alteio_BWOrgHeat_62_FD_152944 | JGI IMG/M metagenome (GOLD analysis project Ga0206925, IMG submission 152944) | Enriched cells from forest soil in Barre Woods Harvard Forest LTER site, Petersham, Massachusetts, United States -... | ecosystem: Environmental > Terrestrial > Soil > Temperate forest >...
TATTGTTCCTAAATAATGGTTCGATTAATAGTGTTTTACAAAATTACAAAATTGAAGATGATGGGCAAAGAGTGCTTTTTTCGGATTATTTAAAGAATCGAAAAGTTAACAATGGCTAAATATGTTGTTGTTTTAACAGGTAAGGCTCAGAAACAGTTAGACAAACTTGCAGATTCAATTGCAGAACCCATTTTTAAAGCTATTTCTAATCTTTCTGATAATCCGCGCCCGCATGGTTTCAAAAAGCTAAAAGATCGTGAGGGTTATCGAATTCGTGTAGGTGATTTTAGAATTATCTATGATATTTTTGATAAAGAATTGGTAGTAGATATCATTACACTGGGTAATCGAAAAGACATTTATAGATGAATTCCAGTTTAAATATCTACATATATCTGGGTAAGTATTTCTTTTGTTTAGCTTTGGACTCTTAATTTTCCAAATAACTCTTTCCCAATCACCCTTTAATCCATATTTTTTCTATTTTTGCCAAATAGGTAAATTATTGTTGACCTTGTTATAAATAAGATTAAAGGGAGAATGACAAAAATTAACGACTTTGTAGTCAGGTTTGCCAATGTAAATGGTACGGGTTCGGCATCAGCCAATTATTTATTTGCAAAAGCGATTTTCAGGATGGGGATCTTTGTGACCCCCAAAAACATTTTTCCATCCAATATCCAGGGTCTCCCAACCTGGTATGAAGTGCGTGTGAGCGAGAAGGGTTACCTCGGCAGGAGGGAAGGGGTTGACCTGATGGTTTGTGTCAATCCCCAGAGCATGAAAAACGATGTGGCCAGTGTAAAACCGGGCGGCTATTTTGTGTATGACAGTACCAAACCGCTGCATCCTGAGTTTATCAGAGAAGACATAAAATACATCGGTATCCCTTTTATGGAAATGTGTATCAGGGAGTTTACCGATCCCCGCCAAAGACAGCTTTTTAAAAACACGATTTATGTAGGTGCATTATCAGCACTGCTCAATATAGAATTCAGTGCGCTGGAGCAATTGCTTGCCGAACAGTTCCAGGGTAAAGAAAAACTGATTGCGCCAAATGTAAAGGCACTCAATCTGGGCGTGAAATATGTACATGATCATTATAAATATCCGCTTGATATAAGATTAGAACGCCGGGATTTAATTAAAGATTTGATCCTTATGGAAGGTAATGCTGCCTGTGGCCTGGGTGCCGTTTATGCCGGTGCAACGGTGGCTGCATGGTATCCTATTACACCATCTACTTCAGTAGTTGAGGCTTTCGGTGATTATGCCAAAAAGATGCGGGTTGACCCTTTAACGGGTAAAAATAATTTTGCCATTGTGCAAGCGGAAGATGAGTTGGCTGCCATTGGTATGGTAATTGGGGCCAACTGGAATGGGGCCAGGTCTTTTACCGCCACAAGTGGTCCGGGTTTATCATTGATGAACGAGTTCCTTGGTCTTGCTTATTTTGCAGAGATACCAGCAGTATTGATTGACGTGCAGCGTGCAGGCCCCTCAACAGGTATGCCGACACGTACCCAGCAGTCTGATGTTATGATGGCCGCTTATGCCTCGCATGGTGACACCAAACATGTATTGCTTTTCCCAAGTACGCCGAAAGAATGTTTCGAAATGACGGCTGATGCATTTGATCTGGCTGAAGGCTTGCATACCCCAGTGATGGTAATGACCGATCTTGATCTCGGTATGAATGATCATGTTTCAGAACCACTGGTATGGGACGATAAGCGCGTGCATAAACGTGGCAAAGTATACAATGCAGAACAACTTGAAAATATAGAAAGGTTTGGACGGTATCTTGATGTAGATAATGATGGTATTACCTACCGTACTTATCCGGGCACGCACCAGACAAAAGGGTCCTTTTTTACAAGAGGAACTTCAAGGGATGAGTACGCAACATATACCGAAGATGGAGGGGCTTATGTTCGGAATATGAACCGTTTGATTAAAAAATGGAACACGGCAAAAACCATGGTTCCAGGACCACAGATTTACCATGAAAGAAACAAACATTCCATGGCCATTTTATTTTTTGGCACCTCAAAATATTCAGCCGAAGAAGCGATTGATATCCTTGCCAAAGAAGGTGTAAAAGTAGATGCGATAAGAATCAAATCTTTTCCTTTTAATTCAGATGTTGAAAAATTTATGAGTGCGCATGAAACAGTATTTGTTATAGAACAAAATCGGGATGCACAAATGCGGAGTTTGCTTGTCAATGAACTGAATATAAATCCGAAGAAATTAATCCCTGTTTTGAATTATGATGGCATGCCGATAACGGCTGATAATATTGTGCGCCAGATTACTGAACACCTTGAGCCCGCAAGGCCGCATTCTATATTAAAGTCCGGGGAGTTTATTTAGTGGAATTAGAATAAAAGTGAAATAAGTTAATAGATAGAATTACAATAGGTTATAAAGAGTTAATTAGTGGATGTGAGTTTCAAAATAACAAATTAACCCAATGGCCCAATAACATAAAAAACAAATGAGTTACGTTCGCCCTAAATTCCGTCATCCTGCCCTCCCTAAAAATGAACTTGGCTATACCAAGAGCGATTATGAAGGTGCCTTAAGTACATTATGTGCCGGTTGCGGACATGATTCTATCAGTGCAGCCATAGTGCAGGCTTGTTATGAACTGGCCATTGAGCCGCATAATGTGGCGAAACTTTCCGGGATCGGATGTTCCTCCAAAACGCCTGCTTATTTCCTGGGAAATTCGCATGGCTTTAATTCCGTACACGGTCGTATGCCATCCGTAGCAACGGGCGCAAACCTTGCCAATAAAGACCTGTTATATTTAGGGGTTTCAGGGGATGGAGATACCGCTTCTATTGGTATGGGGCAGTTTACCCATGTCATCAGACGAAACCTGAATATGGTTTATATCGTGATGAATAACGGCTGTTATGGCCTGACCAAAGGGCAGGATTCCGCTACAGCAGACCAGGGCTCAAAAAACAAATCAGGTAATGTAAACCTCTTTGAAGATATTGACCTGGCAAGTTTGGCGCTTGAGTTGGGCGCTTCTTTTGTAGCGCAGAGTTTTTCCGGTGATAAATCACAATTGGTACCTTTAATAAAAGCCGCCATAGAACACCCCGGTTTTGCTTTTATCAATGTTATTTCACCGTGCGTAACCTTTAATAATAATGTCGGTTCAACAAAATCGTATGACTATGTACGTGAGCATATTGAAGCCACATCTACGATAGATTTTGTGCCGATGGCAAAAGAAATTAATACCAGCTATGATGAAGGCAGCCTGCAAAAAGTACTGATGCATGATGGCTCCGTTTTGCAGCTTCATAAACTGGCCCAGGAATGGGATCCTTTCAAGAAAATATCTGCCATGAATGCCATTCAGAATGCAAGGGCAAAACACGAAATCTTAACCGGGCTTATCTACATCAATACCGAAACAAGCGACCTGCACGACCTGATCCAAACCAGCGACAGGCCATTGAATAAATTGCCTCAAAAAGAACTCTGCCCTGGTTCAAAAATGCTGGAAGAGATTAATGCGGACCTGAGATAATGAGTGAATGATAGATTGATAGAATGAGTGAATAGCTCTTTCTAGAAAATATCATATCCCGCAGCGACTAGCGTTGGATGTTCGGTAACCGGTGGCGCTATAATTCCTTTTGCTCTTAACTCAGAGGTAAAGAATTTGAATTCAGGCAGGTTGGTCAATTGATCATTGGCTTCTGGCGTTTCCGCAAAAGCAAGGTGCATAAACGATTTTCCATCTTCCATCAGGCAGGTAGAATATTTCAGGTCTTTGATGTTCATATTTTTCAAAGCCTGCATTACTGCTTCAATATTCTTTTTGTTGGTTTCTACGTATTCGTCTTTTACGGTGTATTGTACGCGGGTTATTTTCATGATTTCTATACTTAATTTAGTTATACAGGGCGAATTTAATAAATTACTTGCAAAATAAAAGTTAAATATGATAATTGCCCGAACCTTTTCTTAATTTCTTTCTGTTATTGTCAATAATCTCTTATTTTTACCAAATAATTATGAATGCTATCCGAAGAATAATTAAAAGAGAGGGCAATAGTCTCAATGTTGTCCTTCCTGATAATTTTACAGCCAATCAGGTTGAATTGATTATTTTGCCCTTTGAAGATAATGATCTTAAGCCTGTTAATGGTAAAGAGGATGAGGCTTTCAGGCTTCATATAAGTGCTGTATTTGCTAAATTTAACGCGGATCTTTCAGGTTTTCAGTTTAACAGGGATGAGGTTTATTCTTAGGGTCTCATTTACAGTATTTATTAATTAATTTTTTAGCTCGTTTGTCCCCCAAATCAAGTGCTTTTTTAAAATCAGAACAAGCATTTTCTTTTTGGTTCAATTTAATTTCTGTTAACCCTATATTGTAGTAAGCCAATGATAAATTTGGAGAAATTTTAATTACAAAATAAAAATCAGAAAGAGCACCCTTATAGTCTTTAAGCACATATTTTACATCTCCCCTTTCAAAAAAAGAATTTACATTAACTGAATCAAATTCAATTGCATTGTTGTAGTCTGAAATAGCACCTTGGTAATCCTTTAAAATAAATTTTTCATTTCCTCGATCGAAATAAGCATCTGCATATTTAGGTCTTAGTTCAATAGCTCTATTATAATCCAAAACTGCCCCATTGTGGTCCTTTATTTGTTCTCTTGAAAATGCCCTGTTAACAAAAAAATCAGCATTTATATTATTTAATTCAATTGCTTTATTATAATTTTTTATAGCTTTTTGGTATTTTTTCAAAGCATTAAATGCGTAGCCTCGATACCAATATGCATATGAGTTATTGGGATTTATTTTTATCTCTTTATTTAAGTATTCAATTGCACCATTATAATCCTTTAACTTTAATTTTTCATATCCTTTATTGATATAATCCTCATTCGTTTGTCCAAAACCAGTTAAGGATTTGCTAATTGCAAATAGTATTAAAAATGCCTTCCTCATCCCTCTTCATTCAAATTTAACCCCCTCCTCAAATAAACCGCCAATACCAGCACCCATGCCACCCCGCTAATAATGGATAATCTTTGGAACACACCTGCATACTCAAGCAAGCCAGGCGTTTGTTTAAAACCAGCCGCGGCAAGTGCAAAAAACACAAGCATAGAAATCCCTGAAAATACCGAGTAAAAAGCAAGGCCATTTGATCCCCTTTTAGAATACCATTTGCGGAATTTGAAACAGGCAATCGGCAGGCAGATAAAAACGAAAATAGAAAAGAAATCGTGCATGTGGCCACGGAAAGTAAATTGTGCCAGTGCCATAGGCAAATTGGTGGGATATCCATATACAGGATCAGTCGTGCAAATGCCCGCTCCAAACAATCCCATGCCTACCAATGCTATTAATATAGAACCTTTTGGTGGTTTTATAATATTGCGCATATCGTATGCAAACAGGATAATAAGCGTTCCGGAAACCAGGAAATTGCAGGTCTGGATCCATCCTAAATCACCTATGGCTAATGAGCTTACCGGGTGCCGCAAAGGATTGTATCCATCATTTCTTGTGGCACCTTCAATGATGAACACTACTACAAATAATATAGGAGCAATGATGCCGCAGGTAAGGAGGTTTTTGGTTGTAGAGTTGTTCATTATAAGACAAATGTAAGGAAGTTTAAATCAATTCAACATTCAAAATTAAGAATTCAAAATTCTGTTTTTATTTCCCCCTTATCAGCGTCACAGCGCCACTTTTATCCTGCATTTTATCACCTATCAAATGGTATTTAAATTTGTAATAATAAGCGCCGTCAGGGCATAGTTTACCGTTGGACTGATCTATACCATCCCAGCATTTGTTTTTATCATTACTATGAAACAGTTGTTGCCCCCACCTGTTATAAATCGTTAAATCATAAAGGGTACTGCCCCATATTTCGATCACGAATCTGCTATTAAAGATATCACCGTTTGGTGTAAAAACATTGGGGATAAAAAGAAAAGTATTGATCGTAATGTCTTTGCAAATTGGGTCAGGGCAATCTTTTTCATTAAATGCGGTGAGGCAGATGGTTACTTTGCCTGATTTCATAAATGCATGAGAAACGGGGTCAGCGGAAGAAGTATTATAAACGGGACTCCCGTCCCCAAAATCCCAGGTATAATGTGTGGCACCTTTGCTCAGGTTATTAAAATAGAAAACAGGTGTATCTTTTTTAGATGTATCAATACCAAAATCACCTTTAATGTCAATAACCCTAACATCAATGGCTGCAGGTACGGGGCATTTGGCGCCAGTGCCTGTAATGGTAACATGATATTTTCCGATTTTATGATATACATATTTAAAATTGGGCTGTGTACTCGTTATACTGTCTCCGTTCCCAAAATTTATGGTCCATGTCTTATAGCCGGTATCAGGTACGCTCTGGAAAAAGGCAGTGTCAGTATTTACACATAATAGTGTATCTGAAGCTTTTAATGTTTGAATATTCGGCAGGTCAACATATACTTTTATGGCGCATTTAACAGGGAAGGTGTCTGCGCAATACAATGGCCGCCCCTGGTCATCCAGCAAAGTATCGGCAACAAATAGTTGCGGGCACCAAACTCCCGGATGCTTATAGGTAAGATATACGATTGAATCTCCATTGCTGGTAACACTTGTACCATCACCCAGGAGATATTCATGTACTTTTGCTTTAAGGCTCATGTCATGTACTTTTAAGGTAAAAGGTACACAACCTTCCACTGGCCCTTCAATACTAAAACTGGAAGTTGGCCCGAGGATATGGACAGTAAGGCTCATGCTGTTGCTGCAACCCAGTGTGCCGCTGGTTCCTTTTAGCGTTGTTTTTACCGTAAGTGTTACAATATAATCCCCGTTTTTAATATATACATGCCCTACATTCTTTTTGGTTGAATCTGTGATGGTTATTGGCGCGCTGCCATCGCCAAAATCCCAGGTCCATGAAGTAATATGAAACTGGTGGAGGGAATCTTTAAAAGCTTTTGTGATATAGGAGGAATCAATAAAGCTGAAAAAGTGAGATCCACTGCAATACCTGGTATTTCCAGGTAAGCCCACCTTAAAATTTGCCGTGGCATCTATTACTTTAATATAATCTTTATAAATTGTTTTTTGTCCGCAACCAGTGCTGTCATAACTGTACATAGTGATAGTATAACTGCCTGTTTTTGTATATTTAAAGGATGGGTTTATCCCGACATAATCAATAATGCCATCGCCATCAAGATCCCATTCCATTTTTTCTGGTATCATCGGAACCCTTCCATGCCTTACGCCTACTGGATTTTGCCAGTATGGTATAGAATCAATGCCATTGCTACCTGAGGTGTACGATGAATAATAGAGTGCGGTACCTGTAAAATGCACGGTATCATTTACACATATTACAGAATTATCAGCCGTCAAATTTGAATAATGGCCTACTGTGATATTATTTACCTGGTATATGGAGCAACCATAACGGCTGTATACAAATGATTCAATAGACCAGTGCCCGGGCTGGTCAAATTCCTGCACTACGGTATCTTTCAGATAATTGAATTTTAAAGGGCTGTCATCTTTGCCAAATAAATAGTTATTGGAAGTGGAGGTTACAGTATCCATTTTGCCACCGGGCCTGGTCACCATCTGGTAATTGAATACATATTTTTTTATTGAATCGGGCTTAATACCTGGTCCCGGATCATTGGCATAGCTGAGTGTAAAAATTTGAATGCCGGGCTGATCCTGGAATGCGGGAGACATCTTCAAATCATCACCAGCGCAAATATGGTTTTTTGATAGATACAGTTTGCCAGAAATAGAATGAATGTAAATATAGTTATGATACCATACTGTATCTGTGCAGTTTGCATTATTGCTGATTACAAGACCAATGGTTTTCCAACCGGTATCTGCATAGGTAACGATATTATTATTCGCTGTCAAAATAGCCTTAGATATCCAGCTAAATTTCTTTATGGATGGATTACCGCAAACACCTACCTGGTGCGCCGAATCAGTAACCACTGCATATGAATTTTTAAAACAACCAGGGAGTGTTTCATTCAGATCAACAGTCAATGGGTTTCCCTGACAGGGTAAACCTTTATAAATAAAGCCCCGTCTTGGGCCACCAGTCGGAAGACTATCCTGGATATGTCGGGTCATGTCTTTTATATTGCTGTATTGCGGTGCCCAGCCTGCGTCCGGCTCTTGCAGCACTACAGGCAGTGAGTCAATATCTGTACAACCTGTTACAGGGTCAGTAGCTTGCATGATAACCATATAGCATCCATCTTTTTCAAACAGGTGGGTTGGCATTTTTTCTTTTGAATATTGCGCTTTTGCGTCTGGATTGGATACGGTAGATATGTTGCCATTTCCTTCCTTAAAATTCCAGAAATAATTCAGGCTGTCACTGGCATAAGGATAAGTTTTATGGATGCAAACATCCGGAAAATTGAGAGGGAAATCATCAACCGCATCATAACCTCTGTATTTTATGGAAAAATTGGTAAATTTAACCTGGAAAGGCGCTTTGCATCTTAATGAAAACAAGCTGGTGTCATCCATCATTAATGGATTCCCGATATACGGCGGGGCACTGTACACTGGTCCTGTCGGCCGGGGCGAAGTTGATGACCATATATGCATGGTAGCTACCTGGATGGTAGTATCTTTTTGCGAATCTATATGATGAGAATATATTGAAACTGTATCTGCATAATTTTTACCGTTGCAGTCAATTAGCGAATCAGGAGAAAGTAACTTATGCACAGTATCCATCAGGCAATTGTCGTATACCGCTTCGCCATTTTTTTTAAGAGTGGGTGTATAGGTATAATAGATTGCCGAACCGGGGCAAATGGTGTCAAAATAGGATTTGAAAGAAGCAGGAGATATGAGATAATTTCCATTGGGCGGTGCAATATTCCAGGTTTCAAATTTTCCTTTAAAAGGCATGATTTTGGCAATAGGCCCATACAAGGTTACTGCTTTGCAAATAATTGAATCATAAGGACAACCATTATGAACAGTGCCATAATAAACCGTATAAGTTCCGGGTCTGTTATAATAAAACTTTATAGTTGGTAAAGGAAAGGTATAAATACCACGGTTATACGGATCGCCGAAGTCCCAGGCAACATTATTTGCTGGCGTTGAAAAAAAAACTACTGAATCCTGCACAAAACAGGCCTTTTGTGGAGAAATTGAAAAGGATATTTTATAATTAGAGGCATTAATAACCACACTGTTTGTATAACTGGCCGTGCAACCTGATCGGTTTTCAATATATAAACTCGGGAAATAGGTGCCGTTGGCAGCATAAGTATGTACCTGGCTCAGCCATTTTGTAAGACAGGTTGGGTCTGCCAGTGTACATGTGTCCCCGGTGCCGTCTCCAAAATTCCAGATAAACTTGGTAATTGACATGCCATTGGTATCGGTTACATTCTTAAATGTCACGGTTCTTGAAGCATTTTTACAATTGATATTATTGTTGAAAATAAACCTCGGCGCCAGGTTTAATCCTGATCCAGACTGGAAGATAACTGTTATTACTTTTTGAATGAAATTTTTACATCCATTGGTGTCAACTACTTCCAGTGTAACTGTGTAGGTGCCTGCTGCACTGTAGCTGTAGCATGGATTTTGAGAAGTGGAACTTGACCCATCACCAAAACTCCAAAGCCAGCTATTAATTGGCGCATGATCGGAACCGGGTGTTGACAGATCCTTGAAGCATATCGGGGTCTTTGGATTGCATAAAGTTATCTTCTGATTATTGCCGTAGTTAAAATCCGCATTGGGGCTTGAAAAAATGGTAATCGGTTTGGTAATTGTTACTGTGCATGTGGTATGGTTTGCAAACGTTACTGTTACTTTCCCGTAATAATTTCCGTGGGCTTTGTAGATATGGGTAGGGCTGGCCTGGCTTGAACTGTCACCATCCCCAAAATCCCACAAATAGGTAGCAACAGGAGAGGAATTCGTCGTAGAAAAAGTGAACTTGACCGGTAGCGGGATGCAACCTGAATTTATACTTACCGTAATGGTACAAGGATTTTGAGCTTTTGCACCAAAAACAAAAATTAATAAAATAACAGAAATGGAAATCCAATGCCGCATCGGTAATGAAATGTTCCACAATTTAATTAAAAATATTGGGACAGTTGCATTGTGCAGTTTAATGTTTTGTAGTGGTTTGCGGTTGTTTGTTGGCACTACTGCTATCGGGGGAATACCCTTTAATATCAAAGACGATAAAATAAGAGGCGGGGTTGCTTGGTTTTTTTCTTAATACTCAAACTTCAATCCTAACTCCTTCGCTAAACCCCTCAAATCATCCATCACTTTTTCGTTCACGGGCACGCCTTCTACCGTGCGTATTTGTTCGGCACGGAATTCAGGTTCGCCGGGCACCAGGACTTCATCGATGCCTTCTTTCTTCTCCAGGCCTTTAACACCATCTATCCATTTGTCCATCCTGTCCTTAAATTCAGAAGCAGGTTGAAATCCGTCTATTTTCCAGGCCCCGATAAAATGGCCTATCCCCTTCCCTACTCCTTCTTTCACATCGAGAAAAGATACAAAAGGCGGCACCCATAGCCCAAAATTAGCCCCGGAAAGTACGCCCGTAAAAATATCAACCATGGCGCCCAGGCCATAACCCTTATGGTAGCTATGATCAACATCACTCCCTAATGGAATCAATGTACCACCGCCTTTCAGGGCATGGGCATCATTGGTTTCACTGCCATCTCTATTTTGTGCCCAACCTGTGGGTATAGGTTTGCCTTTCCGCTGTGCGATTTCAAGCTTACCATTGGACGCGGCCGAGGTGGCCATATCCAAAATAAATGGCAAGTGTTTGCCTGCAGGTACCGCAACACAAATGGGATTAGTACCCAGGTAAGGTTCTGTTGCACCGGCCGGAACTACTAACGGCGAGGCATTGGTCATTGACATACCAATCATATCCTGCGCCAAAGCAAGTTCAGCATGTGCGGCGGCTATCCCGAAATGGGAAGAATATTGCACCGCCCAATGGAAATTATCTCATATCTCCTGCTTCTTTCAAATTTTTCAATAGCAATTTTTATCGCAGCGTTACCAACCCATAGTCCCAATCCACCATCACCATCAAGCGTAGCGGTTGACATGGATTCATGTACTATTTTTGGCCGGGCATTTACATTTATTCGACCCGCTTTTATCAATCGCACATAACCACTCAGCCTGGCCACCCCATGACTGTCAATCCCCCTCAGGTCTGCCTTTACAAGATTTTCTGCGGATATATTCGCAGGATATTCAGGCATACCGAGGGTCGTGAATACGTCTTTGATGAATTGCTGTAGTACCTTGTGGCTTATCAAGTTATTTATTTTGTTATTGGGTTATTACGTTATTGCTGACGCCTGTGGTTCATTACATTATCAGACACGGAAT
>Ga0206925_1177_pt1 | contig 11456 bp, 6 predicted proteins | sample Alteio_BWOrgHeat_62_FD_152944 | JGI IMG/M metagenome (GOLD analysis project Ga0206925, IMG submission 152944) | Enriched cells from forest soil in Barre Woods Harvard Forest LTER site, Petersham, Massachusetts, United States -... | ecosystem: Environmental > Terrestrial > Soil > Temperate forest > O...
ATGTCCTGTTTGCAATTTGAGCAGGTTACCATTCTGCACGAAGGTGCTTTTTACAAAAACCAATTTACGATCACATTTTACAGAATTTGGTTGATATGAATAAAGCCCACTTTCCCGGATTTTACCTAAGTCAAAAGAATATATTAAACCGCGATCAGTTTTTTTGATTGCATTTAACCCTGTCCATTTTATTTGAACATCTTTCACATTGCCACCCGGATAAACAATAAATTCATATTCCAAGCCTCCTGTTTTGCATAGCAATATCATATCTATATTTGGATAAATTTGTTTGTATGTAACCATTTTATAGGTGTGCACATTTTCAATACCATTTTCACATGCACTACCGAAGTAAAAGTTTTCATAATAAGATTGAACTTCCGAGCCAATGATTTCAGCTTCAGGATTTGAGCCCATTAATGTTAAATCAATTCTATTTGAAATATATTTAGTGCCTTTTAGTTTTCGCTCTTCCTTTATTAATGATCGTAAATCTTGTCTTTTTTTGCCTTGCTGTTTTGCTGGGTCTGGAAAAAGAACGCCATTTGCTTCTGAAAAACTTGAATTGCTCTCTTTATCATTATCAAGCTTGCTAAAAACAAAGCTTATGCTTCCTTTGCTACAAAACAAATAGATGCCCTCCCCACTTGCATAGTATTTTATATTATTAGCGTTTGCTCCTTTCATTGGGTTATGCCAATTCAACTGCCCTTTATTTTCAACAAAACTCCAATCGCCTATCATTTTTTGTTTTGCAAACAAGCTACTTGTTTTAGAAAGTGAATTAATAAAGCAAACGAAAACAATTAATATATAGGTTTTCACGATATTATATATTATTCATGAAAATAAAATTTAAACCTATTTTATTAAATAATTCCGTTTTTATTAAATTGGCAGGTAAGCGGGAATGTTGTATGCTGTTCCTCCGATATTTACGATTAACCATTGATCCGGATCGGCCAATATAGCTAACGGGGTTGAGTTCGGGCCATATCCCTTTGTTGGGAATGTAATTGTTCTATTATTTGCCGTTCCACCACCATTTCCTGCCAAAACAGTTTGCTTTGTATTTGTGTCGTCCGTGTAAATTAATGCAGTCCCATCATTTTCAATAGCTCCCTTTTGTGGCGTGCCGCTTATTGGTGTGCCAGAATCAATTTTTAAAGGTGCCTGACTAGTGTTGCCAGCGGCAATGTGGAGGTTTGCAGTAGGATCGGTAATACCAATGCCAATATTACCCACACTATCAATCCGCATCCTTTCATCACCTGTAGTTCCATCATAGGTATAAAAGCCCAAAGCGGCAGCTCCATTTACGCCTCCGGTATTTTCAGCAAATATAATGGCATGGATATTTTGAGCATCATCTACTCCAAATAATAATCGTTCCTGGTTGCCAATAGTACGTGATGCTGAATTAGAAATCATGATAGAAGGATCTGAATCACTTACAACAGAAAGGAGCTTGGTAGGGGCTACATCATCGCCTATACCTACATTTCCCCCAAAATAATTAATGCCGCCCTGGGAATAGACAGCGTAGCTACTTGTGGTTGAATCCGACTGTGTATCTATAAAAATCCCATAAGAAGTTTCCCAGTTAGAATTTCCCTGGTTTCCGATTTTTATGCCGTAAACTCCACAATTAACAGTGCCGCCGTCAATATAATCTGGTGGCTTTATTGAAACACTAATTAAATTGGCATCCGTTTCAAATGTTGCATCCGAAGAGGTAATCATTAATCCAAATTCAGCTGATGCCAAGTCCCCATGCACTGTGCCATTAAAGTCAGGTACAATCCCTAATAAAAAATTTCCTCCTGCCGATAATGTTTTATATGCTGTGCCATCCCCCCAGTCAAAACCCCCATCTAAATTTGTACTAATATATAATTCAAAATTTCCATCAATACTTTTGTGGATTACTGAACCACCAACACGCATTGTACCATCAAAACCGTAATTGGTTCCACTTCCATCATCATGGTCAGGATCAGAATGATCCCAAGATGTGGTAAAAGTTGAAAATGCCGCAATTCTCGGATCAGAAGTTCCTGATCCAATCGTGCTTTTAGCAAACACCCCTGTTGTCATTATTCCAACATTGAGGTAATCCCCAAAACCAGTATTAACATAAGCGTCTTCTTTTACAACTGCGGTTATAACTCCATAAGGATCGTTTGTCCCAATCCCTAATTTACTATTTACTTCATCATATACAGAATTAAGGGCTGTACCTAAATATATGTTTCCTTTGGTACCATCAAAAGTGGAGGTCAAGGTTAAGTTTTTTCCAGCACTGTTTCCACCGTATACTATTTGGCCATCCGGTGTTCCTCCATTATCATAGCCTTGCCAGATTAAAGTATTGGTTATGTAATCATCTCCAGGGTTTATTGTAGTATCATCAAAAATACCGTAGTGCGCATCAAAAATTACTGACATTTTTTTGTTTTTTTAGGTTTTGCAAAAATTATTTCTAAGAGATTGCTAATATATATATATATATATAGACAATACCAAATTTTTAGAATTATTTTTTGAATTTATTAACAAATGTGAATTACTTTGCTCAATAGATTGAGATAAACCGCTATGGATAAATTTTCATCTCTATCTATCAGACAATTAAAATATATTTTCAAAAAAGTACGCAACAATTTTCATCTTACTATATATCCCTTTGTAAACCGGGATAAAGACCTTGGTATTTGGAGTTCTTTACATGTTGGGTTAAGAAAGTTATTAGGTTAGTTTGTTATTCAGTTATTGTCTGGCGGGTTGCATTTTTACGCTTTATGTTTTGGCTTTGCGTCTCCCGATAAACCGGGATGTATTTGCGCTTTGCGAGAGATATTTCTTAGCGCCCTCCCGATGAACCGGGATGTATTTGCGGGAAAACGCTTTTTTTGAACCCGTAAGATTTTGAAAAGCGAGTGGCAAAATAACCATAGCATTTTCATGTTAAAATTATGGTTACCGGCCCAAACCTCATGATTATTGCATGATTATTGGTATGATTATTTTTAGATTAAAATATTGAATATTAAAAAATTAAAATAAAATAAAATTTAATAATCATGGGAACCATGGTTGAAGGAAGGAAATACAATTTTGAAAGCGTAAGAAATTCAGTCAATAATGATCAGTCAACAGCAAACAAAGGCACAGATTATTCCGAGGTTCGTTGCTTTGGGGGGATTCCGATCTACGCCGGAATGACGGCCTTGATTTGTCGTGAGTAAAGAAAGCACTGAAGGGTCGACGGTTCGTTGCTTTTGGGGGGATGGCGCCCGCCCGGATGACCATCTGACCGGACGGGGATCTGTGCTTTTTCGTACCTCAAAGCTTCGTCCGCCAAGACGTGCTTTTAAGGAAATTTGGCTTTAACCGCGTAAGATTTTGGACGATACTATTTCAATTTTTACATGAAGAAGTATTCGTTTCCGGCAAATGGGATTGATGTTTATTGATAATGACTGTTATTTTGTCAGTGAGATAGCCCGTAGGCTTTAAAAAACAATAAGTTATAAAAGTGTATTTTTTTGAAAAAATTGATATAACAATGGAATGAGATTTGGCCTGGGCGGGTAAGAAAATGAGGCATGAAAAAAGGCAGCCAATATTGGCTGCCCTTCCTGTTTGTATTTTAATCAGATTTATAAGAATTACAAATTAACAGTAACGCCTACTTTAACGCCGGCGCTGCTAAAAGGCCAATAAACTTTGTTTGCGGTATTATTGGCGGTTGAATTGTCAACAGTATCCGTAAAAGTAATGGTATTATTTGCCTTGTCATTGTCATAAGGCTGCGTATTGGTAAGGGTAGTTGGCGCATAAGAAACCGTTCTGTCAAATAGTTCCACGGTTAAGCCCACCTTGTCAGATAGGGGGAAACGAATACCTAACGCACCATAAAGGCCCAATGCCAGGTCACCACTATAAGTATCAATATAAGTACCTGAATGTGCCAGGATGCCAGATTCAGTTTCAGTGCGCGTAAATGAAGCAGCGCCCAACACCAGGCCGAATTTTCCGTATGGAGAAATTCCGTCAGGGTTGGCCGAAAGAATGATCATAGGCGTTGCAGCGTACATCATTCCTGTTAGTTCTTCATTCTTCACCACCTGGTTGCCTATTTCATTGTATTTAATAGCTGTACCCATAATGTCGCTCAGATCAAGCCCGACTCCAATATGGTCGCTTAGCATATAAGCAGCACCGAGGTCCAAATTCAAGCCGGCACCAAGACTATATGGTACAGTGGTTTGCTCTGAGCCTGTATAACTGATAAGAGACCCCATACCTGCTGCAAAACCGTAGCCTACATTTACATGTACGTCAAACAAACCAGCCTGCGCTTTTACTTCGCGGGATAATAAAATAGAGACAGCCGTGGCCGCCATTAGTAATTTAAATTTCATAATTTTTTGTTTTTAGGTTCAATTGATATTTTTTCTATTATCGTTGATAACCTATTTATTATGAAATTGTTCAATTACATTCTGGCAGATATTAAAAGGATTTTATTCCTTTTTAATTGCCGGAAAACACAATGGGCAAACTTAAATACCTGTCATCAATATTTAATTTTAAAAGGTATATTCCGGCATTAAGATGTTGCTTTTCACCAGATATTTCAAAGGAATAATCACCCGCTTCCTGTTTAACATTTGGCATGGTAAATACTGCCCGCCCGGTAATATCATACAATGAAATACTTACACTTGAATGCTGCGCCAGGTTATAGGATATTATACCACGGTTTTGAAAAGGATTCGGATAGAAATTTAATCCGACTTGATTATCAAATATACCATTTACGCCTGTAGTGGTTACATTAATAATCGAGTCAAATTCATTCGTACACCCTTTTGCGTTTGTAACTTTTAGCCATACTTTATAGCTGCCGATCCACTTGTAATTATGAGTGGCCAGGTGTCCCGTTGCTGAATCACCGTCCCCAAAACTCCAGTGACACGAAGTATCATCAAAACTGATATCAACTGTTTGGAAATAACCTGTTTTACCTAAAAAATTCAGGGTCCATTTAGGGTTTGGCAATGGCAATACTGTAATGGTAACCGAAGCGCTGCCAGTACATTGAGAGGCAGGTATTAAAATTTTAAGAAAGTAGGTTGTTGTTTCATCAGGAGCCACTACCGGGTTGCTTATTGTGGACGTAAAACCGTAAGGCAAGGATGTCCAGCTATACAAAAATCCGTTTAAAGGCTTATCACCAATTGTGGTACTCTGGCCTTTGCAAATAGTTCTGTAAGCCCCTACATTTGGCGTTGGACCAGTAATAACGGTATCCAGGATATTTGATGTATCATTTTGAGGTACTGAGTCTATTAGGCCATTGGGTGCATATGTCCATGTTTTGATATCTCCAAAACCTGCCGGAAACAAAGCATTGCCAATCGTAAAAGAATCTGTTGCCCCTGGTTTAAGTTTACCCTTCCATTGATAGGGTGTTTTAAAATTGCCATTAATTGACCAGCCGACAGAAACTGAATCCAGCTCAGTGGTCCCCAAATTTTTAAGTTTCACACTTACCGGCCAGGTTGAAGTGCAAAAAGAACCTTTTGGGGTACCTATTGAAATGATGCCGGCATCGTTGCTGAATTCCAATTTAAACTTAGCTATATACGCATCGTATCCCCCACCCTTTGCACTCTGAAAAATACCCTGGCTGGCGATGCCTGATGTACTGTTGGTAATGCCACATATAATCATGTTCCCGAATGGGTCAAGGCAAAGGCCATACCCAATATCGTAATTCAGGCCTCCATAGTAGGTACTCCAGTCAAGTTGTCCGCTGTTGGTAAAAATGGCAATAAAAGCATCCTCAACACCCCCAAATACTTTTTGATACGCATCAAAGCTTGCAATCCCATCTTCGCAAAAAGTATATCCTGTAATGTAAATTTTACCAGAATTGCTTACGGCAATGCTCCTGCCAAGTGTACCCAGGCTCGCACCGAAATATGTAAACCAATCCATTACCCCCCCTGAAGTAAACTTTGTGATAAAAGCATTATTATAAGTCATTCCTGAATGGGTATAAATATCATTTGCCTTGTTATAAATTTGAAAAGTGCCAGGCGTACCCATTGAGTCACTGTATGTTTCACCGGTCACATAAATATTATTTGCAGCATCAGTAGTAATACCATATCCGATATCTTTAAAAAATCCGCCAAGGTATGTGCTCCAAATCAAATTACCTGCTGCACTAAATTTTGAAATAAACGCATCGCCGCCACCAAACACCCCGGGGTTGTATCCCAATCCTGCCATATTGCCCTGGTATGCGCCAGGTGTAGCAATACCATTTTTGCTCCAGGTATTACCTGTTATCAGCACATTCCCGGCAGCATCAACGCATATTCCATAGCCGAGGTCAAAACTCGTACCTCCAAAATATGTACTCCAGGCCAAAGCACCGGTTGATGTAAATTTTGCAATAAAAATATCACAAGCTCCGGCAAGGGCAGTTTGATAAGCCCCGTTACTTGCCATAGCAACATTGCTAAACGAACTTCCGGTAATATATACATTTCCGGCAAGATCATTTGCAATACCAAAACCCATATCTATTGAATTCCCCCCTAGATAAGTACTCCATAGCAGGTTGCCATTTGCATTGAACTTCGCTACAAAAGCATCATCATCAGCATTGAATACAGACTGATAACTGCCATTTGTGGCAATACTTGAATCACTATTGGTAGTACCGGTAATAAAAATATTATCCGATTTATCTACAGAAACTGCAAAAGCACAATCGCTTAATAATCCACCAAAATACGTACTCCAAAGTCTTGATCCTGTAGGAGAAAACTTGGTAACATAAGCATCGGTAGTACCTCCAAAAGAGGTTTGATATGCTCCTTTTGAAGCGATTGCCGAAATACTTGCCGTAGTACCCGTACTTACAATATTGCCATTTTTATCAGCTGATACCGCATTCCCCGCCAATGAGGTGAGGAATGAAGATTGCTCATATTCATCCTGTGGCCCACCGAAATAGGAGGCCCAGGTGAGATTGGGATCAATGATTAAATCCTGCTTATGATCATATTGGCCTATTTTAAAACCAACAAGATGTTTAACATTAATAAAAGCGGAGGTAATATTATGACCATCTGCCAAATAAGAACATGGCTTTTCTTCTTTCAATTCGCCAAGCGAGCAGGAATAGACCATGCCGCCATCAGGCCTTAAACCCGTTTTTTTTGTTCCATTCCACCGCAACTGAATATCAGAAACTGTACCTCCGGGGTGAACTACGAATTCATATTTGAGGGCATTTTCCCTTGCGAAAAGCAAAAGATCAATATGGTTGTATATTTCCTTATAAATAACAGTTTTATAAGTAGGTACTTTTAAAATACCCTTATCAGCATTCCCATTTGTAAAAAAGTTTTCGAAATAATCCTGTTGGTCATCAGCAACAATCGTGGCGTTGAGATTTCCGCCTTCCAGAATCATATCTAAACGGGAGACAGTAACATTAAAAGCCTGGACCATATTTGGGTAAATATTTGGATTCATATCTTTTCCAGGCATTATTGCCCTCCCAGTAGCTTCAGAAATAGTTCCGGTGGCCTTTTCCTTTTTTGAAAATATAAAACTTATTTTACCGGGTCGGCAAAAGAAATTTACTTCTCCATTATGGCTATAATACTTTACATCCTTTGCAGTATTGCATCCAGGATCGCAATGCTTTAGTTGACCCCTGTTTTCAACAAAAAGCAATTCTCTGGGGTGAAAAGCCAGGTCAATTTTTTTAGGGCTTCCAGCATAGACAAAATAGGGGGCAGCAAATAAAATTAATAGAATTTGTAATTTTCTTATCATAGTTCTGAATTTTGGCAAATTGAAAAAGATAATCGGCAACTAAATGGTTAAGAACAGCAAAGAACTAAAGTCTGAGAATGCGCCTGGTTGAACAATGGTCATTTACAATAAATTTTACGATATAAATTCCACTGTTCAAATGCAATTGATCAGCATCCAATATTAACACATGCATACCCGGTATTTGCATTTCATCCGTTAATTTATATAACGGCCGACCGGCCACATCCATAACAATCAATTTTACAGCAGACAAATTTGATAATTCATAATGCATTTCTGTAACATTATTGAAAGGATTAGGATACAGATCAAAATGATCATTCTCCAGCTTTCCAGTTTCTATTCCCGAAACAAGAACATTCACAATTGACTGAAAATGATTGGCGCAACCATTCGTATCTGTCACACTAAGTTTTACAAGATATGGGGAATTTTTAGCAAACAAGTGTTTAACCAGGTGTCCGGTTGAAGAATCGCCGTCACCAAAATTCCAATGATAATACTGGTCTTTAAAACTACTGTCTTCCGCATGCAGATAGGTAAGGTTTCCGGTTGTATCTGTAAAGAACTTTGCATCAGGCGCAGGCCAGACATTAATGGTAACTGAATCATTTCTGTTACAGCTTGTATTGGTTGACGAACCTTTTAAATAATAGGTAGTAGTAACAGAAGGGCTAACTGTTACAACGCTGCTCGTTGAGGAAAACCCTGACGGGTTAGATGTCCATGAATATGTTATTCCACCAGTTGGGGCAGCCCCAATGGATGCAGACTTGCCGGGGCATATAGATTGATCCTTCCCCGCATCCAATGGAATCACCGGAGTAACGGTAATAACAGCAGAATCTGTATTTGAACACCCTGTGGAAATTACAACCTCCATAAGGTTATAGATTGTTGTAACAGAGGGGCTAACCAACGGCTCTGCGGCATTTGACTTAAAGCCCTGGGGTTTAGAACGCCATACATACGCATACCCGGCAATAGAGCCGGAACCGATGACAATGGTATCCCCATTACAAATGGAATGGTTGCCTCCTGCATCAGGTGTTGGCGCTAATAATGCGTTTCCCGTAAGCGGGGCAGCCGTGTCATTTAAAGTTAAAGAATCCGTTTGGCCATTTGGTTTTAAGGTCCAGGCTATTATGGTATCATTCCCTGTATTAAAATTATAATTTCCAATAGTTACAATAATTACACTATCCTGTTTCAGGTTTCCTTTCCACTTATAGATAGGCTGAATTTTATGATTGACCATCCATCCTATCCGTACCGAATCTAAATCAGCGCTACCAAAATTCCCCAATTGTACAGTGACATGATAATTCCCTTCACAAAAAGTACTTCCGGGTGAATTTATATTATTGATGCCGGCATCATTTGCAAAATATTTAAAATTGAAAAATGCAACAAATGCATCTTCCACCCCGGCAAATTTATTATTGAGTGGCCCCGGAATGGCAATACCAGTGCTGCTGTTGGTTTGTCCGCTAATGAAGATATTCCCTGCCTTATCTTCAACAATTCCTAAGCCTTCATCTGAGCCGGGGCCACCGAAATAACTGCTCCACACAAATTTACCTGCGGATGTAAAACGTGCCACAAATGCATCGTCATTGCCATTACGAATGTTTTTTTGATAAGCTCCAAAACCAGCGATCCCGTTAGGGCTAAAAGTAGTTCCAACAACATTTATATTACCATATCTGCCAATATTTAAACTATTGATAACATCCGTGCCTGATCCTCCAAAATAGGTGCTCCATTTTAAAGCGCCCGAGGAAGTAAATTTTGCAATAAAAGCATCCCCGCCTGCTGCAAACCCGGTTTGATATACCCCCGCAGTAGATAGTCCGCTCAGGCTGTTCGTACTGCCGGCAATTACAATGTCACCTGTATTATCAGCGCCAATTGACCATCCAAAATCTGTGCTATTTCCTCCAAAATAGGTACACCATTTCAGCACACCGGAAGATGAATAGGCTGCAACAAAGGCATCATTGCCTCCATTTGGGCTGGTCTGGTTTGCACCTGAACTGGCCAGGCCGGTACTCGAAGTGTTTCCCGTTATTAAAATATCACCCAAGCCATTAAAGGCCACACCATTCCCTTCCTCGTCATTCGCACCGCCAAAATAGGTGCTCCATATCAGGTTACCATTTCCTGTAAATTTAGCAATAAAAACGTCATTAAAACCACTGTAACTGCTCTGATAAGCCGCAGAACTTGCTATGCCTGAATCACTTTTTGTTAAACCTGTTATAGCGATATTTCCAGATCCATCAATTGCAATTCCATTGGCCTCATCGTCATTTTTACCGCCAAAAAAAGTACTCCAAACAAGGCTGCCTGAAGCAGAAAACTTTGCAATAAAAGCATCAATTACACCTCCAAAGCTTGTCTGGTATGACCCGGAACTTGCAATGCCCGATGAACTGTATGTATAACCTGAAAGATAAATATTGCTATTGCCATCAGTAACAATTCCTTTCGGGAAATCCGTACTGTTGCCGCCATAATAGGTGCTCCATAACAAACTACCGGATGATGAAAATTTTGAAACATAAGCATCTGACACGCCATTTATTTTGGTTTGAAAAGCGCCGGAACTTGCTATTCCGGCAGTACTTAGGGTATATCCAGTTATCAGAACATTGCCGGCAGCATCCAGGGTTATACCTGAATTATACTCAGCAAGCGGGCCACCAAAATAAGTACTCCATTCAAGAAATGGATCAATAATGAGCGACTTTGAATGATCATATTTCCCGACTCTAAATTGTACACTATTCATCTTTTTAATAAACCTGCTTGGCACCAATATTCCATTGCTATCAAAACTTAGGGGTTTGGTTTCTTTCATACCTACCCAAGCAGATGCATAATAAATGCCACCATCAGCCATACATTCCATTTTTTTGGCACCATTCCATTCCAATTGAATATCACTTACTTTACCACCAGGCCAGATTACAAATTCATATTTCATACCGCTCTCTCCCGCCGTAGCTTTAGCAGAGGCAGGCGATGCGTGGAGAACCATATCTATATTTGGATATATATTTTTGTAAGTAACGGTTTTAAAAGTATGGACATTTAAAATACCACGGTTTGCATCTCCTGTGGTATAAAAATTTTCATAATAGAGCTGCTGACTGCTACCTTCGATAGATGCCGCCTGGTTGGAGTGGAATAAAACCAGGTCAAATCTATTAGAAATTAACCCGGATACAAGTGGGTTTTCCGCCTCCGTTCCCTGTTGATCTATCTGGGCAGGCCTTCCGGTTGCCTCACAAATTTTAGAATGGTCACAGTCCGGCACCGTAAAAACAAAACTGATTTTTCCAGGGCGGCAATAGACTTCAACACCCTTATTGTGAGTGTAATATTTAATGTCCCCAGCTTTTAATTGTCCGTTGTTTTCTACAAAAGACCAGTCCGTATTTTTTTGGAATTGTTTTACAGAAGCTGAGGGAACTGCAAATAAAGCATTAACAGCAAAAAGCGCTATTATGAAGAATAGTTTACTTTTTAACATGGTTTGATAATTTTGGCTTACCAAAAATAATCAAACTTTTGCA
>Ga0206925_1178_pt1 | contig 11408 bp, 10 predicted proteins | sample Alteio_BWOrgHeat_62_FD_152944 | JGI IMG/M metagenome (GOLD analysis project Ga0206925, IMG submission 152944) | Enriched cells from forest soil in Barre Woods Harvard Forest LTER site, Petersham, Massachusetts, United States -... | ecosystem: Environmental > Terrestrial > Soil > Temperate forest >...
GGCAACATGATGAATGCCTATGGTAAATATTTCCAGTTGCGAATCAGTTGGCAGAATACGCCCATGTTACATACAACCTATCGACTCAGGCATAACAGTGGCGGCATCGGTTGGCAGAATGAATATGTGAATGTTCTGAAGTTTGATAATTACAAGTTGGTGCCGGTAGGGAAGTGAGGAATTGATTAATAAAATAGATTGAATAATCATATTCAACCCCTTCAGGGTTGGAGAAAAAGGGTTCATTAATTTTCCACGGGTTGCAACCCGTGGTTACTGACATTCAACCCTTTCGGGGTTGTCGGTGAGTAAATAATAAATTATATTGATCTTATAAGCCTGAAGGGCTTGAATATGAATAACCGCGGGTGCAACCCGTGGCAAAGAGAAAAAAAGTACAACAACCCTGAAGGGGTTGAATTTAAAATTTAATAAATAAATCGTCCAAATAAAATCCATACTCTCCCTATGAAACACTTCTTTACCCGTCAAAAACAACTGACACTTATGCCTACCCGGTCCCTTTTTCGAATCATATCAAATTATATTTCCAGAAACATAAACAACTTGGCGGGCGTGACAGGAAGGAACTCCGTGCATTGTGTTACGCTTATTTCAGGCTAAATCGAGCTATGGAGGGTGAAAGTGTAGAACATATCGCCAAATATGCAGCTGTTTTTATGGGATACGAAGTAGGTGACGGCGAGCAGGATAAACAACTTCATGCGCTGATTTCAGAAGCCAAAACCATGGAAGAAAAGGTGGCTGTTTTTAATGCGAATATCAAATCTTTTGATTCGAGTTTTATTTTTCCTTTTTCAAATCATGTTTCTGAAGTGTTTCAAAATGATGCGTTCCAGTATTCATTTTTAGAGCAGCCTGCCGTTTGGATAAAGATGCACAAAGGATTTGAAAAACAGGTTTTAGCAGAATTGCAAACAGCTGGAATTCCTTTTGAACAACATGAAGAAAAGAATGTATTGTCTTTTCAGTCAGAGGCCAAACTGACTGATCTTAAAAGTTATAAAGAAGGATATTTTAGAATTCAGGATCTGTCCTCACAACAAACGGCAGAAGACTTTAAGCCCAAAGGTGGTGAAAACTGGTGGGATTGTTGTGCAGGTGCCGGCGGAAAAAGCCTGGCTTTACTGGAGAAGGAGCCAAAAATTAATTTATATGCCTCTGATATTCGTGAATCAATCTTAAATAATCTCTATGAACGGCTTCCGAAAGCGGCTCAGACAAGAGTTAATATTTTCGCCATAGATGTGACAGAATCTTTGAAAGATCAGAAATTGCCCGCTTTTGATGGCATTGTTCTGGATGCGCCTTGTTCAGGTTCTGGAACCTGGGCCAGGAACCCTGAAAACCTTGTTTATTTTGAACCGGATGCTATTTCAGATTACCAACAAAAGCAACTTGCGATATTAAATAATGTATATCCGCTTTTAAAAACAGATAAACCCTTGATTTATATTACCTGTTCAGTTTTTAAGGAAGAAAACGAGGAAGTGATCACTAGGTTTGCCGAAAATCATGAGTTTGATATTGAAGAACAAAAATATCTGGAAGGATATAAACATGGCTCCGAAAACATGTTTCTTTGCAGGATGATTAAAAGAGATTGAGCCGCCCTGAAATGACAAACGCAAAACCTGTACAAACATTTGTAGATCAGTATAAATACAAAGGCATGCGTAAGCGCCTGGTACAATTAATTGCTTCCAAAGGCAACTTTGACCAGCGATTGCTAAGGGCCATTGAAGATATTCCACGCCATTTTTTCTTTGATTCGGCTTTTGCGGAGCAGGCTTATGAAGACAAAGCTTTCCCGATAGGCGAGGGGCAAACCATTTCGCAACCGTATACCGTTGTCTATCAAACCCAACTACTCAATGTGAAACCGGGAGATAAAGTGCTGGAAATCGGTACAGGTTCCGGCTACCAGGCATCGGTACTTGCCGCAATTGGTGCCAAAGTTTATTCCATTGAGAGGCATGCTGTACTTAGTGAGCAGGCAAAATACGTCATTCGCCACCTGGGTTATCATCATATCAAACTCTATGTAGGTGACGGCACCCTAGGCCTGCCCAAACAGGCCCCATTTGATAAAATATTAGTGACAGCCGCCGCCCCTATAGTACCTGAAGTGCTTCTAAACCAGCTTACGATTGGAGGAATTATGGTTATACCCGTAGGTGATATGGAAACCCAGCAAATGATACGGCTTACCCGCACCGGAGAAACCACCTTTTCCGAAGAGAAATTTGAGAATTTCAGGTTTGTGCCGTTAATTGGGGAGAAGGGATGGTAATGGGAGTTGGTCAGTTGGTGAGTTTGTGATGCTCTAATAGATTTGTTGGAGCTATTGATTTGGATATTCTGATTTAATATTGATATGAACCATTATAATCTTACAAAAGAATTTCAAAAAGACGGCTACCTGCTGAGTACAGACAATCAAAAGCTGGATGTTCCATTTATTCATGAGTTTTTGACGCATTCGTATTGGGCAGAAAGAATAACATTGGAAGAAATCCAGACAACTATTGACAATTCTTTATGTTTCGGGTTATATCACGAAGGCAAGCAGATTGGTTTTGCCAATGTCCTTACTGATTTTGCGAGGGTTGCTCATTTGTATAATGTATTTATCAAGGAAGAATATCGGGGTAAGGGCCTGGCCATTTGGATGCTGGGAATTATCTTTAACCTGGAAGAATTAAAAGTCCGGAAATGGCTTTTGGGCACGCGGGATATGCATAGATTATATGCCAAATTTGGGTTTACACCATTGTCAGCTCCTGAGAGGTTGATGGAGATGAAAGTACAGAAATAAAAAACCCTTTTTAATCTTCCTACATCTTCACTTTCTTCGGGAACTCAAAAAACAACAGCTTCCCACTTTTTTCTTTGATATCGCTCCAGTCGTCGAGGTGCAGTTCCAGGCCCACAATGCCGCAGGTGGGTATATTTTCATGCGGAAAATCTGCCAGGTATTCTGCTAAAAGTTGCAACCCAGGGTTGTGGCCTATTAACATCACTGATACTTTGCCTGAATCCAGTTTTTTCAAAACATCTACCAGGTTTTCGCGCCAGGCTTCGTATATTTCTTCAACTACCTTTATTTTATTTAAAGGATAATGAAGATGTTCTGCAAAAAGGCGAGCGGTAGCCAGTGCGCGGTTGGCCGGGCTGCTCAAAATAATATCGGGCGTGATTCCCATTTTCTTGAGTAATTCACTCATTACAGGGGCATCGATGCGGCCACGTATATTCAGGGGGCGTTCAAAATCAGTAAGTTCAGGATATTCCCGGGTAGATTTGGCATGACGTACCAGGTACAGCTTTTTCATGAAACGGTCTTGTTTTTAACGGTTACAAATTACGCTAAAAGATTTTGGAAATTGGAAATTGAATAAGGGTGATTTGTAATTTGAAATTGGAAATTTGGGCTTTGCCTTATACAATGTTGTAGGAGTATTGACACTTTATCAATTTTATGTTTCCAATTTCTCAGCCCTTTAATAGAAAAGCTCCTGAAAATCAGCTATTACACTAGTAATTTACTAAATGTACCCAAGATTCAATTCATGAACTGACGCCTGACGCCTGACCCCTGTTGCCTAACCTATACATTAAACCTGAAATGCATTACGTCGCCATCCTTCACCACATAGTCCTTTCCTTCCACCATGAGTTTTCCTACTTCGCGACATGCGGCCTCTGATTGGTATTTAATATAGTCATCATAAGCAATAACTTCTGCGCGAATGAACCCTTTTTCAAAATCGGTATGTATGACACCTGCTGCCTGCGGTGCTTTATCGCCCTGGTGGATTGGCCATGCTCTGACTTCTTTTACACCAGCCGTAAAATAGGTAATGAGGTTCAATAATTTATACGCAGAGCGGATGAGCCTGTTAATGCCCGGTTCAGTTAATCCATACATCCCAAGATAATCTTTGCGTTCTTCCTGGTCAGTAAGCTCTGCGATTTCGGATTCTATTTTCGCACTTACAATCAGCATTTCAGCATTTTCGTCTTTGATAGATGCCGCCAGTTTTTCAGTATGTGCATTGCCGGTTAGTACAGCATCTTCTTCTACGTTTGCCAGGTAGAGTACTGGTTTTATGGTAAGTAAATGCAATTCCCTGATTTCTTCCAACTCAGATTCTGTTAAATCCAGGCTGCGAACAGATTTGCCTGATTCAAGATGGCTTTTTACTTTTGAAAGTACCTCAAAAGTCTTTTGAGCTGTTTTATCCGTTTTGAGAAGTTTTTCAACTTTCTGGCGTCGTTTATCTACGGAATCAAGGTCTTTAAGCCCCAGTTCAAAATCAATAATCTCTTTATCACGTATGGGGTCAACACTGCCATCCACATGGATGACATTAGGATCATCAAAACAGCGAATAACATGAATGATCGCATCTGTATCTCGAATATTTCCAAGGAATTGATTTCCAAGTCCTTCGCCCTTGCTGGCTCCTTTTACTAGGCCCGCAATATCGACGATCTCAATGGTATTGGGCTGTACATTTTGCGGGTTCACAATTTTTGCGAGTGCCTCGAGCCTTGGGTCCGGCACCGTAATGACACCCACATTAGGTTCAATGGTACAAAATGGAAAATTTGCCGCCTGTGCTTTCGCATTAGACAAAGAATTGAAAAGGGTAGATTTACCAACATTAGGCAAACCCACGATACCGCATTGCAATGCCACTATTTACTGTGTTTTGGGTGTGAAAAATTAAAGGTGCAAAGGTACGGAAGTAAATTTTGAATGTTGAATTTTTAATTTTTGAATTAGTCTGAATCTTATAACAATTCAAAATTCAACATTAAGAATTCAAAATTTCTTACTTGTACTTCGCAAATATCTGTCCTGCCAGTTCTTTGGCACGGCCAAATGCTTCCATATCAAGACCTGTTTCCACCTTTTTGTCGGCCAGAAACTGGATCATGAATTCAGTAGAAATATTGCCAACCAGGTCATCTTCAGCCATCGGGCAGCCACCAAAACCGAGCATGGCAGAATCAAACCTGCGACAACCGTTTTTCCACGCAGCTTCTATTTTTAATCCCTGTTTATCTGCTTTTGAATGGAAATGTGCACCTATCTCAAGGTCAGGATATTCGGCAGTTACAGATTTAAAGACAGAACCAATATCTTTTGCGCTGGCAGTACCAATAGTATCCGCCAAACTGAAAATTTCGATTTCTTCGCTTGATAGTTTGTTGATCCACTCGGTTACGATGTCAGCGTTCCATGGGTCACCATAAGGATTCCCAAATCCCATTGAAAGATAAACCACTAGTTTTTTTTCATGGTCAAAACATATTTCCTGGATCTTCCTCAGGTCGTCAAAAGCCACATCCATTTTGCGGTTTGTATTGCGAAGCTGGAAGGTTTCTGACAATGAAAACGGGTAACCCAGGTAGGTTATCTGTTCAAAAAGGCTTGCTTCTTCGGCGCCCCTGATATTTGCGATGATAGCAAGTAGTTTTGTTCCATTGGTTGTAATATTCAGGCTTTCAACTACTTCTGCAGTATCTGTCAGTTGCGGAATTGCTTTTGGTGAAACAAAACTTCCAAAATCTATGGTATCGAAACCTGCTTTTAATAATAAATTTATATATTTGACCTTCAAATCAATAGGTATATATTCGTGAATGCCTTGCATGGCGTCACGCGGACATTCAATTAATTTTAACATATTTGCACTGTTTGTGTGTTTGAACAATTATAACCTAAAATGACTTATTTTTGTTACAAAATTAACGTATTAAGTATTATAACCTTCCGTTTATGGAAAACATGGTGGAACCAGAAAATGTAAATAGCTCTTCTGAAAATGAAGAAAACGAAATTATGAAAGAAGAAGAAACTCAGCCTGAAGTAGTATTAAATGCTGCTGGGCACATCCAGGACGCTCCTGAAGAAATTGCAGCCATCGAAATACCAGAATCTGATATCGATTGTGGAATCCCTGAAACCGAAGACGAAACTGCATTGCAGTCAGCTGAAGGTGAACCTATTGGTGATGAAAATGCAGAAATTGAAAAAGAATCCTCAGAAAATAATATTTCTGAAAACAAATCTTCCCCTGCAGAAGCAATTATCGCGATTTCTGAAACAATCAGCGCTTCTCCCGAAGTTGTAATTGAAAGTTCGGCAACCATAATGACGGAAGAACCTTCAAAGGCAGAAACAGCAGAAGCGATACAACACATTAAAGATGTTGTGGAGGAAGTGCATGAAGATAAAATCTTAGCGCGTCAGGAAGATGAATTTGCCAACCTGGAAGAATCTGAAGTTTCAAATGCAGAAATCGCAGAAATATCTGTTGAGCATCTTGATGATGATGAACATCATGAGGACCTTACTGGCGACGATGAAACTTTTGAAGGCTGGAGCAAAGATCAGCTGCTGGAATTTGTTAAAAATGCAGCATCGCAACCCGATGGACGCAATATGAATAAAAAAGTGCAGACCGCACGGGGCGAATTTAACCGGATAGTCCGCGATGAAAGAAATGAAGCCCTTGAAACCTGGAAAAGTGAAGGAAATGAAGAAGGTGCATTTGTACCAACTTTAGATCCGATGTTAAATGAATTTAACCAGGGATTTAAAGCATATAAAAAGAGCAGGCTTGATTATATTTCAAATCTGAATGTACAGAAAGAGGAGAACCTGGTTGCCAAGAAAGAAATCCTTGAAAAACTCAAGGCGTTTACTGAAGACAGCGAAAGAATTTCAGGGTTTAATGAGTTCAGGAAATTGCAGGATGAGTGGCGCAAAATAGGCCATGTGCCTATTACAGAGGCTGAAAACATCTGGAACAGCTATAATTTTTATGTCAATAAATTTTATGAGCAGCGCTCATTGTATTCTGAGTTCAGGGATCTTGACAGCAAGCGTAACCTTACTGCCAAAGAAGAGCTTATAGGCCGCATTGAGGCGCTGAACAGCATGGAAGACCTGAATGAATGTATGCGCCTTTTGAAACAATATCAGGATGAATGGAAACATCTTGGCCCGGTACCAAAAGAGCAACTTGAAGGGGTAATAACCCGTTATAAAAATGCTGTGATCCAGTTGTATGAGAAAAAAGAAAAGTTATCAGAAGAACTGAATCTCCGTCGTGAGCAGAATTATGCCGCAAAGCTGGAGTTGATTGATAAAATTGAAGAGATTGCCAATTTTACATCCACCAGGGTGCAGGATTGGATCAATAAAAACCAGGAACTCGGACAGTGGATAGAAAACTGGCGCTCTATTGGCTCTATACCTTTAAGCAAGGGCAATGACCTGAAAACCAGGTTTGAAACGGCCATCAGGAAGTTTAATAAGGACAAAAATGATTTCTTCAGGGATCGGAAACGTGAAAAGGTTGAAAACCTCCGCAAGAAAACTGAACTATGTGAAAAAGCTGAGGAGTACCTGTTGTCAGAAACGCCCGGTCAGTTGAAGAAGGACATGATAAAGCTACAGGACGATTGGAAAAAGAGCGGCCCGGTACCCATGAAATATTCAGATAAACTCTGGAAACGTTTCCAAAAAGCATGTGACGATTTCTTTGCGAAGATTGCTGCTGCACACAGCGACCAGGATAAGGAACAGTTTGAGAACCTGAGGCTTAAAAATGAACTGATTACAGCCATAGAGGCCTTGATTGCAGCAGAAACTATTGAGGCGCCGGAGCAGCAGATCAGAGCTTTCCAGGAAGATTTCAATCATATCGGTTTCGTGCCTTTTAAGGAAAAGGACAAAATAAGAAAGCGGTTTTACGATGCATTGAATACCCTTATTGACAAAGTGGGCGGACCAAAAGGAAAAGGTGGAGGCCCTCGAAATAAGGATAATGAAATGCTGGGCTATAAACTGAAAATGCAAAGCCTTGGTCAGGAAGAAGGTAACCGCGACCGGCTGGAACAAGAGGAGAAAAAGCATAGCCGTGAGCTAAAACGCATTGAAAATGAGGTAGCTACTCTTGAAAATAATATTGAATTCTTCCGTAATTCAAAGAATGCCGGCGATTTGAAGGCTAATCTTGAAAAACAGATCAATGAATTGAAAGCCCAAATGGTTGACCTTCAGGAAAAGATTAAAGTTATCAGGACAGCAAATCGAAAACAATAAACGAAATAAGCTAACTTATCGTCTTGTAAAAGATAACAATTCGAAATGATCGTCATCATAATCGGTCATTTCCCAATTGTGTGGCAAATTAACCAAGAAGCCTTTATTTGAAGGCTTCTTGCTTTTTGGGGTGGTAACAGATTTTTTGGATGCCTGGCTGTTTAACTGGTAATAGTCATCCTCCTTCATTTTTGATGTTTTCTGACTATTGTTGCCATTTAATAACAGACCGGGAATAGTTGGGCTTGTTTTGGTAACTGCATGTTTGTTCATGGAATAGGTTATTTGGTATTAGTTAATACAAATCACCTAAAATATTGTTTATAAAAAAAATATTTTTTTAGAAATCCCAGACAGGGTTTCTTTTCCTGACGCGGATGTACCGCCCGATATTAATCGTAAAGGCTACTATTAAGTAAATAAAAATAGGAGATCCGAACCCAAGGAAGGTAATATAGATAAAGAACATCCTGATTTTGGACGTTGCAATGCCCATTCTTTCACCCAACAAGGACAAGACACCGAACATTCTCAGTTCGCAAAACTCTTTAAATTTATCTACTATTATCATTTATGAAGGCAAATATAGGTTAAATCATGCCAAAAAGCAAGTTTTCATAACGCTAAATTTTCAAATAACAAATGACTTGTGCTCTTTTTATTTCTTAAGTGCTGCAACTCCTATGCCACAATCAAGGCATTTCTGGTTTTTGCAATACTCATTTCTGAGATGAATGAGTCCTTGAGAATGACAGGCATGTTCGTTAAGAAGCCCTAATGCAACACTTGTTTTGGTGATGGTATTCAGCTCTTTCGGGCAATTCTCGAGTAGATGAATGGCAGTTTCCTTATATTTTTGTTCATTTTTGATATGGCCATAGCTAAAAAGCAAAGGAGCTACGGTGTTTATTACCAGGTTGTATTTACTTTCTTTGCCCAGTTCACCCGTTGATTTAGAAGCAGCCGGGCTTTCAAAGCTGTAATGATTCTTCCAGTAATCATTGGCCTGAACCGTGAAAAATGATAATGCAGTTTTAATGTCATCCACTTCCAGAATTTTAGAAAACAAATGTTCTGATCTATAAATTAGAGCTGCAAATTGTGATATTCTAACGGTGGGGAAATTGCCTGGCCTTAACCTTAAAAATTTCCAATCTGATTTTCGACTCGGGTTAAAATTGTATTTACCTGCCAGGAACCTGAATTCCTTTTTCAAGGCAATTGGATACGGATCTTTAAAAGCATCCTGCAAAAAGCCAGCCTGGCCGAAGAGCATGGCTTCAATTTGATGGATACTGTTCTTATGTTTGGCTAGTGTTTTATGAGGGATGGCTCGGGTTAATCTTTCAAAGGGTTCTCCATTGACCTTGAAGCCAAAATTTCGTCCTGTTAACTGGTAAGCGGTTTCGGCCCAGTCATTTTTATTATGGTCAAGTAATTTTTTAATTTGCAGGGCTTTGGATTCAAGCCGTTCGGTAAGCATCCTGTCAAGCCAAGTTCTTTTAATCATATCATCAACCTTGTCAATCAAAGATTCACAAGGGATTAAATGATGATTTTGTTTCAGGATATCAAAATTAGCGATAGTTTGATCTGATACATATTTCTTTAGGGCGAGTACAGGCCTGTTTTCAGGGACGGCAATATCCATGTCATGGTGGAAAACAACGTGAAGTATGATGTTGTCGTATGCCGGATCACTTGAATGATTATGAGCTACCCAATCAGATGTTTTTACATGTATTTCGACATTGCCTGCCCAGTGGGTATCGTCAATCAGGAGTTGCGCATTAAAAAAATCAGGTCCGGCATTAGTATTGTGTTCACCTGTTTTAATGATTTTAACAGGTTTACCATCAATGGTTTTCAGGTTGTTAGGGGCAAAATTTTTAAACTTCCATATGAAGTGGAGGAAATCTTCAGTCATTGCGCTAAATTAAATAATAGCCCATTAACCGCCAAGATTAATGCGATATTATTTATTCCTTTAACAGATTTAGTAAATATTGCCCGTAACCGCTTTTCACAAGAGGCTCAGCTATTTTCTGAAGGCTTTCAGCATTAATATATCCTTCACGGAATGCAATTTCTTCAATACAACCTACTTTCAGCCCCTGTCTTTGCTCCATCACCTGGACAAATTGACCTGCCTGCATGAGAGATTCAAAAGTACCCGTATCAAACCAGGCGATGCCACGTGATAAGCGTTCAACTTTCAGTTTTTGGTTAGCCAGATAATGTTTGTTGACATCCGTGATTTCATATTCCCCCCTGGCTGAAGGTTTTAGGTTCTCTGAAATTGTAACCACATCATTGTCATAAAAATATAAACCAGGTACGGCATAAGAAGATTTTGGTTGGGTTGGCTTTTCTTCAATACTTAAAGTATTAAATCCTTTGTCAAACTCTACAACACCATATCTTTCAGGGTCTGCCACGCGATAGGCAAAGATAAACCCGCCATCAGGATCATTGCAACGTTTAAGAGAATCAACCAATCCATATCCGAATAATATATTATCCCCCAGGATTAAAGCAACTTTATCATTTCCTATAAATTCCTTGCCAAGTACAAATGCCTGAGCTAGTCCATTTGGAATCAGTTGTTCTTTGTATTGGAAATTGCAACCAAGTCTCGCCCCATCACCCAATAATCTTTGAAAATTTGGAAGATCAGTTGGGGTTGAAATGATAAGGATATCCTTAATGCCAGCCATCATCAAAACAGATAAAGGATAATAAATCATTGGTTTATCATATACCGGCATCATTTGCTTGCTCATTGCAAGGGTTAATGGATGTAATCTTGTTCCGGAACCACCGGCTAAAATAATGCCTTTCATTTTGTATTAAATTTTTAAATCGCCCCAATGATCGCATTAATTACTATTCTAAGGCCAACAAAACCCAGAGCAAGTGATAATCCTTTAATAATAATTGGACCTTTTACAACCTTAGATAATTTCGCACCGATTTTCGCTCCGGTATAAACTCCAATACTAATAAATATAGTAGGCCATACAACAGTATTTAAGGTGCCTTCTCTTATATGTTCAATAGTGCCTGCAAGGGCAGAGATAGCCAGGGTAAAATGTGAAGTTGCCGTAGCGATATGTATTGGAAAGTTCAATAAATCAACCAAAACCGGTACGTGAATAATGCCGCCGCCGATACCGAGTAAACTTGACAGGTATCCGATAAAAAGACTTATTACAATGCCAATTCCCGGTCTGAAATGATAATAATGTTCAGTGCCATCTCT
>Ga0206925_1179_pt1 | contig 11312 bp, 14 predicted proteins | sample Alteio_BWOrgHeat_62_FD_152944 | JGI IMG/M metagenome (GOLD analysis project Ga0206925, IMG submission 152944) | Enriched cells from forest soil in Barre Woods Harvard Forest LTER site, Petersham, Massachusetts, United States -... | ecosystem: Environmental > Terrestrial > Soil > Temperate forest >...
TGCGTCGTTGGGTGGGCTTCAGGACGTGAAGAAGCTGCTCGATGCGGTGATCGAGCATTCTCACATGCGCGATGAAATCTATGAGCAGGTTGGACTTGCGCCGCCGCGCGGCATCCTGCTGACGGGGCCTTCGGGCACTGGGAAAACTGCAATGGCGCGCGCACTTTCGGGTGAAAAGCAGATTCCACTTATCGCAATCGACGGGCCGCAGTTGTATTCGAAGTGGCTGGGCGAATCGGAGAGGGCGCTGCGCGAAGTTTTCAAAAAGGCGAGGCGGGCGGCGCCGTGCATTTTGTTTTTCGACACCATTGACGCGGTGGCGCCAAAATTTGGAGCCGAGCAGTTTGGCAGCGACGTGTATCAAAGGATTCTCAGCCAGTTGCTCCGGGAAATCGATAATTTGCGCGATGTGAAAGGCGTGATTCTAGTGGCAGCCACGAATCGCCCTGAGCGCATCGAGCCGGCGCTTTTGCGAAGCGGGCGCTTCGATTACATTGTCCCGTTCGCGAAACCTGACGCCCCCGAGCGCGCGGACATTATGAGGATCTCTTGCAAACGCGTGCCGGTCGCACCCGACGTTGACTACGAGGAATTCGCAAGCCGGACGGAAGGCCTCACGGGTGCTGATATTGAAAGCGTCTGCAAGAAAGCCACGCTGCTCGCGATTGCGGAATTCCAGAATCGCACTCGCGTGGCGCCATTCGTCGTACTGCGAAATGATTTTCTGGCGGTTCTTGAATCCGACCGAGGCGGTCCGAAGGCTTTCTTAGACGGCAAAGTAGGAAGCGGCGGGCATTCGCGTTCGGAAGTTTCGCTGAAGTGAAGCAGTTACTAAATTAGGGCGAGGTTTGAAACATGAGCTATACCGAACTCACCGTTTGGACGCGCGGCATCATTATGGACAAAGAAGGACGCGATATCGTCAACTCCGTCTCCGCTTCAGCCCGCCTGGAGGGCAAGTATTCCCAGGCGATGGAAAACTACGTGGACAATCCCGATCGCACCAACGCGCCGACGCGCAAATATTGCCGCGTGAGCGACACCGTGATCGAGAACGAACTCACCTACGAAAATGAAAAGCCCAACATCGTCGTACTGGTCGAAGGGACGATGGTGAAGGGATGGGATTACATGCGCGGAATGCCGCCTGGCGGAACGCTGGTGATCAACACCCAATACACCCCCGAGTACATGATCCGTTTCGTCCCGGGCGCCGAGCGACTCGCTCAATTGGTCTGCGTAGACGCTGCGAAACTAGCTGACCACAAGTGGCTTTATTACCGGCTCGGCGAGCTCGGCCTCGATCGCCTTTCAACAGAAGGAGCCGCCGAGCGCAACAAATCGGTAGCACCCGATATCGCGGCTCCGCTGATTGCAGCCGTAGTCAAAACCACAGGTATCGTCAAGATGGCTACTATCGAGCCGATGATTGCGAACAAGCATGCGTTTAATCTGGCGCTTCAAGAACTACACATCATGCCGCTGAATCCAGTGGCGGCATAGGACAGGACACATGTCGACTAAAGGCACAAGAATACCCGAGCGGCTCCAAATACCATTCGCAGGTATTACACCTGCGCCTTCCCAGGAAAAGGGGCAGGATCTATTTCCCACGGGCAACTGGCGCGCGATACGGCCCGTGTATCGTGACAAGTTGCCGCCCTGCAACAATGCTTGCGGAACCAACGAAAAAATCCAGGGCTATCTGGACTTGGTGAAGCGCGGCAAATATCTGGATGCATACGCGCTCATTAAGGAAGACATGCCGTTTCCGTCGGTCACGGGGCGCGTGTGCTACCACCCTTGCGAGCAAGCGTGCAACCGCGGGAAATATGACGAAGCCATCTCCATTCGAGCGGTCGAGCGATTCCTTGGCGATCTTGGGCAGGCGCTAAAGAAGGACGTGGTGAAGGCCGGGACGCCCAACGGCAAGAAGGTTGCCGTCGTCGGTTCGGGCCCTGCCGGGCACAGCGCTGCATACCAACTGGCGCGGCTCGGTTACCAGGTAACTATCTTCGAAAAGTCGCCAAAGGCGGGCGGACTGAATCGCGGCGGGATTCCGGACTGGGTCCTTCCGCAGGACGTGCTGGATCGCGAAATCGAGCGGCTACTCGAGCTCGGAATCACGATCAAGACGAACACGGAAGTTGGCAAAGACATCAGCTGGGACGATTTGAAAAAGAACTATGACGCATGCGTGTTGGCTGTGGGCCTGATCGAGCCGAACAGCGTGCGTGCCGAGGGCGAGAACAAGGAAGGCGTGTTGTACGGACTTCCGTTTTTGCGCGACATCGGCATGGGTACTTCAAAGGTCAAGCTCGGCGCGCGGGTAGCCGTGATAGGCGGCGGTAATACCGCCATCGACTGTGCCCGCGAAGCCCTGCGGCAGGGCGCGGTGGAAGTAACCATGATCACGGTGGAAGAGCATCCGCACGAATTGCCGGCCGTAGTGGAAGATCTGCACGACATGATGGAAGAAGGTGTGGAGCTGATGCACGGGCGGGCGATGACCGCGGTGCAGGGCAACGGCAAGGTGGAAGCGCTTCAATTGCATCCTGCGCGCTTTTCAGGTGCTATCAACGCTTCCCCGATCAACATCGATCGCGAGGCGCCTCCTCAGCGGTTCGCGGTGGATAATGTGATTATCGCGGTGGGTCAGCGTGCGTCGCTCGGCTGGTTGCCGGCTGAGTTCAAGAACGAACGCGGAACTATCAAGATGGACCGCTTCGGTCGGCTCGGCGATACGAACTTTTTTGCTGCAGGCGACATCGCGCAAGTAGGTTCGGGCCAGCCATTGATGGTGGTGAACGCGGTTGGCGACGGGAAGCGCGTAGCTTTCAATCTGGATAAGGTGTTGCGCGGAGTGGCGCTCGAGCCCCGGTCTATTCCGGTCGATGTGATTTTTGACCTGAACCGCATGAACATGACGTACTTCCCGCACTTCCCGCGCGTTCAGCAGACGTTGCTGCCACCGTCGACTCGGAAAAAAACGCAGAATGAGGTGATTCAGGCGTATACGGAAGAGCAGGCGGTGGAAGAAGCGAGCCGCTGTTTCAGCTGCGGCACCTGCAATGCTTGTGACAATTGCTACCTGGTTTGTCCTGAGCCGTGCATCGTGCGCGATGTTCGTTCGAACGGCTTGTATAAGATTTTGGTGGATTACTGCAAAGGCTGCCGCGTGTGCATTGAGGAATGCCCGACGGGTTGCTTAGAGGGCGTCCCCGAGCTTGACTTCGATACGGGTGTGGTCCGAATGGATACCGCCTTCGCGATTTCGCCCGGGTTGCACGGACGGCAAGCGGAAGAGTTGAAGCATCTCGGAGATCGGGCGGCGAAGACTATTTAGGATTTGCGAATCAGCTCAAGGCAGAACAAAACACCGAGCGGAGTGAACTATGCCAACGGTTACGGAAACAAAAAAGAAGACGGTCCGCATGAACGGATGCGTCGCGGCTGCACAAGCGGCTAAGTACGCCGATGTCGACGTGATTACGGCCTATCCGATTCGGCCTTATACCGCGACGATGATGGCTCTGGCGCAGATGGTAGCCAATGGAGAACTCGACGCCGAATATATCGTGGCCGATAGCGAGCACTCGCAGTTGAGTATCGCGCACGGCGCGGCATCGAGCGGAGCGCGCGTGTTCACCGGTAGCTCGGGAGTAGGCGTGCAATTCGCGTACGAGCTTTATTCGCCGATCTCAGGCAGCCGCATGCCTGTGCAGATGATGATTGCTGACCGTACACTCGATCCCCCGGGCGATTTCGGATCCGAACATACCGATGCGCTTTCTACTCGCGACATGGGCTGGCTCATGGGCTGGTCCTGTGACGCTCAGGAAGCGTTTGACAATCACTTGATGGCTTATCGCATCGGCGAGGATCGCCGCGTGCTGCTGCCGCAGATGGTATGCCAGGACGGCTTCTTCGTGTCGCACATCACGACGGACGTCGAATTGCCGGATCCCGGTCAAGTCAAGGAATTCCTGCCACCCTACAAGCACCCCTATCCGCTCGATCCGCGGCATCCGGTGTCGCATGGACCTCAGATCATGCCGGAGCAGGGGCCACCGCTCCAGTTGGAGCGTGCCCGCGCAATGGAAGAATCCATGGCGGTGATTGAAGAGGTTCACGACCAGTTCGCGAAAATTTTTGGGCGTCGCTACGACCCGTGGGTCGAAGAGTTCATGACCGACGGCGCCGACATCGTATTTTTCCTGCAAGGCGGTCACGGAGTGACTGCGCGTTTTGCGATTCAGCACATGCGCGATCAGGGCCTGAAAGTCGGCATGGTCCGGCTGCGCACCATCCGGCCGTATCCGACCGATCGAGTGAAGGATATTCTCAGCAAATTCAAAGTGGTCGGTGTGATTGAAACGAATATGGGGCTCGGCAGCGTAAGCAGCGGCGGCGTGTTGTATGGCGAGGTTTGCGCGGCGCTCTACGAGAGCGCGAAGCGCCCGCTGGTTCTTTCGTTCATGGCTGGAATGGGCGGCGAGGCCATCGTCCTGAAGGAATTTTACTGGATGGCGAAGAAGATGACGGAAGCTCAGAAAAACGGAAAGATCGAAAAGCGGACGCATTGGGTTGGATTTGAAGAGTAGAAAGTAGAAAGAGTTCTAATAGATTCCTGCGGAGCTTTGAGCTCTGCGATTGAAAGGAGTTGGTTATGCCAACGATCGAAGTTCAGAGACAAGTGCTGCCGATTCTCGGAAGCCCGAATCAAGGGGCGCGCTTCTTTAACCCCGAATTACCATCCAGCGAGCCATTCGTCCCCGGGCACCGCACGTGCGCCGGCTGCGGTCCTTCCATTCAATACCGCATGACGAGCAAGGCGGCTGGCGACAACACGATCCTGGTAGGGCCCACCGGGTGCATGTATGTGGCGAACAGTTCGTACCTGTGCACGCCCTACAATGTGCCGTGGGCGCACACCCAGATTGGTAGCGCGGGCAGCTTCACCGCAGGCGTCGCCGCGGCCTACGAAGCGATGATTCGAAAGGGCAAGTGGAAGGGCGCCTTCCCGAATATCATTTGCGAAGCGGGCGACGGCAGCGCTTCGGACATCGGGCTCGCGTCCATTTCAGGCGCGCTCTATCGCAACCACGATTGCCTGATCATCTGTTATGACAACGAGCAGTACGCCAACACCGGCATCCAAGCGTCCTCCCGCACGCCGTATGGTGGCATGACAACTTTCACACCTCCGGGCCCGCTCGTTCCGGAGGCCAAAACACTGTTCCCCAAGGATCTCGCTCGCATGATGGCTGCCGGCCATCCGCACTGTTATGTCGCCACCGCAAGCGTTGGCTATCCCATCGACCTGATGAACAAGGTGCGCAAGGGCCTCAACCACAAGGGCGCGGCATATCTGATGATTTACACACCCTGCCAGAAGGGGTTTGTCTATGAGACTCCACGCTCGATTGACCTTGGCCGGCTGGTGGTCGAATGCGGTCTCTACCCCATCTGGGAATGGAACCCCGAGAAGCGCGCATTCGATTACAGCTTCCGCCCGCAGAACATGCGGCCCGTGTCGGAGTATTTGAAACTCCAAGGGCGGTTCGGCCATCTCCATGCCGAGCATATCGCCAAATTGCAGAAGTTCGCCAACGAGCAGTGGCGGATGATGGATGTCCAGTTGCCCGAAGCTTTAATCCAGGCCGCGGATGCGAAGAATCTGGTCAATATGGCGTCTGCAACGCAGGCCGAACAGGTGGCGCAAACTCTATGAATACCAAAGCAACAGCAACTCCTCCAGCTGCGCCTGTGGCTCCGGAAGCGCAGGAAAGCTATATCGTAAGTGAAGGCAAAAAGCGCGGCTCAACCCGCGAAGTGCGGCCGGAAGCGGCATTTGACCGCTACTACACCGTGATGCGCGTACACCCGGGTGACGCGATTCTCACAGACAACTGGCACACGAATGAAGTGCTCGACCACGCGCGCAACAACTTTGAAGGAGTCACGTTTGCGATGCGTACGCTCGAAGCGTGGGGAGCGATGATCGAGAACGACCACCGCGCGTACTACACTGCCGGCGGACGGATATGGGTGATGGACCTGGAGCCTTGCGAGGGCAAGAAGAAACGGCTGCCGGGAACCGGGCCCAGCAAGAAGTAACCTACGCTTGCGCCGCATCCTGCTCATTGACGACACGCCGGAGATTGCTGAGCTCCTTAGTTTTTCTCTGCGCGACGCGGGCTATGAAGTATTCCCGTCGGGCTACACCGTCAGCGTCAACGAATTGATCCGGGAACATCAAGCCGACGCGCTTGTCCTCGATTGCACCTCCTTCGATATGAGCGAAGCGCTTTTCGACGCCGTGCGTCACAGCTCGGACCATGCCGAATTCCCGGTGGCTATCATCAGCGACACGCCCGAGCTTGCCGATGCAAGCCTTCGTGCGCGAAAAGCCCAAAAAGTTCTGCTGATTCCTAAGCCTTTCACCGGGTCGCAGGTGGCGACCGCGCTCAGTCAGTTGCTGGGATAAACATGCCACTGTGGAGCATGGACGAATGGCAGTACCTCGAGCGCGAGGTTGTCACTGACCCGAAGGGCCGGCGATGGACAGTGGCGCTGATGGACGTGTTGGGGCAGGAAGGCGATCCCGACATGCCGAACAAGTTGCTCGAGATTCAATACTCATCGGGCCGTTTTTTCACCCTCATCTACTCGGATACCGGAGCGCTACAGCGGGAACGCGGGTATGCGTCGCTTCCAGAGGCGACGAACGCATATGGTGACATGGTTGTGGGCGTAATCGATGGCAGCCTCGACCCGTCACAACCTGTATTCCGGCAGGACCTCGAAGATTGAGGCACACCCTATTGCTCGGCTGGCGTTAGGGTCTTTTTCGCGTCGCGGGCGGTGGCTGCGGAGGCCGCGCTTGTCTGCGCCAGGATGCTGGCGAGATAAATCGTGCGAACTTTTGAGCCTTGTTTCCGCAAGATGCCATCGAGATGCAGCAGGCAGCTCGGATCGGTGGAAGTAACGTACTCGGCGCCCGACGTTTCAGCATTGCCGGCTTTTGTGTCGCCCATCGCGCCCGAGATCATCGCAAACTTCGTGGCGAACGTCCCGCCAAAACCGCAGCAATCCTCGCTATAGGGCATTTCCACTAGCTCGAGTCCCCGCACGTGCTTCAGTAAATCACGAGGCCCCTGCTTGATTCCCAATTCGCGAAGAGCATGGCACGCGTCGTGATAGGTCACACGATGCGGGAACGATGCTCCGACGTCCGCCACCTTGGCCACTCGAATCAGAAACTCGGAAAATTCAAATACTTTGCGCCCTACTTCAATCGCTTTTTCGCGCAGCGGCGAATGCGCGAGAAGTTGCGGATAAAAGTTTCGGACCATCGTGGTGCATGAGCCCGATGGACAGACGATAATTTCCGCCGGGCTGAAGATGCTGACAAATCGCTCTGCGAGCGGTTTCGCGTCGTTCCAGTAACCGCTATTGAAGCCCGGCTGGCCGCAACACGTTTGCTCTTGCGGAAAATCGACATCGTAGCTAAGCCGTCGCAGCACCCGCACCATATCCAGCCCAACTTCTGGCAGCAGTTGGTCGACAAAACAGGGGATGAAGAGCGCGATTCTCATGGGCGACTAAATCATTATTCCGACCCGATCCGAAAAAAGGCTGTGCTGACCGGCGAGCGCTAGAACTTTGCACCCCGAATGCAGAAATTGTCCAGCAGTTTTGGAATTTTCACCAGTCCAGGGAACCGGATCTGCAACAAGCGTGACAATCTTCGAGCAGAATTTCAGAACCAGCCGAATGCGTGCACAATTGATCGGAAGGAGCAGACAATGATCCGGCAAAGGTCGCCGTCCAATGGCGAGACCCTTGTCACGAGAATTTGGCCGGCGAAAGATGGGATCGTGCAGGTTGCCCTCGGATATGCCCATTCGACCACGACGAACGATACCTCCGACACATTGGGCGACAAAGGCATCGAGTGCAACTCACTGCGATCCGTGCGAGAAATCTACGATGTAGCCCCTTAGCTATTGTGAACCGCTGTGATCATCGCTTCTAGCCCGTCGATGTTAGAATCTATTGCGATGGAGGGGTAGGAAAGCGGTTGACTCCGGCGGTCTTGAAAACAGCCTGCTTTAGGTGTGCTCCATATTCCTCAACAGCTTACGCCGGTGTTGGCAGGGGCAATTCGGCACACTTCGGGCGGCAGCGGCGAAATTTTGGGCAACGGTTTGGGCAACTCGCCACCGCCGTCAGTGGTCCCTTACTTAGGTATCCGGCGATAGACAGGATTGAGTGGGCCGGTCTTGCTTTCATGCCATTCAGCACACTCTTGCTACTCTCTTTAATTCTTGAATCGCTGATGCGCTGAACTCGCGCTGGCGTGCTCCAGCGCGACGCATTGGAATTTTGATAGCAGCGCTCGTTTCCGCATCTCAGAACCGAAACAGAGCCTTTTGTACTACCTGCACCCGTATACCTGCGAGCGGCCCTGCGCCGAGTTACGTCATCTTTGGGAGCTCCTGGCTGAAAGCTACCCGGTCACCGAGGTGGTAAAGCAGGTGCTATTGCACACCCGGTGGGGGCGGGAGCTTATACGCCTCGCTAGGAATCTGGTCAGTCGCAACGAATGCCTGAGCCAAAATTTTCCACTGTCCAGATTTCTTTTGCCACGTATCCACGGCCACAAATTTCGCGTTCGGAACGTCATAACGCGCATCTTTGTGGCCGGTCGCGTTGTATGTACCAGAATATGTCACGATAGCAGTGTCGCCAGAAATCCTTACCTTAATGTCCTGAATTTCGATGCTCGCCTTAATGTCGGGGTCGGCCTTTCTAATCCCTAGAGTCATTTTCTCCATATCTGCCGGAGTCTGGTCGCTAACGTGACCCAACGGGTCCACGCTCACTACGTGTTCCGAATTAACCTTCTTTCCGAACGCGATATCAGCGTCGCTCGTCCCAGCGTGCTTCGCACCTTCAATTTCCAGCTTTTTGAGGGTTTCCTCGTCAGACGACTGCGACGAAGTTTGGGTCGGACAAATCACCACCAGCACCAACGGTAGGCACAACAAAGAGAGTAATCGGTTCATTGGGGACTCCTTTGCGCTGGAGCCTAACATACAGTCCCGCTTGACGCGATTAATCATTGCCCCTGCGTTGGGATGGCGGGCCGCGCAGATTTTCTGGCGCAAGCATATCTGCGAGCGCCGTGCGCCGAACCCGCCCGATTGGGTGCTGCTTCCCGCTGAAAACAGAGCTTAATTGTTAGCAACTATCTTCAACTCTGCCCTGTAACTTTTGGTGGCAATCCACCGCCAATGTGGAGAGCGAATTTGCTGCGTCGTCACCTACGGGTGAGTCACTCCCGTACTAAACCAAAGGACTAAGAAATTGATGGAACTCGCAGGTGCGAAATACCCCCTCCGTTCCATTAACGTATTCCTCCCATCGCGGCATAACAGAACCCTGAAGAACGGCTCATTGGCAGCTTCGGGAACACGGAGCCGTCTGGAGGACATCGTGCACTGTCCAGAATGTGGATGGCCGGGAATAGGCGAGATGCCAGCAGGGGTGCGCTCGGTGAAGCAAAGTGGCAAGAGTGTCCTCATCGGACACCTAGCTTACTTTCGTGTGAACAGTGTGCTGTGTTCGGTCTGCGCAGACATGATGTGCGCGGTGGCAGCTAGGCCGTGGTTTGTCGAAGCGCACGACGAATATCTTGACCAAGTCAAAGTCAAAAAGCACATCTTGCATGGGATATGAAGAATTCAGATTGACGAAGCTCAAGCTAAGCTATACGGAAACTGGCAAGCGATGCCCGAGCTGCGCCGCCACTCTTGTCCGGTACAATAATTAGTTCAAGCGCCGTCACGCCAGAGAGTTCGACGGCGTAATCTTCTGCTTCCCGTACTGAATCGGGCGGACTGAAATTCCACTGCTGGCGGACGATTTCTCGAAAGGAATCTCCATTATAAGAAGACCATCGCAGGACGAATTCCTGCATGCGTGTATTCTCGCTATCCTCGAAAACCAACCAGATGCGTCTGAGCTTTTGTGGCTCGTCAAAGATGAGCCGGATGGCCTGAGGCCCTGCGTCCGCCGCACGCCAGCCCCCTTCCACGCCCAGTAGCGCGGATTCAATCGGAAAGCCGTTCTCTTCTGACGTAACTTCGACCGACGCCGTATGCTCCACGTCCAGCCAAACTTGACCTGAAGATGGGACACTCGACGGAGTCTGCGAAATTTGGCGCTTACGCATGTCAATTTCTACTTTACTCCTAGCTCTGCCCAGCTGCTCAGCGATTTGAATAATGGACTCGATTACAGTGAGCCCAAGCGGCGAAAGGAGAACGTCATGCAGAAGATGTTCGCCTGAAAGGAGGGCGTGGCAAGACTGTTAAACAAGCGTTTTCCGCTTTTCCGAATTCATCCAAGAGTGCGGCCTAGTTGACATGGCCAGTGTCAGTGCCAGAATTAGATACGAAGGAAGCCGCTGTAAAGCAGGGGATTACGATGCCAAACAACAAATTGGGAGTGGCCAAGGTCAAAGGAATCGGTCCAGAACAATTCTTCATTTTCCTAAGGAATACAGAAGGTTCCAAAGGCCCATTCATGCGAACTTCGGATTTCTTGTCAGAAGATGAACTGAGGGCAGACTTAGAGAGCAACGGCAGCACTGAAGCTGAGATAGATTCTCTCATAGAACAGGCGCGCGCAAATCCTCGGTAGCCCGACAAGGCCGACAAGCTCGCTACAGACCCGAGCACGCGCCGACACTAGTCAAGGATTTCTAGTTTGAAGCGCTTTCCCAGCTTCATCCCCACCGCGCTCAGGATTGTGCGGATGGCTTGAGCGATGCGTCCTTTGCGGCCAATTACTTTCCCGAAGTCACTCGCGTGGACGCGCAACTCGAACACGGTAACCTGCTCGCCTTCAATCGCGCGGACCTGAACCTGCTCGGGGTTATCCACGAGCGCCTTCGCAATCTTCTCCACTAGCTCCTTCACATGCTGCGCCTAGGCATCACGGGTGGGCGGTATCAAGTGACAGCGTCAGGGAATGACTAGCCAAATTAAGAACGAAGTATGCGCCGGGCTGCTTTGCTGCAATCTGAAGCATGCGGTCGCGGGCTCCGGTCAACCCCTCATATGCTCCAAGCCAAACTACATCTTTGTCCCCGAAACGTCCCCTGAAAATACTAAAAGGTAGCACCGTCATTAGGCAGCCTCCGTCCGGCTGAAGAGCGAGGATGCTGCTAGTGGGACAGCAAAGAGGCGAAGCTTCAGTAGGGACATTCTTTGTAAACCCGCGCAACGCCGAGCGCAAGT
>Ga0206925_1181_pt1 | contig 11167 bp, 8 predicted proteins | sample Alteio_BWOrgHeat_62_FD_152944 | JGI IMG/M metagenome (GOLD analysis project Ga0206925, IMG submission 152944) | Enriched cells from forest soil in Barre Woods Harvard Forest LTER site, Petersham, Massachusetts, United States -... | ecosystem: Environmental > Terrestrial > Soil > Temperate forest > O...
GATTTTTTCGGACTGGCCGTCAGGAAAAACGATTTCCATGCGCTGGGGATTAATCTCCGCGCCGCAAAAGGCAAAGGGGGCTTCGTCGAGGCGGGCGTTTTTGGTGATGTTGGTATCCTTGAGGGTTTCGCTGCGGCGCAGCACGGCGTGAATGCGCGCAATGAGTTCCGGAAAACTGAAAGGCTTGGTGACAAAGTCGTCGCCGCCCATATCGAGGCCCTTGACCTTGTTGCTCTCGCTGCTGTTGGCCGTCAAAAAGATGGTGGGGATGCTGACGTTTACTTTCTTCAATTCCTCAATGAGCTGGAAGCCAGTGCCATCGGGCAGGTTGATGTCGAGCAACATTAGATTGGCGAAATTTTTACTAAGGAAACGAACGGCAGGCGTGATGCGATGGAACATCTGCGTCACCATGCCGACTTCCTCCAGCTGCTCGGCGATGAGGGCAGCCAGCTCCTTTTCATCTTCGACAATGACGATGAGGGGTTTGGTTTTAGCCATAACGATGCAACCCTCGGAGCCTGAGGGAATAGCACCATTAAGAAACGAAATGAGGGGCTTGACAATCCACATTTTACAATTGCCCCGGAGGGGGGGTGCTGGCTTGATGGCCCGGTTGCACTGGGGTCAACCGGACCGCGCAACCCACCGATGACCGCGATTAAACCAAGTACCTCCCTGTTGATGCTGGGTTTGCCCAAAGGCAGCCTGGAGCAGTCCACGCTGGCGTTGTTTGCCAAAGCGGGCTGGAAAATCAGCCAGAACGCGCGCTCCTACAAACCCACGATCGACGACCCGGAGCTGGATGGCCGGTTTGTCCGGGCGCAGGAAATCAGCCGTTATGTCGAGCATGGGTTCTTTGACTGTGGGTTGACCGGGCGCGACTGGGTGGTCGAAAACAGCTCGGACGTGGTGACCGTGTGCGAACTCATTTATAGCCGCGCTTCAAACAGTGTGAGCCGGTGGGTGCTGGCCGTGCCGGAAGATTCGCCGGTGCGCGCCGTCAAGGATTTGCAAGGCAAGCGTATCGCCACGGAGCTGGTGCGAACCACGCGCGAATTTCTTACCCAAAATGGGGTGGCTGCGGAAGTGGAATTTTCCTGGGGGGCGACGGAGGTCAAGGTGCCCGACCTGGTGGATGCGATTGTGGATTTGACGGAGACGGGGTCGTCGCTGCGGGCCAACAAATTGCGCATCGTAGACACGATTTTGGAAACCACGACACAATTGGTGGCGAACAAGCAGAGTTGGGCCAACCCGGCCAAGCGCGCGAAAATTGAAACGATCGCCCTGTTGCTGCAAGGTGCGCTCAATGCGGAGAGCAAGGTGGGGCTCAAATTTAATTTGCCAAAGGCGAAAGTGCAGGAAGTCGTCAACACGCTGCCGGCGTTGCGCAACCCGACGGTATCGCCGTTGTCCGACGCTGGCTGGGTGGCGCTGGAGACGATCATTGACGAGGCGGTCGTACGTACGATCATTCCGACGCTCAAGTCGCACGGCGCGGAGGGGATTATCGAATATCCATTGAACAAAGTGGTTTATTAAACGCCGATGAGCACGCGAGGCAAAGTCCACGCACTAATTGCGGGCGCACTTTTGCTTACGGCAGGAATTACCGGGTGGCTGACGGCGGATCTAAATTCCCCGCTGGGGGGAGATAATCCGGCCTATTTGCCCGCAGCCGTGCGATGGGCAGCAGGATTAGGGCTGACGGACCCTTACTACAAGCTTGCGGTATCCGGCGACCCTTCGGGGGAGGCGCGGCTGGTTTATCATGGATTTTTCTACGAATGGTTAGTGGGCACGTTGATGGCGGAGCCGACTTACAGCGCCGCGCTTCAAGTGCTGGCTTATTTTGCCATGGCATCCATTTTGATCGGAGCCGGCTGGCTGTTGTGGCCGAAGATTGCGAGAGAGGCACCGGGGTCGTGGGCCGGAGCATTTTTGATTATCGGTGGCGCGCAGGCGCTGGCGGGCGAGGTTTTTCGCAACGGAAGACCGGAGTGTGTAGGCACATTATGGGTGGTGTTGGGCGTGGCGGCGTTGTTGAAACTGCCTGCGCCGTGGAGCTTTGGGCTGGCCGGAGCAATGCTGGGTTTGTTGGGCACGACGTCGCCCATCGGGGCGGTTCTGGCGGGACTGGCGTTGCTGGCGTGGCTGGCGCGGGAATTGCCGAACCAGCGATGGCCGGCGCCGCTGGCGTGGGTGGCGGGCAGTTGTGCGGGGGCCTTTTTCGCATTCGTGCAATTTTATCCGTATACTTTCAAGGAATGGATTGTCGGCATGATGCGAAATTCAGGTCCAGTCACGGAGTTTGTCAGCTACCATTTGTTAAAGGCATGGATGTTTACCAGTGCGGCGCCGATGTTTGGCCTAATTCTGCTGGTGGCACTGGGTCCGGTCATGGCGGATGCCGTGGCACAAAAGCGGCGGCTATCGAAGATGCGCTGGTGGTTGTATTTATTTTCGCTGACGGTTTTTGCATTGGCGGCAGTTTATTTTGCTCCGGATGAACGGAATTACAATTTACGGCTGTTGATGCCGGTGTGGATTATTTTTTCCTGTGTGGGTGTGGCCCGCTGGGCCCGCATGGACGGACGGCGGCGCTGGGCACCCTGGGTGGTGGCGGGCGTGCTGGCGATCGGCGGAACGGAAGTTTGGCGGCAAGCCGCGCTTCATTTGGTTGGGCCGCGTGGAACGCCCCGGGAAGTTTTTGCCACCACGTTGCGACGAATCGAAATTCGCGGGACGGTCGCGTTGAGTGATGGGTTGCTGGTGGCCGCGGCGCCGACGGACAAGCAAGTCTCGCTCACAAGAGTGGTGGCTGCATGGAACCATTACACTTCGAAATCAACAGCAGATTTTTTGTGTCTCCAGCAAATCAACCCCACCCGGTTGACTCCTCCACGGATAGAGGGGTGGGAATACGTCTGGGATGATTTTTCCGACGAAGCGCCCAGACTGTTAGGGCTGCCGTTGGCCGAGCGCCCCCACGGGTTTCAAGTGGCGGTTTACCGTCGCATGGGGTCGAAGGCCGATGCGCGAGGGCTGATTTTTCCGACATCGGCGGCCCACCCTCCGCAGGTTAAATGAAGGTAACAGTGCAGTGTCGGCTTTACTTCTGGCGGCCAGCTTCTAACTTTGAGGTTCGCGCATGAAACTCGCCCTGCTCCAGCTACGTGATTATGGTTCGGTGAAGGAAAACCGCGCCCGCACCGTGCAGAAAATTGCCGAGGCGGCAAAAGGCGGCGCCGCGATTGTCTGCACCCAGGAGTTGTTCACCACGCCTTATTTCTGCGTGAAACAGGATCCGGCGCTGTTTGATCTGGCCGAATCCATCCCGGGGCCGACGACGGACGCCTTGTGCCAGGCGGCGAAAAAGAACAAGGTCGTGGTGATTGGCTCGCTTTTTGAAAATCGCGGCAGCGAGGTTTACCATAATACGGCCGTGATCATTGACGCGGACGGCACCCTGCTGGGTTCGTATCGAAAAAACCATATTCCGCAGGATCCGGCATTTGAGGAAAAATTTTATTTCACACCGGGTGACTTGAGCTACCGCTCCTGGAAAACACGAGCGGGGCGGATTGGCGTGCTGATTTGCTGGGATCAGTGGTTTCCAGAAGCGGCGCGCCTCACCGCCTTGCACGGCGCGGATATTTTGTTTTACCCGACCGCCATCGGGTGGCTGCCATCAGAAAAAGCGGCCTTGGGTGCGGCACAGCATAATGCCTGGGAAACGGTGCAGCGGGGTCATGCGGTGGCCAATGGTTGTTATGTGGCGGCGGTGAACCGCGTGGGGCGCGAGGGTGACACGGAATTTTGGGGACAATCGTTTGTAGCCGATCCCTATGGGCGCATTACCGCGAAAGCGTCGGTCAGTCGGGAGGAAATTTTGTACGCAGACATTGATGTGAAGCTGCAAGCGGATTTTCGCCGCATCTGGCCGTTTTTCCGTGACCGGCGCATTGATACCTACGGCGATATAACCAAGCGGCTAGTGGATGAAGAAAAGTCCAAGCCGGTGAAAAAAAAGAAAAAGAGGTAGTTCATGGCCATTTCCTTTCCACCGCCGGTTCCGGCAGAATTGGGCTTTCGGTTGTCGCCGGAATGGGCTCCGCAGGCAGCGATGTGGCTGTCCTGGCCGAGTAACCCAACTTTGTGGCCCGGTCGCTATGATAAGATACCGCCGTTTTTTGCGGAATTTGCGGCGGCACTGAGCCGGTTTGTGCCAGTGCGCATTAATGCAGCCGGCGCGCAACACGCGGAGATCCGCCGCTTGCTGGGTGACGCACAGGCGGATGGATCAGCCGTAGAATTATACGACCACCCGGTGAATGACGTGTGGTGCCGTGACCACGGCCCGCTGTTTGTCAAAAATGCGACGACCGGGGAAGTGGCGGTCACCGATTGGAAATTTAATGCCTGGGGCGGGAAATATTCGCCCTGGGATTTGGATAATATGATTCCGGCGCGCATGGCGACGGCCTTGAAGATGCGTCGTTTCGCCTGCGATGTCATTTTGGAAGGCGGTGCGATTGAAATCAACGGGCCGGGCCAGTTGCTGACCACCAAGGTCGTTTTGCTCAACGCCAACCGCAATGCCGGCATCACGGAGGATGATTACACGCAGTTGCTCTCCGGTGGCTTGGGGGCGACGGAAATTTTGTGGCTGGACGAGGGCATGCCCAACGACGACACGGATGGGCACATTGACAACATCACCCGGTTTTTCCGCGACGACGGCATCATCACGGTGATGCCACACGACGAGGCACAGGATGCGGGTGCGAAAGTTTTGCGCCACAACCTGCTGCAAATCGAGGAATATTTTCGAACACCTTCAGGCGGCAAATTTGAAGTGGCGCAATTGCCCCTACCCCACCCGGCGGTGGTCGTGGAGGGCCGGGAGTTGCCGGCAAGTTATGCGAATTATGTCGTGACGAATGGGGCGGTCATCATGCCTGCTTACAACCGGCCATCGGATGCGCTGGCCGCGCATGTGCTGCACGAATGTTTCCCCGGCCACGAAATTGTGCCATTGGACTGCACCGATGTTTTACTCGAAGGCGGGGCGCTGCACTGCTTAAGCCAGCAACAACCGGCCTAGTCCCGCCAAGCGTCGGGGTGTAATTTGTTTCCCTCGGGCTGGGGCGTCTCCGCAAAATACACGGCAAGGCGAAAAAAGCGCAGTTTGGACGGCAACGTGCCCGGCTTCAACTTTTGCAGATCGGCAAACAAGACTTCCGGGGCGCGGCCCTGTAATTCATAAACATCTCGCAAGCCTAAATCGAGCAAATCGCGGGCGACTTCCACCGGTAACCGCGGGATGCGCATGAAAGGCGAGGACAGCGCGGTGTAGTCGGCCTCTTTCTTTTTCGGGCCGGAGGTCATGGCGTTGGATGCGGAGGGTTGAAGGCGTCCAATTGTTTCTGCCAACGGGCGCGAAGGTCGTCGCTTTCGGCGGCTTTGGCGAGATTGATCGCGTCAGGCAGCAGTGTTTTAATCAAATCCGGGTGGGCGGAGGGGCTGGCAAGTACTTGGGTATATAAATCAAGGGCCATAGCCTGGTCTTCATGGTCGGCAGCCCAATGGGCCATTTCGCCCAGCAAACCCAATTGGTCCCGGGTTGGAGCGGCAGTTCTGGCGTCGGAAATTCGGCCCAAATCTTGTCGGGCCTGATTGTCCTGATTGAGCAGGTGGTCAATTTGGGCGACAGCGAAGGCCAGCGGGTAAGATGGGTATTGTTCCAGCTGATGTTGGCCTAGGGCCTGGGCTTCCGTCTGACGGCCCTGTTCCTGCAGCAAATTCATTTGGCGGATGATGGCGTAAGCGGAAAGATTTGTGGCGGTTGGTTGACTCAATTGGTCCGGCAGGGAGACCGCAAAGGGGTGATACAACGGGTCACCAACAAAAATTTCCATCCAGCTCAGTTCCGGCAGTGAATAGTAGGCGGCCTCACCGGTAGTTTTGCCAGCGGCCAACGCGTCCATAAACAAATCCAGATGATGGGTAAATGACAGGTAAGGCTCAAAAACATTGCCGACGGTGGCCGCAGCGCCACGCACGATAAGCGGCCCAACCCAATGGGTGTCGGTCTTGCGGATGGAATCGCCGGAGAAGCTATGGATGTGAATGGCAATGGCGCCCGGGGGAAAATGAAACTGGGGGTCGGAAATAGGCCCGGAGGGTTGCGCGGCATACCAGCCGTAGTAAAAAGCCGGAGCATCGAAGCGCGTGCGCCACGTGAACAAGGTGCTTTCGTGATCTTCGCTGAGGTCGAAGCCAAGTTTGCGCAAAGAGGTACTGACGGATTTGAGCCAATTTTCACCCTCCTCGTGAGGGCCACCCATATCAATATAGGCGCGGCCTTGCAGCCCATGGGCCTCACCCTCAAGGGCGCTGTCAATCATCCCGCGCACGGCGGTGATACCTGGGCCATCGAGCCGGGCAACTTTGACCACTTGGGCGCGGGAGTAAACGTCCGGATTGAGTTTGTTATAGAGGGGATTGGCCACGAAGCCGGCGATGGGCGTATCCGGGGAGGCGAGCAGCGATAATTCACCATCCACGGCCGCTTGATTGGTGTTCAGCTCCTTGTGCTCGATGGTCAGGGGCGTGGGAGTCAGCCGGGCGGGATCATTGAGGATGCGCACGGGAATGCCGTAGCACACGACGAGAAAGTCAATTTTATTGCCATAGAACACATAGCGCAGCCGGCCTTCCCCGTCTTTGGCATCGGTGGTGTACGCTTGCAGCCAGCCATCTTTGACGAGCCGGGCGCGCAGGGGATTAAAAACTTTATCCACAAATACGCCCCAAGTCACATCCTGTTCAACCGGCGTATCCAGGAGGATGAGGTTTTTATCCGGGATGCCGCGCTTTTGCATGTAGTAGCGGGCAATGGGCTCCGAGTCTGGATCGCGTGAATTAGCAACCACAACTACGCGCGCAGGACTGGGGGAAGGATCGGTCGTCGTGATTCGAGGAACGGCGGAGACCGGCGCGACCGGCTGGCCAAATGACAACCCTGCCACCCAAAGGGCAGCGAAGATGGGCACGAGCCGAGTCAAGCGACAGCACGACATGTAATAATCAAGACACTAGTATGGCGGAGAAGTGCCGTCAGCTTAATTTTCCAGTGGGCCTTGCGCTCTGCCATTGACTCGCCGCCCGCTTGCCCGGATTTTTCCCGGATGTCTGCAGTCGTCAATAAATCTCAGAATGCTCTGGCCGCGTTCCGCGTGCCGGCGTTTCGGGCCTTTTGGTTTTTTCGCCTGTTTGTGTCCACGGCCATTCAGATTCAGGGAGTCGCGGTGGGCTGGCAAATTTACGAGCTGACCCACAAACCACTGATGCTGGGGTTCATTGGATTGGCCGAGGCGGTGCCGGCATTGGGCATCGCGCTGTATGCGGGGCATGTCGCGGACATTATGAGTCGGCGGACGATTTTACGGTTTGCCACTGGACTGTTCTTCTTGGCCTCGGTGGCGCTCGCGGCGGTTTCCTATCCAGGCTTTCATGATCACCTGGTGGCTCATATCTGGCTGATTTACCTGATTATTTTTGTCACCGGGTTATGCCGTGGCTTTCTGAGTCCAGCGCAGTTTGGCCTGCTGGGGCAGATTGTGCCGACCGAGATGTATAGTAATGCCTCGATTTGGAATGCGAATGTCTGGCAGGCGGCGTGCATCGGCGGGCCGGCAATAGCGTGCGGGATGGCTTATGCGACAGAACAATCGCCCGGAGTCTTCTCTGTCATCACCTATGCGATTTCTGCGCTCATGTTGTTTGCCGGCTGGTGCAGCTTGTTGGGCATTCCCAGCCTGAAAATAAGTGTGCCGCGGCCGGATCAATCCATCATCGCCAGTATTCACGAGGGGCTGCGGTTTGTGTTTCGCAGCCAGGTGATCTTTGGCTCGATGGCGCTGGACTTGTTTGCGGTGCTCTTTGGCGGAGCGGTGGCGCTGTTGCCGATTTATGCGGGCGAAATTCTCCACACCGGACCGTTCGGGCTGGGGCTGTTGCGCATGGCGCCGGCGGTGGGCTCGGCCATCGTGGGGCTCTATCTGTCGTGGCGACCCATCACCCGGCGCGCGGGGTCGGCGTTGCTATGGAATGTCGCCGGGTTTGGTGTTTCGATGATTTTGTTCGGGATTTCCCGCAACGCCTACTGGTCATTTGTCTGGCTGGCGTGCAGTGGCGGGTTTGATGCGGTGAGTGTATTTGTGCGCTGGACGATGTTTCAGATTGTGACGCCCGACCACATGAAGGGCCGGGTGGCGTCGGTCAGTTCCATCTTTGTCGGCTCATCGAATGAAATCGGCGAGTGCGAGTCGGGGATTGTCGCCACCTGGATGGGCACGGTGCCGTCGGTGGTCTTTGGCGGGTGCATGACGCTACTGGTGGCAGCCACAACTTGCTGGCTGGCCCCCAAGTTGCGCGCGCTGGATATGACGAAGGTTGTGCCGGAGGAGTGAGCTTTTTGAGCAGCGGAACATCGGGCTTCCACTCGGCGGGGTGAATGTGCTAGATTAATCCCTCCTAATTATGAATACCCGTTTCCCACGCAGCGTCTACGACAAGACCGGCGGCATCGTCTATTTCGCCCGCATGGTGGATAAAATCCGCCTCCAGGCGGCAGGCGCATTGGGCAAGGACTACATGGAAAACCTCGGCACCGGCTTCGACGGCCGTTGCTGCGACTTGTTGGCCGTCAAATATGAGGAGTTGAAGAAACGCGTATTGGCGGGAGGCACCGATGAGGAAGTGCTGCAATGGTGCTTTCAGCATGGCCGGACGCGCACGACGGAAGAAATTTCCGACTGGAATGATTTTATGGTCAAGCGCGGCTGGCGGGACGGGGTGAGCAGCCGGCTGACGATGCGACTGAAGGAAGCCAAGCTGGAGCATCGCTCCAGCGAGATATTAACCATGTTTGATTTTATTGAAGTGGACGAAGGGCGTGAACCGCCCAAGTTCGCGTGATTATTTTGTGAATACTTTTGAGAACTCCGGCCCGCCAAGTGCGAGCCTTGAAGACCGTTTCCTTGAACTGCTACGGCGTAAAAATTACACCCCACTGCGGGCCGAAGAATTGGCCGCCGCGTTGAAGCTGGACCGCCGCGAGGAGAAAAAACTGCGGCCACTGATTCACCACCTGCTAAACCAGGGCTTTATTGCCAAGGTTAAACAGGATCGCTTTGTCATTCCGCGCGATGCGGATATGCAAAGCGGCCATGTCAAATTCCGTCAAAGCGGAGCGGCGTTATTTTTCCCCGACGGGCCGGATGGAGCGCCCAGCGCCGCGCCGTGGCACATTCCGGCGGAAGATACCGGCACCGCGTTGCATGGCGACCGGGTACTGGTGCGGGAGAACAAAAGCGCCCGCCCTTGGCGCAAAGCGGCGGCGGGCCAGGCGGAGAAACTTGGGCGGGTTATCAAGGTATTGGAGCGCGCTCACGATTCCGTCACGGGGACCTTGCGACGCGATCAACAATTTTGGAACGTCGCCCCCGACGACCCGCGCATTGTGCGCACCATTCTCGTTGCGGACCCTGCTCAGGGCACGGTCTTCCCCCCACCCCAGCCTGGTGACAAAGTACTGGTGCGGTTGGCGGAGTGGACGCAGCGGCACCTGAATCCCACGGGGGAAATTATTGAGAACCTGGGCCGCACGCATACGCCATCGGCAGAATTTAAGGCCATCCTGCACAAGTACCGGCTGCATCCGGAATTCCCGGAGCCGGTGGTGGCGGAGGCAGCGGCGTTTCCGCCGGAAGTGCGCCAGCGCGACTACCAGGGTCGTGAAGATATCCGCGGGCTTTTCACGCTCACCATTGACCCCGACGACGCCAAGGATTTCGACGATGCGTTATCCTTGGAGCGGTTGCCCGGTGGCGACTTGCGCATCGGCATTCATATTGCGGATGTGAGTGCCTATGTGAAGCCGGGCACGGCATTGGATCGCGAAGCCCGCGCGCGGGGCAATTCAACTTATTTGGTTGGCTGCGTGGTGCCGATGCTGCCGCACGCGCTGTCGAACGGATTGTGCAGCTTAGTGGAGGCGAAGGACCGCCTGACCAAGAGCGTGTTTGTCACTTTTGCGGCGAATGGGAAAATTCGCTCCAGTCATTTTGCCAACACGGTCATTTGCAGCCGCAAACGGTTGACCTACCGGCAGGCGTACGCGCTATTGAAGGAAGAAGACCTTGCGGTAATTCGCGCCCTACCCCTGCCGCCGGCGTTTGCCACGGGCTCGACCGGACGCGCGCTGGCCGGATTAACTGATAGCGAATTAATTGAGCTGCGTGAAACCGTGCGGACGTTTTGGAGCATCGCGGAACCGATGCGCCGCGCCCGGATGCAAAAGGGCAGCCTGGATTTTGATTTTCCCGAGGTAAAAATTTTCACTGATGCGGAAGGCTATGCCGACCGATTAGAGCTGATTCAGAATGACGAAAGCCATCAACTGGTTGAAGAATTCATGTTGCTGGCGAATGAGGTGGTGGCGCGCCGGTTGTTTGAGGCAGGTTTACCCTTTCTTTCCCGCGTGCATGACCAGCCCGATCCGGAAAAGCTGGTTGAACTGCGTGACTTGCTGGCAACTTTTGGGGTGCAGGCCGGCGACCTCACGCTACGCGAAGAAGTGGTGCGGGTGCTCGGAAAAATCAAGCATCATCCCCAGGGGCATACGCTTAAAACACAGTTTCTGCGCAGCCTGAAGCAAGCGTGCTACCGGGCATCGGTGGATGGCCACTACGGACTGTTCAAAAAGTTCTACACGCATTTTACCTCACCCATCCGGCGGTATTCCGACCTGGTGGTGCACCGAATTTTTGATGATCTGCTCGCCCGCACGGGAGCGACACCCAACCCAGGCGCGACGATTCGCTACAATCAGGCGGAACTCGATTCGCTGGGCAAGCACCTGAGCATGACGGAGCGCAACAGCACGGAGGCTGAGCGCGAAACGGTGAAACTCAAGCTGCTGGAATTTTTTGAACGCGAAGCGAAACGCACGCCGCGGCAAGCATTTCCGGCGCTCATCACGGATATTCGCAACCATGGCTTCTTTGTTGAATTGCGTCAATCGCAGGCCTACGGGTTTGTCCCGTTGTCGTCGCTGGAGGACGATTTGTATAATATATCCAACGACGGGCGGGAA
>Ga0206925_1182_pt1 | contig 11153 bp, 12 predicted proteins | sample Alteio_BWOrgHeat_62_FD_152944 | JGI IMG/M metagenome (GOLD analysis project Ga0206925, IMG submission 152944) | Enriched cells from forest soil in Barre Woods Harvard Forest LTER site, Petersham, Massachusetts, United States -... | ecosystem: Environmental > Terrestrial > Soil > Temperate forest >...
TGTACCTCTGGTATAGCGCCAGGCCTTGGTCTTGACAAATACATTACGGTATATCCAAATCCAAACAATGGTACCTTCACGATCAATGCTAACCTGCCATCGGCAGAAAAAGTACGCATGACGGTAACCAATATGCTGGGCCAGGAAATAGCGGTAGTTCACGATGGAACAATGGGCAATACCAGCTTCCAGGTTGATCTGTCAAACCAGGAAAGTGGTGTTTACCTGTTGAATATCATATCAGCTAATCAATCAATTACTAAAAGGATTGAGATTGCTAAATAAATAAACAAGCACCGGAAATCCGGTGGTTGAATTGATAAAAGAAGGGCTGTACTTAACTGTACGGCCCTTCTCTTTTATATTTATGATTTAGTCCGCATTTTTACTGGGATTGAATTATTAAAAATTGAAATGGTGTAACCTTATTTGTCTTTAATAAGGCGGCAAGCAAATTCACAGGACTCTATTGTTGTCTTTTGTCAGTTCTTTAAACCTGTTCTTTAAACTTCAAATTGCAATACCTAAGGAATAAATTACCGGCCCCAGAAAGAGCATAAGCGGGATCATAGTCAATATTGAGACCAAACATTTCTATTTCCAGGTTTCAGGATGGCCATAGGTTACCAATCGGGTTATCCGCCATTTTCCTTCCTTTTTCTGCCAGATATGCATGAACTTAAAGGTAGCAGACTCCAGTTTGCGATCTTCTATATGAGAGAATACATGCTGGCCTGTTTCTATCGCACCAAAACCTTTTATGGGATAAATTTCCAGACTGCCCGGGACTAATTTCCGTGTAAGGACATAGTCCTTTTTAAAGAGTTCGCCAAACGCTTTCATGCTTTCATCATAGTTTCTTACGCCAATGTTATCCTGGTAAAGTTCAAGCCCCGGATTGAAATAACCTTTGAATCCTTCAAGATCGCGGGAATTGAATGCAACAAGCAACATAGAATCTAAATGCGCTATTTCATTGAATAACTGGCCGGATGTTGGGCTGTCAGTTTTGGCTTTTTCGTTTTCGGTTTTATGTTGGATGGCGAATGATGAAGTTAAAACTGCCACGAGCAGGATTAAAATGAGCTTGAAGAGAATTGATGTATTTTTCATAATTTCTATCTTGTGTTAATAGGCTTAGAAAACAGCAAGATAGAAAAACGAACAAAAAAAAGAGAAAGAAGTCTTAACCTCTTTCTCTTTCTATAATCTCTTTCTGATTATGTGCCCAGGACGAGACTCGAACTCGTATACACAGAGTGCACCACCCCCTCAAGATGGCGTGTCTACCAATTTCACCACCTGGGCTGAAAATTTAGCGAAGTGCAAAGGTACAATCTTTGGGGAAAATAAATCGCTGTCAGGATCGCGGATTTTAAGGATTAAAGGATTTCGCTGTAAAATCCCAAAAAAAAGGCTCATTCAACAATAAGTTTCTTGACGAAATAATTGCTGCCTTGTCTTAAACTAACAAGGTAGCACCCACTCGCGACGTTATTCAGATTAATTTTTTGAGATAGATTTCCATTAATATCAGGCATATATTGATAATCAGAAACCTGCCTTCCCAAAACATCGTAAACCATTAAATAAAAAGGTTCAGCGCTTAAACCACTGGCGCTTATTTCAAAAAAATCCTGCGCGGGGTTAGGGAAGAGCTTGAAGTCTGTAAATTTGATGCCAATTGTGTCAAGGTTAATAACTTCAGCATTTGATATTGATATGTTTCCTGAATCTGGTATAGTATTGGTGCAAAGGCTATCATAGCGCAATTTTTTGGTGTAAAAGCTGTCTTGATCTATATCAGAATTGACTTTGGCAATAAATACCCCTACAAAAGGAGGAATGGGGTTAGGTTGCAAATAACCTATAATTAAATATTTACCGTCGTGAGTAGCACTTATCTTACTTGGTAACAAGGCATATTTTTGAAATAAAGTTGTTTTATTTATTATTTGACCTAATGCATTAATTTTCAATAATCTTAATGTGCCACTATATTTCCCAGAATCTTCCATCGTAAGAATGATAAAAGTACTATCATTCATTGGAATCATATCCTTAGGGAAATTAAAAACTGTGGTGTCTTCAATTGTCATTGTTTGAGTTAACGCACCGGTTCTATCATACTTTAATAATTTTAATATATTGAAAGGGAGACTATCTTCCATTTTTAAGGTATAATAATTATTTTTTGAAGTAAGTATAGTTTTAATACCAGAATGGTAATTGTAATTATCGGATTGAATATTTTCCCAAATTCTTTTTCCGTTTGAATCGAGCAAAGTGAGAATATTTTCAGACCAGCTTCCATTAGGTTGATGACTATAAAATTGATTTGCGCTAATAATAATGTTATTGTCTTCAGTAATTAACATGCTTATGGGAATATTAAGGTTAAAATTTTCCCAAATTGAATTTCCTTTTTTATCAAGTTTTATTACCGCACCCTTGGTATAACTGGGTATTATATTGTATGATAAATCAATAATATAACCTTCGTCTTTCATTTGTAATATATTAAAAACCTGACATGGATAATGCCAATTATATTTTTTGTACCAGTCCACTTCACCACAGGAATTTAATTTCAAAAGAAAAAAACTGCTTTTATCTTTATCATATATTCCACCTATTATTGCAAATCCACCATCAAGCGTTTTGCAACAATCTTCTATGTTGGCATTTCCGTTTCCAATAGTTTTTTGCCAAAGAATATTTCCATTAACATCTGTTTTATAAATAATAGAATATGGAAAATCGTTATCACGTTTTGCCCCAATTAGATAACCACGATCGTTGGTTTCTAATGCAAAAGCTCCATAGTGATATTGGTTTGTTGCATAAAACTTTAACCAATTCTGCGCATTAGCCTCAAAAATCAGGAAAAACAAACAGGCACAACAGATTAGTGACTTCAAGAAATAGGTTTTGGGAATAACGAAGTTAATGGATTAAAAATTGTAAAAATGGGGAATTAGGAACAATATAAATTACACACCCCTAGCCCCTCTTACTAGAGGGGAATTTGGCTAGTGCTAATTCAACCATTTGGTTCACTTCATGTTATGAGCCAATCAACCTTATTTATTCTAACGCCTAATGACTGACGCCTATCCTCAAATATCCCCTTCCATCGGCCGCATCAATATCTCCTCAACCACCGTTGAAGGTGACAGCTGCGAAGTCATATAAATTGCTTCCGCGATGTCTTCTGCTTTCATGAAGCGTTCTTCGGGGAGTGTGGTGCCTTCCCAGGAGCCGGATAGCGTTGCACCCGGCAAAACGGCTGTCACTTTTATGTTATGGGGTTTTAGTTCTTCCCGTAGTACTTTGGTCATGCCATACACCGCATATTTTGAGATGCAATAAGATCCTCCATTAGTATATGCCTTAATACTGGCTACCGAACAGATATTAAAAATATGGCCGCTCCGGTTTTTGATCATGGCGGGTAAAAAGAAACGGCTCAGGTGGTAGGCGCTGTAAACATTGGTGGCCATTTGTCTTTCCAGCACGCCATCCGCTTCGTTGTGGATCTCGCCGGGTTCAAAAAGCCCGGCATTATTTACAAGGATATCAACGGCACCAATTTTTTTGTCCACAAATTCATAAAAAGCCTTAAGCTGCTCTTTATCAGTCACATCGCAAACAAAGGTATGCAGCTTGCCGGGCATGTCCAATTGTAATATAGAATCTGACATTTCGCTAAGGTCGTTGGCTTTACGGGCGCAAACGGCCACTTCATAGCCAGCCAATAGATACTTTTCGGCAATGGCCCTGCCGATGCCTTTGGAGGCCCCTGTCACAACAAGTTTTTTCACGATGCGTTAATTTGTTATATTTTTGCAAAATTAGTATTTACACCCCAGTATGAAATTTTTCTTTTATTTTGGTGAGTACCTCTTAATGCTCCGCAACACATTCTCCAAACCGGAGCAGCGTGCGATCTATTTCAGGCGGATATTCGACGAGTCGCAGGCCATAGGTGTGGAGTCGTTAGGTATTGTGGCCATCGTATCCGTTTTTATCGGGGCGGTTACTACCATTAATACTTCTTACCAGCTGGTTTCTTCCTGGATTCCGGATTCGGTTATCGGGCAGATTGTAAGCGATTCAACCATTCTTGAATTGTCCCCAACCATTGCTTCCCTGGTGCTGGCAGGCAAGATCGGTTCTAACATCGCTACAGAAATAGGCACCATGCGGGTAAGCGAGCAGATAGATGCACTGGAGGTAATGGGGGTTAATTCGGCGGGATATCTTGTATTGCCAAAGATTATTGCCGCTTTGTTTATGTTGCCGGCCCTTATTGTTATATCTATGTTTTTGAGCATTTTGGGTGGGTACCTGGTAGGTATGTATGCAGGCATTGTTTCACCCGATCATTTTTTGTCTGGTGCCCAGTCAACCTTTAAAATATTTACGTTTGAGTTTGCCATGATCAAGACCGTGACTTTTGCTTTTCTCATTGCATCGGTTTCTTCTTACCAGGGCTATTATGCAGATGGCGGCTCTATCGAAGTTGGCCGGGCAAGCACACGGGCTGTAGTGTATAGCAGCGTTTTGATTCTTTTATTTGATTTTCTATTGGCTAAATTATTTCTCTAAAAACCAAAAGAATGATCGAAATAAAGGGACTTGAAAAATCATTTGGCGAAAAGAAAGTATTGAAAGGGATTGATGCGCGCTTTGAGGAAGGCAAATCAAACATGATCATTGGGAGCAGCGGTAGCGGAAAGACTGTACTGATGAAATGTGTGGTTGGCCTTTTGAAACCGGAAGCAGGGAGCATATTATATGACGGCCGCGATTTTGTAACTATGAAATATGGCCAGAAGCGAAAATTGAGGCAGGAAATTGGCATGCTTTTCCAGTATTCGGCGTTATTTGATTCTATGACCGTAGAGGAAAATGTTGCGTTCCCGCTGAAACTGTTTACGAAGCAGACCAAGAAGCAAATAGAAGACCGCGTGAATTTCTGCCTTGACCGGGTAAACCTGCCCGGTGAAAACAAAAAAAATATTGATGAGATTAGTGGCGGGATGAAAAAAAGGGTTGGCATTGCACGAGCGATTGCCTTAAATCCGAAATACCTGTTTTGTGACGAGCCAAATTCCGGTCTTGATCCGCTGACCTCCCAGGTGATTGATAAACTCATCAAAGAGATTACAATAGAATTTAAGACTACTACCATTATTAATACCCATGATATGAATTCAGTGCTTGAATATGGCGACCATATCATTTACCTTCATGAGGGCATAAAACACTGGGAAGGTTCACCGGCCGATATCCGCAATACGAAAGATGTCCGGCTCAGGGATTTTATCTATGCCGCGCAGTTTATGAAGGATACGATTGTATAGAGGTCAGAAAGAGAAGGAGAAAGAGTTTTGAAAAAACCGAATCTCAACTCAATGAACCTGGAACTATTTTTTTCTTTAAATTTGTTTGAAATTATACAAGTCTAATAAGGCCAAAGAAATAATGCTCACTGCTGTTAAAGGATATTATGACAAAGGTAAGATTACTCTTACGGAACAGCCCCTGGTTGATGAAAAAACTGAGGTAATTGTCACTTTTTTAACCCGAAAGGTAAAATCAAAGCTTAAAAAGAAACGGATTTTAGGTGTTCTTAAAGGTAAAATTTCCGTTCCGGAGGATTTTAATGATCCATTGGATGATATGAAAGAGTACATGTAATAGGGATGAAGTATCTTATTGACACTCATGTTTGTCTTTGGGCTATTGCCAATAAGGAAAAGTTGTCTCTCAAAGTCAGAGATATTCTTGAAGATTTCAAAACACAAATACTTTTAAGCCAGGTTAGTCTTATGGAAATTACCATAAAATTACAATTAGGTAAATTAAAAGATTTTGAGGTTTCTCTTCCTGAATTTATTGATGCAGTGACTAATACAGGTTTTGAAATACTTCCTTTAAAGAACGAACATTTTCTTACCTATTTGAAATTTGATTTTCCAGAACGGCATCGAGATCCCTTTGACCGTTTTCTAATTGCAACATCCTTGTTTGAAGGAGCTTCATTAATTTCAAAGGATGAAAAATTTAAGATGTACGCAAACAAGTTAAAGATTATCTGGTAATTATTCAGTGTTTTTGGAAGAGAATAAATTCCTGCATTCTTTCCATTGTTCTTATTTCCGCACAATATTCGCTTAATATACGTTAGCTTATTATTGTCTAACTTTGCACTGTCTAATTAAAAAGACAACCAATCATCTATATCCATTAAGATGTTAGCTAATTATCACATTAGCTAATCATCACATTATCAAATTAATTTTGTGACCAGAAAAAGAAAAGTTAAAATTACCCCAAAGGGGTCAAAAAAATCAAACCCGAGCGCCCAGAAGGGCAAAAGATCCGTTAAAAGCTCTCTCATTAATTTCCTCCGTGCCAATGCTTCCGAGCCATTTAATTATAAGGATATGGCAGAACGCCTCAACCTGAGAAGCAGCGCTGAAAAAGCTGCCCTGATAGAAGCCCTTGAAGAACTCGAGCAGGAGGGAACCCTCGAAGAAATAAAACGTGGTAAGTATAAATCTGTTATCCAGACCCAGTTTGTAGAAGGCAAAGTGGATATGACCAAAACGGGATCCGCCTATATTATTGTGGATGGTTTGGAAGATGATACCTATATCGCACCCGCCAAAATGAATGGGGCGTTCCAGGGTGATATTGTAAAAGTAACTCTCTATGCACGTCGACCGGGAAAACGCCCGGAGGGTGAAGTCGTAGAAATTATTAAACGTAAAAAAGAATCCTTTACAGGCATCCTGCAGGTTCATGAAAAATTTGCCTTCCTGGTGCCTGACAGCAAAAAAGTACCTGTTGATATTTTTATTCCCATCAGCCGTATTAATGGCGGTAAGGATGGCGATAAAGCACTGGTAAAAATAATAGAATGGCCGACTGCCGGTTCAAAAAGCCCGATAGGCGCTGTGGAACGTGTGCTCGGCAGGCCGGGTGAGCATAACACGGAAATGAATGCCATCATTGCAGAATTTGATCTGCCTGAAGAGTTCCCGGAAATTGTTGTTGAAGAAGCAGATGCAATATCTGAAGAAATAACCGAAGCCGAAATTGAAAAGCGCTGGGATTTTAGAGGTGTGCCAACTTTTACTATAGACCCGGTTGATGCAAAAGATTTCGATGATGCCCTTTCCATTCGTTCCCTTGGTAATGAAGAGTGGGAAATAGGTATCCATATAGCCGATGTTTCACATTATGTGCTGGAAGGTTCTGAACTTGACAAAGAAGCATTGGACCGGGCAACTTCCGTGTACCTGGTTGACCGGGTAATCCCCATGCTGCCTGAAAACCTTTCCAATAAGCTTTGTTCACTAAGGCCTGATGAAGATAAACTGACCTTTTCTGTCGTTGTGGTATTGGATGCAAATGCCAATATCAGGAAAGAATGGTACGGGCGAACGGTCATTCGTTCGCAAAAGCGTTTTTCTTATGAAGAGGCCCAGGAAGTGCTGGAAACAGGGGAAGGGCCTTATGCTTCTGAGCTGCTAAGGCTTAACAGCCTTGCTTACTTGCTCCGCGAAAAGAAATTCGCCCATGGCGCCATTTCTTTTGAAACGGAGGAAGTAAAATTTAACCTCGATGAAAACGGGAAACCATTGGGCGTTTATAAGAAAGTGAGAAAAGATTCGAACAAACTGATCGAAGATTTTATGCTGCTGGCCAACCGGAAGGTAGCTGAGTTTATATTTAAGAAAGACCAGCAACTGCATAACCGCCCATTTGTCTATCGCGTACATGATACACCTGCAGCAGAAAAACTGGATGCCTTTGAAAAAGTAGCCGCGCGTTTCGGCCATAAACTGAATTTCAGTTCTTCAAAAAGTACTGCCGATTCAATGAATAAACTGCTTACCGAAATAGAAGGCAAGCCCGAACAGAACCTGCTTCAAAACCTTGCCATCCGTACCATGCCGAAGGCAATCTATACCACTCACAAAAGCAGCCACTACGGCTTGGCATTTGATTATTACACCCACTTTACCTCACCGATACGCCGGTATCCGGATGTAATTGCACATCGCTTACTGGCACATTATCTCGACAATAAAAAAGGAATTGACCAGGATCATATCGAAGCGCAGGCCAAACACTCTACAGAAATGGAAATAAGGGCCGCTGAGGCTGAGCGTGCTTCCATTAAATACAAACAGGTAGAGTTTATGATGGACAAGGTAGGCGAGGTGTTTGAAGGGCTTATATCAGGCGTTACCGAGTGGGGCATCTATGTTGAGATCATAGAAAACAAATGCGAAGGCATGGTACGGATGAGTTCACTTGTCGATGACTACTATGTCCTCGATGAAGCGCATTATCTGATTCGGGGACAAAATAAAGGATTAATTTACCAGCTTGGAGACGTTGTAAAAGTTAAAGTACTTGAAGCCAACCTGCAACAAAGGACGATTGATTTTGCATTTGTGGAAGAAGAAGATTGAATGTGATAATTTGATGATGTGATAATGAGATAATAGCTGGCGCAGTATTATCCACATACATTTATTATCTCATTATCACATTGCCTCATTATCACATTATTTCACCACATCCTCCAGCCTTACAAAGCTATATCCCTGGGCTTGTAAGTTTTTGACTATGGTTGGCAATGCCTGTCCTGTACTCCATCCACGGCCATTGATATGGAAGATCAGGATATCACCGGGTTTGGTCATGGTATTTATTTCATTTTCAAGGGCCGGCGCTTTGATGTTTTTATCAGGGTCGCCACTGGCATAAGTCCAGTGTACTACCTTTAATCCCAGGCTATTTACAAGGGCCAGGTCATGTTGGTTATAGTTGCCTGCGGGGAACCTGAAATACTCAGGTGCACGACCGGTAATAGAAGCCACAAGTTTTTCATTTTGTTCCACTTCACTTACTACTTTGGCATCACTCAGTCGATCCATATGGTTGTTATGGTTCATGCTATGGTTTTCGAACTCAATATTTGGGTATTTTTTTACAATTTCTTTAATTTCAGCCTCGTTTCTTTCTGCAAATCGTCCGGCTAAAAATATTGAGGCAGGTATTTTATTGGCTTCAATATATTTCAAAATGCTTTGGTCAAAATAGGCAGGTGTTTTGCTTTCGCAGGCATCAAAAGTAAGGGCAACTTTTTTTTGTCCGGGGTCAGGGAAAGTGGTTATTACTTTATGTTTTCCAATGGCAAATGCACTTAAAGAAATGCAGCAAAACAGGGCCAGAACTAACTTTTTCATCGTTTTTGTCTTTTATACCAGGTGTAATGCAAAGGGCTTGCCAAAGCGGAAAAAAGTATTGGGTAGTGAGAAACTAGTTGAAAAAGTGCATATTTAATTCTGTCCTGCTTTTTTAAACAAAGATTCTTTTCAGTGGTTATAATTGAAACAAAGATTTAAAGATATGAAAAAGGTAAGTCATTTAAAATCATATATATTAGGAACAATATTTGGACTCATGTTATTAATAAGCAACAACGTAATAGCTCAGGATATACCGGCTCAGGAAAGAGCAACCGATCTGACAAAAAGCATGAATTGTGAATTAGGCTTATTTGCTTCACAATATCCTAAAATTGATGCCATTAACCTTGAGGCCTGCTTAAGAATGGATAGCGCCCGAAAAGAATCGAATGGCGATATCAGGCAATATCACCAGATTGGAAAAAACATTAACAAAGACCGGGACATAAAATTGAGGGATGTGTTAACACCTGATCAGTTTGCATTATATGAAAGGATATCAAAAGGTAACCAGTCTGCTCTTAAGAAAACCGCAGTCTGTAGAGAAGATTTAACGGTGAGATAGTTCCTGTTTTCAAATCAAACAAAAAAAGGACATGGTTTACATGTCCTTTTTTGTTTTACGCCTTACGGTAGAATTTGTAAAAACTAACGTTTTTATTGATTTGATCGTCTTGTAAATATAGATAAAAAATCCATTGAGCTTATTCAGGTATTTATATCTTTTTCTAAGGTTTGTTGGATTAAGTTTAATTCTGACTTCTTGTGCATACCCACTAATGCACACCGCCGTATCAGAAATAACTCAGAAAAATGAAATAAAGGCTTCAGTGGCAACAGGTACAGAAGCATTTGGAATTCAGGGTAGTTATGCGCTTACGAAATCAATTGGAGTAATAGGAGGCTTTTCCTGGGGTTCAAATGATGTATTTAGTTTGTCAGAGGATGCGTATCTTAAAAATGGAACTAGAACCAATTGGGAACTTGGAATTGGATATTATCATCCCATTAGTCCTGTGGTAACTTTCGAAGTTTTTGGGGGTATTGACAGGTTTCATCGTGACTATATAATGACTGATTTCAATTATTCTGATACAGCTGTTTTTAATTTTACAAAGACATTTATACAAACTGATATTGGATTTTTAAACAAAAAGAAAAATGGTTTGGGATTATCATGTAAGTTTGGTTATGATATTTATGATCATTCTTTCTTCATTCACGGAGATGAGTGGCAATACCCATATATGCATCCATACATAAGGACAAGTTTTCAAAATTTCTATCAAATAGAACCATCATTAACATGGCGGTTTGGTTGGAGGAAATTGAATTTCCAGGTTCAAACAGGTTATTACTTTCAAAACAATAAAATCATTCCATCACAGGATTATGTTTTTAAAGGATATGGTGATGATAATTGGTTTATCGATTTTGGCCTTTGCCTGCATTTGTTTACAGAATAGAATGCCAAACCCAGCCTAAAAAAGCAAAAAGCCCCGGAAAACTAATTTCCCGGGGCCTTTCAGAATCTCTACTCTCTTTTCTTCATCGTCAAGTTCTTTTTTTCTCGTTTTGGGATCAAGACGCATGCGAAGCCTGTCTGTAGACAGAAAACGTCTCTAAAGTGATATCTGGTGTTTTAAAATCAGTTTGCGCATGTTTGTCAGGGCATATCTCATCCGGCCCAGTGCAGTATTAATGCTTACTCCTGTCAGGTCAGCAATTTCTTTAAAGCTGAGGTTTGCGTAATGACGCAGGATCAGTACTTCTTTTTGTTCTTCCGGTAGCTGTTGAATCAACTGGCGTACACGGTCATGGCTTTGTTCGCGCATTATTTCATCTTCCCTGTTCTCATCTGCGATGCTTAGATAG
>Ga0206925_1183_pt1 | contig 11134 bp, 9 predicted proteins | sample Alteio_BWOrgHeat_62_FD_152944 | JGI IMG/M metagenome (GOLD analysis project Ga0206925, IMG submission 152944) | Enriched cells from forest soil in Barre Woods Harvard Forest LTER site, Petersham, Massachusetts, United States -... | ecosystem: Environmental > Terrestrial > Soil > Temperate forest > O...
CGATGGCAGCAAGGGTGCGAGCGGTTGGATTTATCTTGGAGGGCGGCGGCATCGCCGACACTTCCACCACCTGATCGTTTTCGATCATGACCTGAAACTTGTCATAGGTCCAAATCTCGCGGCTAGCAGTGGCACTGCGACCCTTGGGCCACCCGTAGAGGCGAATGACTTCGTCCCGTGGCGTTCCCGGGGGCAAGTCCTTCGCAATCTGGGCGCCTGCTTCGCCAATTGAGACGACGAGCATCATCGCGAAGACTACGGATGAAAGAGCTCGGCCAAGACAAAAGGCTATACGAGAAAGTCCGGTCTCCGGGCGTGGTGCCTTTTCAGCCCTCAGAATAAGGAGACTAGGGTCGCGCGTCATGCTAAGAGGTGCCGAAATAAGCCGGGGTGCGGTCGGTGAAGGGTTCGGGGCCGGCGGGCGGCTGGGCGAGAGCGCACAAGGGGAGAAGCAGAAGGACCATCCGGGCGAACCGTCTGAAGGCGGGGAGACTCACGGCCTCAAGTCGTGTTCGATTGCAGCGACTGGTTCAAGCGCGGCCGCAGCGGTCAAGCATTCGCGTAATTCAGGCGTCTGATGTGGAGGCGCTGGGATTCGCGAGGCAGTCAATTGTTACCATGGTTACTGGTAGAAGAAGGTGAGGGTGACCTGCTGTTTTGCTCCCAACGTTTCCTTCATCTCTTTGGTCCACGGGCCGAAGGGCGCTGATTGGGTGATGGCCGTGACGCAGGCTTTCATTCCCCAGTCGGACGACTCGTTATTGACGTTGTCGATTTGCGCGATTGTGCCGTCGGAATTCATCGTGAAGATTACGGTCACTTTGGAACCGAGCGGAGGAAGATTCCGGTTGGAGATCAAAAGATTCTCCCATCGCTCCTGGATTCTTTGCCACATCGGAGTCAGATAGTTGGCGGATTTCTCCCACGCGGGGTTGAGCTCGATAAGCTGCGGCAACCTCGGCGCTGGTGCACCCGGGCCGCGCCATCTCGGCAGCGGCACGTCGACGATCGCGGAGACGACCTTCTTCGAGTCCCGCTCTTGGATCCAAACGTGCGCCAACGGGGCCTCCGAGCGCGAGGCTGGTTCGTAGTGGCCGTTGGGCTCCGCCAGAAACCCGAGCTGCACGGGCCACGTTCGGTGGGGCCACAACTCCACGATGACCTCGTGGTGGCCGGGATTCAGGGTCACGGTCTGTTCCCGCCGCAACGCCGATGCTACGCTGATGCCATCGACAGCCTGCAACATGAGTGCGCTCCAATTGATGGGGTTGGTGCCGGGGATAATCTTGTTGGACAGGACGGCGACGGAACTCGGGTCACGGATCGGCGCGGGCACATAGCTTTTCGCCGCGTATTGCAGCCCGGTGCCGCAGCCAGAGAACGCGAGCGCCGTGAGCAGCAACAGCGAGAGTTTGCTTTTGGACATCTCGCATACCATCAGGATGCGGCCTAGGATCATCGTATTACTCCTTCAGGTCTTCTTCGTTGGCGGAGATCTTTCGGAGAAGCTGAGGTGCGGGCTCAGGTCACGGCCGCTCCCGCACCAGCTTGCCAGCTTGCAGGTAAACCACCGGCACTTGATGCATCCGGGCGGATTTCACCGCCACCTTCCGAGCGTCACGAAGTGATTTGAGAATTTTTGCCGCGCGTGGATTGGCGCGGAGCGGTTTGGTTTTGGTGGGCATCGTTTTCATGGCTTGGAGGAGATTAAGACAGGGAAGGAACCGCTGACATCGAATACCGAAGCAATGTCCGCGAGCGGGAGATAGTGTTTCTCAAAATTTGCCCAGCTCCGCGGAAATCGGCGCCGGATATCAGGCTCCGGCACCGCATGTCCGCCAGAACGCACGCGTGCGGCGACTCGCTCCAAGGAAAGCCGCACGCTATCGAGTTTCAGGTAAATGATCTCGATGCGATAGCCCGCCATCTGCCAGCGGCGCAGCCGCGTCAGGTAAGTGAGCCCGCTTAACGTGCTTTCGAACGCAAAATCATTCCCGGCGGCTGAGTGCCGATCGAGTTCCGATAAAAACAGACGGCCCGCGGCGAGTTGCGCGGCGCTCGGACTGAGCGGAGACAAGCCGGCGGCGAGGAGGTCGGCATTGACGAAACGCAGAATGGAATCGCGCGGCAAAAACGTGCGCGCGAACGTGGTTTTTCCCGCTCCATTGGGTCCAGTGATGATTAAGCAGCGTGGCATTTTGCTGTCCTACTCTTTCAGATTTTCTTCGATCGCGGCGAATTGTTCGGGGGTGGCGACGACGTGGCTCAACTCGCCGCGTAACTCTGAGCGATCAGCGGCTTGGCTTTTTCCAAATGATCGAGCGTCGTGATGACGATCTCTAGCTCTCCCGTGCCCCAATGTCCAAGGCCCCGAACGTCGCGAGTGAAGCCGGGCTGCAGGGACACTTTTTCTGGATTGAGATGAACGTAGATGACCACGCTTTTTTGGAAAGCGACGACAGTCGTAAAGTTTCGCAGCCGCTTGAATGCGACGTAGTGCTTGAGGTTTGTTTGCTGCACATCGTCGCCAAGAGATTCGATGAAGGATTTCGCCGAATCGAAGATGGTCTTCAGGTTCGGCGATAGTTTCGGTAGCCAACTTGGGCGAACTTCCGAGGCACTTATCTGCTTACCCGGCGCTTTGACTTTTTTGACTCGGGTATTTGTGGCGGGGTCAGCTGTGACCGCATTCACGAGTTCGAAAAGCAAAAGATCGTCCCCGAAGCGACGGTATCGGATCAGCTCGATGCTCCCGCCAATTTCAAGAATGGCATGTGCATCGTATTTGGTGAAATCCGCGGCGATGCAGATCAATCGCGGCGACGTCCAATCGATGGCGTCGGCGGTCGCCTTCCCAAATTTATCTAGCGTGAGCAGCTTAAACTCCGCCTGATGGTCCATCAGCCAGTTGCGATAGAACAAGCCTTGGTTGATGACGTTCTCACCGATCGAACGTTTGTATTCGATGATGACCGGGCGGTTGTTCTCGTCGATCCCCAGAGTGTCGATCCGTCCTGCATGGGTTTTCCCAGTTGAATGTTCACTCGCGAGAAAGCGAATACCCAAAAGAGATTCCAAGTTGGACTCGATCAGGGTTTGAAGCGTCTTCTCCAAATCGGAGGCAGTCCCTTTGATCTCGACCGCTGTATTGGCCGCGAGACGGAACAGTTTGATGTCGCTCATACGCGATTCACTGAATGATTTTTCGGACGGGCGGTTGTGCTAACGACGGAGCTTTCACTGCAGGTTTGGGTGCTGGCCCGCCGAACGGCAACGAAGCTAGGCCGAGTTCCTCAAGAAACGCGTTATGCTTCGCGGCAGCATCCTGAATCTTCTTTTCAATTTCGACTAGCTCGGTGTGGGTTGCTCCTAGGTCGATTTCTACTTCGTCCTCGGCGGTGCTGATGTAGCGGGAGATGTTGAGGTTGTAGCCTTCTTTCTCGATTTCATCCATTCCGACCCGGCGAGCATAACGCTCAATTGGCTTCTCCGGCCGCTGTTGGTAGGTTGAGATAATTTTTTCGATGTGCTCTTCGGTGAGGACGTTCTGGCGTTTGCCTTTGTCGAAGTGCTCGGCGGCGTTGATGAAGAGGACGTCGTCGGGTTTCTTGCACTTCTTGAGGACGAGGATGCAGACGGGAATGCCGGTGGAGTAGAACAGATTCGCGGGGAGGCCGATGACGGTGTCGATGTGGCCGTCTTCGAGTAGCTTTCTTCGAATGCGCTCCTCGACGCCGCCGCGGAAGAGCACGCCATGGGGCAAGATGATCGCCATGACGCCTTGGTCCTTGAGGTAGTGGAAGCCGTGCAGGAGGAAGGCGAAGTCGGCGGCGGACTTGGGGGCGATGCCGTGGTTTTTGAAACGCACGTCGTCGCTCATGTCGTCCTTCGGGTCCCAGCGGTAGCTGAAGGGCGGGTTGGCAACGATGGCGTCGAACTTCGGCATCTTGGCCGGGTTGGTCTCGCGCAGGAAATCCCAGTCGTTGGTTAGCGTGTCGCCGTGATAGATTTCGAACTCGGTATCCTTCACCCCGTGCAGCAGCATGTTCATCCGCGCGAGGTTGTAGGTCGTGATGTTCTTCTCTTGGCCGTAGATTTTGCCGATGCCGTGCGCGCCCATCTGCTTGCGCACGTTGAGGAGCAGGGAGCCGGAACCGCAGGCGAAGTCGAAGACGCTGCCGAGATGCGGCACCTTGCCGGTCTTGGGTTCCTGGCTGTCGAGGGTGACGATGCGCGAGAGGATGGTGGAGATTTGCTGCGGGGTGTAGAACTCTCCGGCTTTCTTGCCAGAGCCGGCGGCGAACTGGCCGATCAAGTATTCGTAGGCGTCGCCGAGGGCGTCGATGTTGGTGGAGAAGTCGGCTAGACCCTTGGCGATTTCCTTGATGATGTCGCAGAGCTTGGCGTTTTTGTCGGCGTGGGTGCGGCCGAGTTTTTCTGAGCCGAGGTTGATCTCGGAGAAAAGGCCTTGGAAGGTGCTCTCGAAGGACTCGTTTTCGATGTATTTGAAACCGTCACGCAGCGTGTCGAGCAGGTCGCCGCTCTGGTTCTTGGCGAGGTTCGCGATGTTGGCCCAAAGGTGAGGCGGCTGGATGACGTAATGGACTTTGCGGCGCATCTGCTTCTCAAAATCGACGACGTCGCCGGGGTTATTGGCATACCAGACAGCCAGCGGCACGCGGGGATCGGCGGCGGCGAATTTGGGATAGTCGGAGCCCAACTCCTTCTTCGCGGCGACCTCATAGTTGTCGGAGAGATAGCGCAGGAAGAGAAAGGCCAGCATGTAGTCGCGGAAGTCGTCCGCGTTCATCGCCCCGCGCAATTGGTCGGCGATGGCCCAAAGGGTCGCGTTAAGTTCCTTCTGGTTGTGGTGGGTCATGGTGCAGAAGCAGGCGCCGCAGCAGGGGCAGCGCCTGATGCAGTGTCTTCGTTGAGGAGCGCGGGCAGATCGAACGCGTGTTTGGCGAGGAATTCGGTGAGGATGTCGCGGAAAAGCTGTTTGTTGTCCTCTAGCATTTCCACCGGTTCGTAGAGTGAATAGCGGCCGTGACTCAGGAGGTTGAGTGCGCGGGCATACAACGCTTCGTCCTCCACGCCTTCAAGGCAGGACGAAAAATCCCTCTTCCCGAAGAAGGTGGCGGTCTTTTCGAGGATGCTGCGGAGCAGGTTGAAGTGGTAGGTGTAGAGCGCGCCGGACTCGGACGCCCTGCGCAGCTCGGCGAGCATCGCGACGTGGTGGAAAAAAGGCGTGTCGTCGGTCGCGCGCAGGGTGTAGTCCGTCCCGCCGCTGGGACGGTGCAGGAAATACTTCTTGTGCTTCGCGGACTTCAGCTCGTTGCAGACGACGTTGAAGAACAGGGCGTGGTGCGAGGAGATGACCACTTTGATTGGATCGGCGACTCTACGTGCCAACGTCCCTTTTTCTCCTGGTTCGATGGTGGCGACCGTTTCCAGTTTGGTGCGATCCTTCGCCTTGCGGAGGAGTTTCGCGAGGTCGCTGGCGACGGCGATGGCGTTGTTGTCGTCGAGCGAGGAGATGGGATCGTCGATGTAGAAATGTCTCACCCAGTCATAGGACGGGTGGCCGTCGATGACGCGCTCGCAGAGCGCCATGAAGAGGCACCAGATGAAAATGTTTTCCTCGCCGCGTGATACCTTGATGTGCTCGGCCTCGCCCTTGCCGAAGGATATGGTCCAGGCGGTGTAATCGATGTCGAAATCGAGGTCGGTATAACGACCGAGGTAGGACTGGATGCTTTCCTCTAGCGCCAGTTCCTTGAGGCCGCCGAAGAAGCGGGAGTCGGAGTTGAGACGGAGCACGCGCTTGCTGTCGGCCGCGAGATCGTTGTCCCAAGAAAAGAGATCTTCGGTGAAGGCGTTGAAGTAGAGGGTGTCACCGAGCAAGATATCGAAACGGCCTTCGTCGAAAAACTTCGCGACCTGAAATACACCGACCGACCCGATATCCGCGATCGGGCATCACTGGAGAAAAATTTCCGCGAGAAGTTCGAAACCCTCAACCGCGTCCGCCTTCTCGACACCGAGTTCGCCCGTCTGCTCGACGATCTCGTTTCACCCGACGTCTTCAAAAACTCCATCCGCCTGCGCGAGAAGAACGACTTCACCCGCGACGACGGCACTCCCCTTTCCTACACCCTCGTTAACATCAGGGACTGGTGCAAAAACGATTTCGAGGTCGTCCACCAGCTCCGCATCAACACCGACTATAGCCACCACCGCTACGACGTCATCCTCTTAATCAACGGCGTCCCGGTCGCCCAGGTGGAGCTGAAGACCCTCGGCGTCAGCCCGCGTCGCGCCATGGAGCAGATCGTCGATTACAAGACCGACCCCGGCAACGGCTACACTCGCACGCTCCTCTGCTTCGTCCAGCTCTTCATCGTCAGCAATCGCACCGAGACGTTCTACTTCGCCAACAACAACGCCCGCCACTTCGCCTTCGCCGCCGACGAGCAGTTCCTCCCCGTTTATAAATTCGCCGAGAAGGACAACACGCCCGTCACCCACCTCGACCTCTTCGCCGACCGCTTCCTGCAAAAGTGCGAACTCGGCCGCATGATCAGCCGCTACATGGTGCTCATCCAAAGCGAGCAACGGCTGCTCATGATGCGCCCGTATCAAATCTACGCCGTCCAAGCCATCGTCGACAGCATCGATCAAAAAAGCGGCAACGGCTACATCTGGCACACCACCGGCAGCGGCAAGACGCTCACTTCCTTCAAGGCCTCCACGCTCCTCCGCGACAATCCCGCCATCGACAAGTGTCTCTTCGTTGTGGACCGCAAGGACCTCGATCGGCAGACGCGCGAGGAGTTCAACCGCTTCCAGGAGGGCTGCGTCGAGGCCAACACCAACACCGCCTCGCTCGTCCGTCGCCTCCTCTCCGACGAGAAATCCGACAAGGTCATCGTCACCACCATCCAGAAGCTCGGCCTCGCGCTCGACGAGACCAGCAAGCGCAACCGCCAGCGCGAGAAACAGGGACGCGACACCTACACCCAGCTCCTCGAGCCGCTTCGCGACAAGCGCGTCGTCCTCATCTTCGACGAGTGCCACCGCTCCCAGTTCGGAGACAATCATGAGGCGATCAAAGCCTTCTTCCCCAACGCCCAGCTCTTCGGTTTCACCGGCACCCCCATCTTCGAAGCCAACGCCACCCAGTTCCGCATTTCCGGCGAGACCAAGACGCTCCGCACCACCCTCGACGTCTTCCCGCACGAGCTGCACCGCTATACCATCACTCACGCAATCGACGACCGGAACGTCCTTAAATTCCACGTCGATTACTACCGTCCCGAGGGCAAGGACACCACCCAGGCGGGCGAGGACGCGCGGAAGCAAAAGGTCGTCGAGCAAATCCTCGCCAAGCACGACGCCGTCACCGCCTCGCGCCGCTTCAACGCCCTCTTCGCCACCGCCTCCATCGACGACGCCATCGCCTATCACGCACTCTTCGGAAAAATCCAGACCGCCCGCCTCGCCGCCGATCCCGATTTCGTGCCGCTCAAGATCGCCTGCGTCTTCTCCCCGCCCGTCCAGCTCGCCCAGACACCGGAGGAAAAGAAAGACATCGCCCAACTCGCCGAGGACCTGCAGCAGGAGCAGGCCGACAACGAAAACGAGCCCGAAAAGAAAAAGGCCGCCCTCACTGCCATCATCGCCGACTACAACGCCCGCTTCGGCACCAACCACTCCGTCGGAGAATTCGATCTCTACTATCAGGACGTCCAGCTGCGCATCAAAGACCAGAAGTTCCCAAACGCCGACCTCCCGCGCAAGGGCGCCGAGAAGATCGATGTCACCCTCGTCGTGGACATGCTTCTCACCGGCTTCGACTCGAAGTTCCTCAACACCCTCTACGTCGACAAGACCCTGAAGCACCACGGCCTCATCCAGGCCTTCTCCCGCACCAACCGCGTCCTCAACGACACCAAGCCCCACGGCCACATCCTCGACTTTCGCGGACAAGAGACGGCCGTCGATGAGGCCATCGTCATGTTCTCCGGCGTGGGCAAAGGAACCGACGCCCGTAAAATCTGGCTCGTCGAGCCCGCCAAGGAGGTCGCCAAGAAACTCAAGGACGCCGTCGGTGCCCTCGGCACCTTCTTGGAGTCTCAGGGTCTCGCACCCGCCCCCGAGTCCGTGCCCGCCCTGCGCGGCGACGAGGCCCGCGCCCAGTTCGTCAAATCCTTCAAAGAGGTCCAGCGCCTCAAGACCCAGCTCGACCAATACATCGACCTGCCGGAAGAGGACCGTGACGCCATCGACGAACTTCTTCCGCCCGACACTCTCAACGCCTACCGCGGCGTCTACCTCTCCACCGCCCACGACCTCAAGAAACTGCAGGACAAAAAAGGCGACACACCCCCGCCTCCGGAAGTCGCGGCCCTAGACTTTGAGTTCGTCCTCTTCGCGTCCGCCGACATCGACTACGATTACATCATGGGCCTGCTCGCCCGCTATTCGCAGCAGACGCCCGGCAAGACCACGATGACCCGCGAGCAGCTTATCGGCCTCATTCAGGCCGATGCCAAGTTCGTCGACGAACGCGAGATCATCACCGCCTACGTCAACACGCTCCAGCCCGGCGAAGGCCTCGACAAAGCCGCGATCACTGCCGGCTACCACCGCTTCCGCGAAAACTTTCACGCCACCGCCCTCGCCGGGGTCGCGGCAAAACACGGCCTCTCCATCGAACGCCTCCAGGCCTTCGTCGACGCCATCCTCCAGCGGATGGTCTTCGACGGCGAGCAACTCACCGAACTCCTCGCCCCCCTCGGCCTCAACTGGAAGGGCCGCCGCGTCGCCGAACTCGCCTTGATGGAAGAGCTCGTGCCCCTGCTCAAAAAACGTGCAGCCGGCCGCGACATCTCCGGCCTCAACGCCTACGAATCATGAAGCGACCGATTTTAATTACGGCGGATTCGCCACAATTAAAAGTCTCGAATTCGAGAGGTTTAAAACCACACCAGCCCACATCCTGTAGCCATGAGTAAATCTAAACGCACCAGCATCGCGGTCAAAGGCGCGTCTGTCGCCGTGCTTTCCAAGGATCGGCAGGACTACATCAGTCTCACCGACATCGCCCGATACAAGGACTCCGAGCGGACGGACTATCTCATCTCCAACTGGCTCCGTAACCGTAACACCATCGAGTTTCTCGGCATCTGGGAGCAGCTCAACAATCCCGGTTTTAATCCCATCGAATTCGATGGGATTAAAAAGCAGGCCGGCCTGAATAGCTTCATCCTGACCGCCAAACGTTGGATCGATTCCACCGGGGCCGTCGGATTGGTCTCTGCTACCGGCCGCTACGGTGGCACCTACGCGCACAAAGACATCGCCTTCGAGTTCGCCTCCTGGGTCTCCGTCGAATTTAAGCTCTACCTCATCAAGGAGTTTCAGCGCCTCAAGGACGGGGAAAACGACCGCCTCCAGCTCGGGTGGAACCTCCAGCGCACGCTCGCCAAGATCAACTACCGCATCCACACCGACGCCATCAAGGAGACCCTCATCCCGCCCTCCGTCACCAAGGCCCAGGCGTCTATCGTTTACGCCGAGGAGGCGGATCTGCTCAACGTCGCCCTCTTCGGCCGGACCGCCCGGCAATGGCGCGATGCCCACCCCGACGCCGAGGGCAACGTTCGTGACCACGCCACGCTCGAACAGCTCGTCGTCCTCACCAACCTCGAAAGCCTCAACTCCGTGCTCGTCCGCCAGGGCCTCCCCGCGCCGGAGCGCCTCCTCCGGCTCAACGAAATCGCCATCACCCAGATGCGCACCCTGCTGGCCGATCCCAACGTGAAGCGCCTGAAGTGATGAAGCCCTCCGCCGCCAAGACCACGCTCACGCCCAAACTGCGCTTCCCGGAGTTTCGGGATGGATGGTATGCCATGCCCGGTGACGATCTCTTCGATCAAATCACTAATCGCGAAGCCCCCGCAGGGCTTCCAATCCTCGCTATTACACAGGAGCACGGCGCCATTCCTCGCGAAGACATCGACTACCACGTCTCGGTGACAGACAAGAGTGTCGAGACCTACAAGGAAGTCCGGCCGGGCGATTTCATTATCAGCCTCAGGTCATTTCAGGGCGGCATCGAGTATTCGAACTATCACGGTATTTGCAGTCCGGCTTACGTTATCCTGCGTAAGAAGACCGAGCTGTCCGATGCGTTTTTCAAACAACTCTTCAAGTCATACAGCTTCATCCAGCAGCTTACCAAGAATCTCGAAGGGCTACGCGATGGAAAGATGATCAGCTACAAGCAGTTTTCGGAGTTGCTGCTGCCTTGGCCTAAACCCGCCGAACAGCAAAAAATCGCTGAGTGCCTGAGTTCTCTAGACGAACTAATCGGAGGCGAAAGCCAGAAACTCGACGCGCTCAAGGCCCACAAAAAAGGGCTTATGCAGCAGCTCTTCCCCCGCGATGGTGAAACCCTCCCCCGCCTCCGCTTCCCCGAGTTCCAATCCGCTCCGGAGTGGCAAGCATACACCCTGAGTCAGGTTGCTACATATCGCAGGGGCAGTTTTCCTCAGCCATATGGGTTGCCTGAGTGGTTTGACGACATAGACGGAATGCCGTTTGTCCAAGTTTTCGACGTGGGGGAAGATCTTCGATTGAAGCCAAAGACGAAGAAGAAAATCAGCAAACTAGCATCTGACCAAAGCGTTTTTATCCCGAAAGAGACCGTTGTTATCACGCTACAAGGCTCGATTGGAAGGGTCGCCATCACGCAATACGATGCCTTTGTCGACAGGACACTTTTGCTGTTCGAGAGCTTTTTGAAGCCGACTGAAAAAATATTCTTCGCGTATACAATTCAGCTCTTATTCGAGATCGAAAAAGAGAAAGCCCCCGGCAAGGTAATAAAAACAATTACGAAGGAGGCTTTGAGCGATTTCGTGGTCAGGATTCCAAGTGTAACCGAGCAGCAGCGCATCGCCACCTGCCTCTCCTCGCTCGACGAGCTGATCGCCGCCCAAAGCGATAAGCTCGATGCCCTCCAGACCCACAAGCAAGGACTCATGCAGGATCTCTTCCCGTCCCCCTCGGAGGCCGAGGCGTGAGCGACAAACCCAAGATCGTTCGATTCCCGTCTCTCGACCCCCTC
>Ga0206925_1184_pt1 | contig 11104 bp, 5 predicted proteins | sample Alteio_BWOrgHeat_62_FD_152944 | JGI IMG/M metagenome (GOLD analysis project Ga0206925, IMG submission 152944) | Enriched cells from forest soil in Barre Woods Harvard Forest LTER site, Petersham, Massachusetts, United States -... | ecosystem: Environmental > Terrestrial > Soil > Temperate forest > O...
TAGATATTTGTATCATTGTAAGTCGTGTCGTTTCCGGCATCTTTTATGAATTGGGGTTTACCGCCGTTATCCGATTTATAGATAGAATAATTTTTAACTGTTTCGCCAAGATAATTGGTCCAGTGCAGATTTGCCGTCAGGTTTCCATTAACGATGCTTAACAATATGGTTTTATGGATATTGGAGAATGCCCCAACATCACAAACATTATAGGTAATGATATAATATTTATAAGTAGCTTGTTGAGTATTAAGGTTGGCTTGAATATAACTGGTGTCATTCAAGTTGGTGATGTCTTTTAGGAGTGCATATTTCTTATTTGTAGTGTCGTAAGAATATAAATAATAGCCTCTTGCATTTGTATCCGTAGGGGTAGCGCGTTTCCATTGGATAAAGACCTGGCCTGATTTGGGGTCCGTTTTGAGAACTGTTGCATAAACAAATTGGGCATTATCTGCTTCTGGTATAAGTCGGGGAATGACTCCTAAAGTATCTGAATAACTGCTATAGCCTGATTTTGAATCTGCCTCTATTTTGTAAAAATACTGTTTGCCTATTGTTACGGTTGTGTCCGTATAGCTATGTGTTGCATTGTTTAGGGTGGCGAGTTGTGCGTAATTGATGCCGTCAGGAGAACGATAAATATTATAGGTACTTACACCACTTACCAGCCCGAGATATGATGTCCAATTGAGCTGAACTTTTGGGGTGCAATACAAAGAGTACAATTTAAGGCTCATTAATATATTCTGTATTGATTGAGTAGAGCGGTTCAGCATATTGCATGAGTCAATGGCAATAACATAATAACTATAAATGCTATCTTTCACATTCACATTCTTATCGTTATACATGCTATCATATATCACAGTTTTTATGAGTTGAGCAGGGTTATTACCTGAAGCCCGCCATATTTCAAAGAATTTTACATCGCTTTTTGGGTTCCATTGCCAACTGATTTTTACCGTTTGGTCTGGCAAAACGGTTGCATAATAAAATAGTGGTGCCAGCGGTTTGATGGTGTCAAAAGGGGTAAGGGTTATAGAATCAGAAAGGGTTATATAGTTTCCGTTATTATCTTTCGCTGCAATTTTATAGGTGATTGGGATGCCACATGCCAATGGACTATGCAAAAATGCTGTATCACTGTTTGGTACACGGGCCAAAGTATCCCATCCTCCTGAATTATTTAATTTTAAAATTAAATAATCTTTTAATCCTGATCCATAACCTTTAAATGGATACCATCTGAGACTGTCCATACCATCAAGTGCAGTCCCTTTGAGATTTATCAGACAAAATGTATCTGATGGGGTTGCATTTAAACAGGAATCAAGGGTAATTACGGTGTAGCAATAGCGGTTTGCTACTGTATTTAATCCATTGTCAATATAAGTCAATGCATCGCCGGGTTTTGTAAACAGGATTGACCCTGCCGTACTCCAGTTTCCATTTACAGATCGTTGTATGGCAAACTTATACGTATCTGCCGAATCTGAACCTGTAAAATCTATTCTTGCTGTTGTTCCATTTACAACGGTAGCATTTTTCATGATGGGCGCATCGGAAGGGATGGTGTCAATTGCTTTCCGCCCCATTGTATCAGACCATGAGAGCTCACCCGGATTATATCCCACAGCAGCTATGCGATACCTGATCGTAAAATTGCATGGGGCAGGAAATTCCCTCGAGAATGTATCTGTGCCAGGGACCGAATCCACAATGATAAATTTACCAGCTATCAATCTTTCGATATTGTATTTTTTAATTTTAAATCCCTGGTAAGGTGTCCAGTTGAGCCTGTGGATCAGTTGGCCAACACTAACCGTCAGGTCCATGGTTTTGTTTACCAAAGATTTTGGTGATTCATTTCCGCAGGAATCTACCGTTGTCAGGTAATAGTTTTGATCTGCGGTTTCAGTGTTCAGGCCGGTAATTTCAAAACTATCAATGGTTGGTGCAAGATGTGGATTGAGCACTGTAAAGTTTTTGCCGTCAATGGAATACCATAATTTATTATAGGCCAGGTTAGGTTTATTGATACTTTTCCATCGGATAATATCTGTACCGCTATTTATTGAAGTACTTGTTTTTGTAACGGTTATTATTTGCGGAGAATCAGGGTAAAATGTTTGCCCGCAGGTCATTTCTGACCATGAGGTATTATTGCTATTCGCATCATAGGCAAGTATGCGATAACAGTATCTATTATTATGATTTAAGCCAGTATCAATGTATGAAATTGAAATTCCCGGCAAGCTGGCTAATAAACTCTCAGAACCATAATTTACCGACCGGTACACTTCATATTTTTTTACGGTTTTCCATGCGGAATATGCATTCCAGTTAAGCAGAATTGATTGCTGGCAGCCTTTATAAGCAGTACCTAACGCAATGGTACAATGGCTTGCTGACAAGGCACTTGTATTGTCGCAACTGTCTTGCACTTTAATGGCATAGCAATAAGATTGTGAAGTATTAAGACCGGAATCAAGATACCAGGTCGTATCAGTGGTTGCTATTTTAATAAAATTACTGTTTGCATCCTGCCGGTACACGATATAGTTTTTGAAATTGGGCTTGGTAGATTTATCCCAACCGATGACCACCTGGCCGTTTTTAATAACTGAAACATATTGAATGACAGGCGCTTTTGGAATTACCGTATCAAATGGCGTTAAATTTATACTGTCAGAATAAACAATATAATTGTTACCACCCTTTTCAATCGCCTTAATCCTGAAGGTCTGCATCTGGTTGCATTTGCCCGGTACTGTAAAAGTGTCAGTAGCCGGGCTGAGGCCGGTATAAGTATCTGCCCATTGCCCATTGGCCCAGGTTTGTATGACATAGCTTTGGACCGGGAAGCCAACATATCCAGTCCAGTTAAGGCAAGAGACCAGTTCTGCCCCTTTGCCATACAATAATATGGGCTGGTGTAGTATGGTCCTGTTGCCTGAGCCACCACAACTGTCAAATGGTACGACATAATAATCATAAAAAAACCGGGTTGTATTTGCCGTAGTATCCTTAAATTCATAGGTATTTACCAGGTTTGACGCATTCCGCCTGATTGTATCGATTGCCAGGTAAGGGCCTCCATCGCCGGAGCGATAAAAAACATAATAAGTTACATCATTGGAGTCTGACCCTTTGAATTGCAAATCTACCTCAGTGGTTGATTTTACGGTAGCATATTGCAGAACGGGCGGATTAGGCTGATTATCCACGAAAACCCGAACCGTATCATTGGTGGTACAACCTTTTGTACTGGTCGCGGTAAGATAATAAGTAGTGAATTTCCGCGGTGCCGTCGCAGGGTTTTGCAGTTTGGGATTACTTAATAATTTGACAGGCTGCCAGGCATAAGAAGCAGCACTGGTTGCATGCAGGTTAATTACACTCCCTGCACAAATTAAAGTATCATATTTAAAAGATGGTAAAGACTGAATGACGTTGACGAATTTACTTATTGTATCATATTCAATTCCATTGCCAACTGTCAGTTTTACTTTATATATGCCTGCTTTTGCATAAATATGGGTCGGGTTTTGAAGATTAGAAAAATTATTGACACCTGATGAAGAATCTCCAAAATCCCATTGCCAGTTTGTGGCCCAGGTATAGGTAGAATCAATAAATTTCGTTTGATCACCCGTGCATGCTGTTAACCATATGAAGTTTGAAATAAATGGGGCGCAATACAATGAATCATTTCTAATTACAGCAGCCATGACACAACCTGAACCTGTTGTTGGACTTAAACTTGTTGATGTATAGTTGTACAAAAAGCTTGGATAATAAGCTGCGGAAGATATATTGAATAATGTTGTGTTACAGTTATTAGAATTTTCTGCACTATCAGCCTTGACAAAATAAAAATCATATCCGATTCCAGATGTAAAGGCGGATTGAATAGAGACAAAGTTTCCAGAGACCAATTGTAATAAATTTTTGCCGCATCCACGATAGATATAAATTAAAGAAGATGCTGAAAAATTTTTACTAAAAAGAATTTTACCAGTAGTATCCAACCTCATGACCCCGCATCTATTGCCATTTGTCGGTGATTCAAATTCACAGCTAATATTCAGTATTTTTTTATTTTTATCATAAAGCATTGTCCTAAAAACGATATTTGAAATTGATGACCCGCTACTGTATATTTTTGCCCATTTCAAATTCCCCAAACTGTCCATTTTCATTAAGACACCCCCATAGTTGTTATTTATACCTTCTGCTTCCAGCCCACAAACATATATGCTCTTATCGGGTAATTCAATTATTGATTCTGCAGCTTCTTGACTTGACCCGTTTACATTGAGGACTTTAGACCAAATCAATTTGCCATTTTTATCAATTTTCATTATTAAATAATTTCCCGGATATGCTAAAGTATTCTGGTGATTCGTGTCTATAGAAGCTCCGCATACGAGAAAGCCACCGCTAATTGTCGGGGATATTTTTAAGGCGCACCCATGAAATCCGATATGAGCATACACATTAGACCATTTTATATTGCCCGCTGAATCGGTTTTAATAATCAAGGCTTCACTATGCGAAGAAATAAGATTTGTACATCCTGTTAATATATAACCACCTGAGGGGTCATTTATAACATACATTCCAAGTGTGGCTGCGACTGTATTTCTGCCCGGGTAAGTCCTCGACCATAAAACGCCTCCATTCAGATTAATTTTAAAAAGAAAAACCGCAGTTTCATTATTATTAGAACAAACCACAACATTTCCTTCAGGGGTCATAACCATATCAATTCCTACATACAAATAAGTATCAGGGATTTCACCTGTTGAATTATTTCCTGATCCTGTTCCAGTATAGGTTTTAGCCCAAATTTGTCTTCCAAGACTATCTGTTCTTATTATCAGAATTTTATAAAGTGAAGTATTACTACTGTTATAAGTCATCCCGGAAATAAGAAATCCCTTGTCAGGTAAGGCAACCACGGAAGAGCCAAACTGCCCGGTATTTTTAGCTCCATATGTATGCTGAAATGTGCCTACTTTTTGGGCATGAACTAGTGAAATACCCAAACAAAACCATATGCCAAAAAGCAGCAGCAAGTACCTGGGGCTATATGGGGGGGGTGTTATTTTCATAACAATAACGAAGATAAGGAAATAAAATCGGAAAGTGGTGCGGGGTCATCCTTCGCTAAAGCTATGGCTGATAAAAGGTGGATTTGGTGCGTTAACTATAAGGTTTGATGTTCGCGAGCGATATAAAACCTTATAGGTTTGGATCGGTAGAACTTTGAATGAATAAATAAGGGGGAGTTAATTGTGGAAAACTTTTTATCTCTATCTATCAATACTTTAAAAAATATCTTCAAAAAAGGACGCTACGATTTTGAGTTTACTATATATACCATTATTCAGTCGTCACAGCCTTCGTTGAAACTTCGGCTGGCAAAGCAGGCATCAGTCGTCAGAAAAAAACAGCTCTTTATTTCTTGGTGGGTAGTAAATGACATTCTACAAAAATAACCATACCAATTTCATGTTAATTATATGGTTATCGGCCCAAACCTTATGATTATTGCATGATTACTGGTATGGTTATTTTTAACTTAAAATATTGAATATTAAAAAAATTAAAGAAAAATAAATTACAATAATCATAAAAACCATATTGAGGATTAAAAAGGAAAGATTTGAACCCGTAAGATTTGTAGTCTGGGTTTAAAAATTTCACACGAACAAAACGGCGATTGGAGCAAATGGGATTGATGAATCATTGATAACCATTGATAATTCTCAATGAGTTACGAACAACTATTTCATGGACAATTGGTTATAAAGTTTGGCTTTTGAAATTCTATTGCTAAGCAATGGAAAGTGGGTTGGTTTGAACGCGTAAGAATGGGAAGTGCGTTCCGTTAAGTAACTTTTCGCCTTTACTTTGGGTTATGATTATATTTGCAAATCTAAAAATTGATATTAGGTAAGTATGCCGGAACTTTTCAGAATATTTGGAATCAGATTTTTCTTTTTCAGTAATGAGCATCTGCCCGTGCATGTTCATGTAAAAAATGCGGATGGCACAGCTAAATTTGAAATTGATCCTGTGAAATTAATTGAAAACAACGGTATGAAAACAAAAGATATATATCTGGCAGAAAGTATTATTGAAGAAAATGCTGAATTAATAGACGAAAAATGGAAGGAATATTTCAAAAAATAGACAACTCCCTTACTGTTTCTAAGGTATGGTTTAAGAACAGGAGCATTTTTGTTGAAATGAATACTGGTGAAGTCATATCCAAATCCATTGAATTGTATCCTCATTTGCGAAAAGGCACACTTCAACAATGGGAACATTTCGAACTGTGGGATGGAGGCAAATGGATACATTGGGAAGAACTGGATGAAGACTTGTCAGCGGAAGGATTTTTAACGTAACCTTTCACCAGGTTAACCTCTATTTGCAGGAGGTTCTCCAGTGTCAGAAAGCCAAAAAGGGCACATTCAAGTTGGAATTTTCAAATTTTCAAATTTTCAAATTTTGAAATAGTTTTTTCCGTAGCTTTGCGGCAAATTTTAAAAAGTAGTTAAAATACAATTAAATGCAGAATATTGGTAAAGTTGCGCAGGTAATTGGTCCTGTTGTTGACGTAAGCTTCGCGGCCGAAGGGTCACATTTGCCTAAAATCTTTAGCGCCCTCGAAATTGACAGGGGTGGCGATCAAATACTGGTCCTTGAAGTACAGCAGCACCTGGGTGAAGACCTGGTACGTGCCGTGGCGATGGACTCGACTGAAGGTTTGGTGCGCGGAATGGATGTAAGGGATATGAATCAACCTATCGCTATGACCATTGGTGAGGAAATCCGTGGCCGCTTGTTCAATGTGGTTGGCCAGGCTATTGACGGCATCGGCAAACTTGAATCAACCAAGACCCGCGCCATCCACCAGGATCCGCCAAAATACGATGAGCTGACCACCAATGCTGAGCCTTTATATACAGGTATCAAAGTTATTGACCTTATCGAACCTTATGCAAAAGGTGGTAAAATCGGTTTGTTTGGTGGTGCAGGTGTAGGCAAAACAGTATTGATCATGGAGTTGATCAATAATATCGCGAAAGCTTATGAAGGTATCTCTGTATTTGCAGGTGTGGGTGAAAGGACCCGTGAAGGAAATGACCTGCTTAGAGAAATGATTGAATCAGGCGTTATTAAATATGGTGACGCTTTTAAACATAGTATGGAAGAAGATGGATGGGATGTAACCAAGGTTGACAAAACCGAGCTTGCAAAATCTCAGGCTACCCTTGTCTTCGGACAGATGAACGAACCGCCTGGAGCACGTGCACGTGTGGCGCTGTCAGGATTGGCTATCGCGGAGTATTTCCGTGACGGCGAAGACACTGAAAGCGGACAAGGCCGTGATATCCTTTTCTTTATTGACAATATTTTCCGTTTTACCCAGGCAGGTTCTGAGGTATCAGCGCTCCTGGGCCGTATGCCAAGTGCGGTAGGTTACCAGCCAACCCTGGCTACGGAAATGGGTTTGATGCAGGAGCGTATTACCAGTACCAAAAGGGGTTCAATTACCTCAGTACAAGCAGTATATGTGCCGGCAGATGACTTAACTGACCCGGCACCGGCTACTACTTTTGCGCACTTGGACGCAACCACAGTTTTGAACCGTAAAATTTCTGAGCTTGGTATCTACCCTGCGGTTGACCCATTGGATTCAACTTCAAGGATCCTGACCCCGGATGTAGTAGGAAATGACCATTATGATACAGCACAACGTGTGAAAGCAATTTTGCAACGTTATAAAGAATTGCAGGACATTATCGCCATTCTTGGTATGGACGAGTTGAGTGATGAAGATAAGAAAGTGGTAGAGCGTGCTCGTCGTGTTCAACGTTTCTTGTCACAACCATTCTTCGTGGCTGAGCAGTTTACCGGCTTGAAAGGGCAGTTGGTGCCGATTGAAGACACCATCAAAGGTTTCAACATGATTATGGATGGAGAAGTGGATCAATATCCTGAAGCAGCCTTCAACCTTGTCGGTACCATAGAGCAGGCCATTGAAAAAGGCGAAAAACTGATGGCGGAAGCGGCAGGGAAATAAGGTAAGTTATTATGCTATTGGGTTGTTAAGTTATTAATAGCCTTCAGCTAACGTAAAAAGATAAGTAACCTAAATTGAGTAACAGATCATTGACAGAAACGAACAACTATCAACGATCAACTAACAACGAAACTATGTTATTAGAAATATTAACCCCGGAAAAAAAACTCTTCTCAGGCGAAGCTAATTCGGTAATGTTTCCGGGTTCGGCAGGTGTATTTGAAGTATTGGAAAACCATGCACCGCTAATCTCTACCCTCGATCCCGGAAAAATCAGGGTTCGTTCAGAAGCCAAAGAAGATCAGTATTTTGAAATAAATGCCGGCTTCGTTGAAGTACTGAACAACGTTGTGACTGTGATGGTGTAATTTGGTTATTAAGTTAATGCGTAAATAAGTTATTTTGAGAGGATCCTTTCAGCAAAATTGCATTTGATTCTATCTCAATAAGTTAAAATAAAAAAGAGCCTTTCATTTATTTGGAAGGCTCTTTTAGTTTGTCCATTAAAATAGGTGGGCCATGAGCCAAATTCAGAAACCGAAGTTGCTCACTGCAAATAACATAATAACCAAATAACTCAATAACAAATAATTACTCCTCCCAGGCCAGGTCGCTCATCAAATACCACCTGTTGCCAAAGAGGTAAGCATTGTAAAGAATGACATTTTTCATTGAACCTGTAGCAATAATGATACGGACTTTGGCATCTTTGTAGTTCTCTTTATGGTCTGAAACTACATATTTAAAATCTTTGATCGAAGTCTTGCTCCAGTCTATTTTTCGTTCTATAGCACCGCGTTCTACATTGGCAAAGCCCTGGTTAAGAGACATTTTAACAGATGCTGTTTTATCCAGAGCATCTCTTTTTCGGGCTTCTTTGGTATGTGTAGTATCTGAAAGGTAAAACTCAAAGGCCTTTTCCATTTCGTCTGTTGAAGGTTCACATTGAGAGAGCATGCTTTGCTTTTGGGCTTTTAAGGCATTGAATACCATGGTGGATAATTCAGGAATACTGTCTGCGCCGTTCTTACATGCACTAAGGATCATGAGCAGGGGTAAAAGGAAATAGAATATCTTAACTTTCATAACATGACAAATATAATAGTTTCCTGGAAATCGGCGTTAAAAGAATGATTTCAATTAACTTAAACTTCTTTGTCCTATTTTGGGTTATCCTTTAGTAAATAACTGTTTCAACTTGAGGTCTGTCATCACAAAAATCATCCTGGTATTGGTCCTGAGTTTATGCATCCAATCTAGTTATGGACAGGCAAAGCATGGCATATTACCCGATAGTTGTTCCGTTTTGGCAGATTCATGCGTTCCAACAAAAATGACAATTCCAGAAAGGCTTGAACGATTTGCGCTTAAGGATAATATTTTATCCAAATTACTTCGGTCCGTCATGGTATTTGAAAATAAAAATCCACCAAAAGACACCACCAAAGTAAGTCAGCAAAAGTATCAATTATTTAATAATAAAATTGTCAGGAACATAGAAATTACCGTATTAGGTCCCTTTGGCTATTCTGTTAATGAAAAATATGCCCATAATATAAGCAAAGTCCAAAAATTAGGAGATAATATACACTTCACAACCCGAAACTGGGTCATAAAAGAGAAATTGCTTTTTAAACAGGATGATAAAATTAATCCATCTAAAATATCTGAATCAGAACGTCTTATAAGACAATCACCCTATGTGGTCGATGCGAAAATTACAATTATTCCTATTGCAGACAATAAGGACAGTGCTGATGTTTCCATTGTTGTGCAGGATGTATTCGAATTAGGTGCCAGCGGCGCTGCAGATCCCACAAAACCCAATGGCAACCTGGACGTAACGGATATTAATTTCCTTGGGCTAGGTCATCGATTCGAAAATAATATCTGGTACGATCCCCAATATTCTCAGCATTATAAATATAGTGGTAGTTATAGCGTTCCCCAGATAGCAAATACATATATTTCAGGTGAGGCCCATTTAAATACTATTAATTTTGACAGAACTGTAGGTTTCAGTTTTGCCAGGCCCTTTTTTACCGCCACTACTAAATGGGCAGGTGGCCTCAATGTTGAATTTATCCACCAAGCTTATAATATCACTTTGCAGGATTCGAATAAATACTCAGGTCTCCACGACTACAATACACAGGACCTCTGGCTCGGGTATTCATTTGCACTAAGTGATAATTCATTATTCAAAAATAAAAATGCACAACTTATATTATGTGGCAGGGTTTATAATATCAAATACCAAAACCAGGGTAATTATCCCGACGACCTGAACCATATTTACCAAAATGAAACACAGTACCTTGCAGAAATTGGGCTCTCTCACAGGGACTATTACAAAGATCATTATATTTTTGCATTTGGTCGGACAGAAGATATTCCTTTAGGGTATTTATTTACATTTAATACAGGTCCTGACTTCACACAATTTCAACCGAGCTGGTATAGCGGCTTCAAAGCATCTTATGGCTGGAACAATTCATCTCTCGGGTATATGTATCTTAGTGCGGAAACTGGTGGCTATACCATCAATAATAATACTAATAACGGTGATATATATCGCGGAGTTCTCAATACGGAGCTATTCTATTTTACAAATCTTATTCCCGTTGATAACTGGCAATTCAGGCAATACCTTATGAACCGATACACAATAGGTTATAACCGCCAGCCAGGCGAATATATAAATATCAACGGTGCCAATGGATTGCAACGATTTAACGCCCCCAACCTGCAGGGAACCCAAAGATGGTCAAATAATTATGAAGCCGATTTCTTCACCCCTTATAAACCGCTAGGCTTCCAGATTGTTCTTGTCTTTTATATGGATGATGCATTGCTTGGCACGCATGATAATACCATTTTACACAGCAGGGTTTACCAGGGATATGGCGCAGCGGTCAGGTTTAAAAATGAGCATTTTATTTTCAATACTTTAGAACTGGCGTTCCATTTTTTCCCTGGTGCAGCCTCAGAAGGTGGAAA
>Ga0206925_1185_pt1 | contig 11021 bp, 12 predicted proteins | sample Alteio_BWOrgHeat_62_FD_152944 | JGI IMG/M metagenome (GOLD analysis project Ga0206925, IMG submission 152944) | Enriched cells from forest soil in Barre Woods Harvard Forest LTER site, Petersham, Massachusetts, United States -... | ecosystem: Environmental > Terrestrial > Soil > Temperate forest >...
CGCCGTTGCGCTCGACGACCACGCGCTCGGGCGCGAGCCGCAGGGTGGAAAGAAAGTCCGGCAGCGGGCAGCCCGCGGGCGCGGGTTTCGACTGGCCGTTGGCGATGACAGTAATGGTCTTCAAGCGAGGGTTTGCACTTAGGTCTAACGCTCGCTCAACCAAATTGCAAGGGCGTGGGTGCGCTGGCGCCTTCTTCGGCGCTCGTCGCTGTGGTCGTCAGCGGAAAGTGGTTCGTCTTCGCGCTGGTCAGGGTGGCGTCATGATCTTTCCACACGGGGTCGAGACCCTTCGCGCGCAGCATCGCGGCCACGGCCTGCGGTGGGCGTTCATCGGCGATGTGGAACTGCTCGCCGGGTTGTTCGCGCGTCGGGGTCCACTGCGTTTCGTCGAAATCACTGTAGCCGCCCGGTTCGGTGCTCGAGCCCGCGCTCATGTGCGTGACGCCCAGCGGACAAAGCCCATCGCGCAAGGCGGGCGATTCGCGCGTCGAAAGCACAATGCCCGCCGTGGGCAGCAGCAGCCGCATCGCGCACAGCAACTGCACCAGTTCGCGATCGGGTAACACATTTTCCGGCGCGACATGAAAACTCCCCGCTGCCGGGCGCATCCGCGGCATCGCCACGGTCAAATAACTGCTCCAGCAGTTTTTCAAAAGGTGGCGAGCATGGGCGGCGAGCGAGATCGCTTCGTAACGCCAGTCGTGCAGGCCAAACAGCGCGCCAATGCCCAACCGGCGAAACCCGGCGGCGTGGGCGCGTTCGGCGGTGTCGAGTCGCCAGGCGTAATGTTTCTTCGGTCCGGCGGTATGCAGGTCTTTGTACGTCGGTTCGTGGTAAGTTTCCTGGTAAACCACAAGACCCTCCGCGCCGGCGGCGACGAGCGGTGCGTAGTCCGCCGTTTCCAGCGGGCCGAGTTCCAGCGCCACCTGCGGCGTATGCATCAGGCAGCGGCGAACGCATTCCGCCACGTAGCCGTTGGACACATATTTCGGGTGCTCGCCCGCGACCAGCAGCAGCGAGCGAAAGCCCCGCGCCGCCAGCAATTTTGTTTCGTCCTCCACCTTCGCCAGCGGCAGGGTGATGCGCGGGATGGCGTTGTGCCGCGAAAACCCGCAGTACTTGCAGATATTCACGCACTCGTTCGAAAGGTACAGTGGCGCAAACATCCGGATGGTGTTGCCGAAAAAATGCCGCGTGAGTTTTTGCGACTGCGCGGCGAGTTTTTCCAAATGTGGCGCGGCGGCGGGGGAGAGCAGCGCGGCAAAGTCCTCCATCGTCTGCGCTCGGCCATTTTTTAACACCGCCAGCGCGTCGCCCTCCTTTGCGCTCCGCGACCGCTCAATCCAGCGGTCGAGCGGCAACGTGGGCAATACTTGGGAAAAGGCGGGCATCTTTAACTTCAGATTCTATGCGTGAATGGCGCAAAGACGAATCTTTTTGCAGTACGCCAACCGCCTACTTAAGTGGCGCTTCCAAAGTTTTCTTCGCATCGAATGCTTTGATTTGCCGACGGGCGCCGATGGCCAGTCGAAACATGCTCATTGAAAAAACCAGCATGAGCAGACCGCTGGAAGTTAATTTTTCCAGACCGTCGCGCAATCCCCCGATCAACAAGAGCAGTCCTACGACCAACATTAAGGTTCCGAATACCCACAAGACTGGGAGTGCTGCTCTGTCATGCACCACATCAAATTTGCGGAACAAGAAGCTAAAGCGCGATTTCCAGCTCATGTCGGTTTAGGAGTAAGGGTAAAATATTCTCCTACTCAACCGGCGGTTCAGCATTTTTCTGCGCATCAATCTCTTTGATTTGCTGGCGGCCTTGGAAGGCGATGCGGAGGACGATGCTGGCGGCGGCCAGAATCATCACGCTGCTGGGAAGAAACCCTTGCAGGTTCCAAAACAAGCCCGCGACCAGCATGATCAATCCCACGCCCAAAGCGACATAGCCAAAGCCCCAGAGAAACGGCATGGCTTTCCGGTCGCGCTCCACGTTAAATTCGCGGCGCCGGCGTTTTGTTTCTGGTTTCTCGCTCATAGGTAATTTTCTTTTAGACAGAATTTACAAAATTAACAAAATGGGAGGCGGTAATAATTCTGCAAATTCTGTTAATTCTGTCCAAAGTTCTTGCTTATCCCAGAAACGCCGTCAACGGACTCGTGGCATCGGCGCGCTGGCCGGTGGCGGGCAAACCGGTTTCGTACACGGCGCGGCCGGCTTCGACGGCGAGGGCAAAAGCTTTGGCGGTGCGCACCGGGTCGGGCGAGACGGCGATGGCGGTGTTAACGAGCACGGCGTCCGCGCCCAGTTCCATCGCCTCGGCGGCGTGCGACGGGCGGCCAATGCCGGCGTCCACCACCACGGGCACGCGGGCTTGTTCGATGATGATGGCGATTTGCGCGCGCGTTTCGAGGCCGCGGTTGGAGCCAATCGGCGCGCCCAGCGGCATCACCGCCGCGCAGCCCACGTCCTGCAACCGCAGTGCCAGCACCGGGTCGGCATTAATATAGGGCAGCACGATGAAGCCTTCGCGCACCAGGATTTCGGCGGCGCGCAACGTTTCGATGGGGTCGGGCAGCAGGTAATTCGGGTCGGGGTGGATTTCGAGCTTCACCCATTTCGGCAACCCGGTGGCCGCGCCCAGGCGCGCGAGGCGCACGGCTTCGTCGGCATTCATCGCGCCGGCGGTGTTGGGCAGCACGAGGTATTTGTCCGGCTCCAGAAAATCGAGAATGTCCGCGTAGGGGTCGTGCCCGCCGGAGAGGTCGGCGCGCTTGAGGGCGACGGTGGCCAGCGCGGGGCGGCAGGCGGCGAGGGTCTCCTTCATCACCTGCGGCGACGAAAATTTCCCCGTCCCGACAAACAACCGGGAGGCAAACGTGCGCCCGCCTAGAACAAGCGGCTGGGTGGAGAGGGAGGACGACATGAGGAGACGGGAGTCAGTAGTCAGGAGACAGAAGGTAGGCGATAGAAGGTAGAATGGCAAACCTGGACTGACTTCGGGATTGGGACATTTTCTGGACGTCCGTGAAATTAGCGTATTTCCCAAAGTTCGCAGATTTCTTTTGTAATTTCTTCCTTGAGTCCATCTTTATGACCAATTGAAAGAAAGATGTATTTACTGAACTCGATATCGCTGAATTGTGTGAGATAAATTGCAAAATAGATTACATCTTCCAGCGGATCATTTTTATGTGCAGTAGTCATCACCATTGTTTCAGCAGGCGGTGAGTAATTGGGGTCGGTTTCCAAGTATGCATGATCAAGTGCGGTTTCCCACTCTTCGCATTCTCGACCGAAACAAACTCCATATCGGCATCCTGCAGCAATAAGATGTTTGGCTACAGCCTTCATTGCTGGTGCAGGCACATTAATATTGGAGATAATTATGCAAACAAGCGGCTCACTGGAAAACGACAAATCAATTTTATTTAGGTCTCTCACTTCCACGAACCAGATATCTTGATTATCCTTGGAGGCGAGAAGTTCCATGGCTGGCCTAAGATTTTGCAGAGACACTATTTCTTGATAACTGTCGCCAATCCCAGTTCCGCCATTAAATCATTCGGCACGTGGACGGTTTTGGTTTCGCCGTCGCGGAAGGTCATGGTCAGGCGCGGGTCTTTGGCGCGGACTTCGGTGGCGAGTTTTTTATAAAATTCCGCGGCGGGCGGCAGGTCGGCAAACAGCGTGGCGATGACGATGCCGGAATATTTTTGCATCATCTGGGCGTGGAAATCGCGGAGCAGGCCGGTGAGTTCCAAAATGCCTTTCGCGGGGGCGAGCTTCGAGCGCGGCCAGTCCTTCGTCGTGTTCAATAACTCGACCGAGTTCAGCGTGAGTTCGAGGCTGACGGACGTGGCCGTTAGCTTGCGCTTGTAGAAGCCGAGGCCCAGGCCTTGGTTCTGTAAATAATTGCGGAAATCGAGAAAGAAGGCGAAGATCCAGCTGGTCTGGATTAATTGCTCGAGCAGCATCTTGTATTTTTTCTGCTCGGCGCCGTCGGTGCGGAAGCGTTGCTGAAACGAGCCCTCGAAATGCAGGCGGATGTGGTTCGCGCAGGTGAGGTAATTGAGAAACAGGCGCTCCAGCTCGAGCACGACGGCGTCGTCCTGCACCTCGCCGGGGTGGAGGAGCGAGGTGAGGTACTCGCTCCACGCGCGGTGGTTGTCGTCGAGCACGCGAAAGAGCGTGAGGCGGGCTTTCGCCTCGGCGACGACGGGCTTGGCCAGCGCGTGGTGCTTGAGTTCGTCCGCGCTCAAGTCGCGGATATCCTGAAGGTCGGAGACGGCGGAGCCGTGGGCGAGGTAACCGGCAAGTTTCATAGGGTAGAAAGCAGAGGGTGGAAGGTACAGAGAAGCCGGGCGGAGTGCAAACAAGAGTTGCGGATAAAACGCCGACAAAAAACCTTGTCCAGCGCCCCCGGCCTTGCCACCGTCAGATCATGAAGTGGAACCATTGGCTGGTGGTGGCGGGCGTCCTGTTGCTGGCGAACGCACGCGGGGCGGATGCTCCGGCGACTCAAGCAGCTACCGCCGCAACGGTTCCCACCACCGGAGTGGTGCCCATCATCGACAGAGTGCAAAAATCCATTTACGGAAAAACACTGGATGGCGCGGATATTGAAGAATACACGCTGACGAACAAAAAAGGCGCGGAGGTAAAGATACTTACTTTTGGCGCAACGATTGCGGAATTGAGCATGCCCGATCACGACGGGAAATTCGCGAATGTCGTGCTGGCGGCAAGTACGCCGGAGAATTTTCTGCGATTCGGCCAACCGGCGTCGGTGATGGGCCGCGTGGCTAACCGCATCGCCGGAGCGAAGTTCACGCTCGAGAGAAAAGATTATACGCTCTTCGCCAACGACGGGCCCAATACGCTCCACGGCGGGAAAGTCGGTTTCAACAAAGTGAATTGGAAGGCGGAGATTCCCTCGCTGGCCAAAGATGCAGGGCAGGCGGTGAAGCTCACGTATGTCAGCAAAGATGGTGAAGAAGGTTTTCCCGGAACGTTGACGACAACGCTGACTTATACACTGACGGAGGAGAATGTTTTGCGGCTGGAATATTCCGCGACGACGGACCAGGCCACGCCGATTAACTTTACGAATCACGCGTACTTCAATCTCGCGGGCGGGGCGGGCGACAGCAAGAGCTACGAGCTGATGATCAACGCGGACAAATACACCGTGGCGGATGACAAGCTGATTCCCACGGGCGAGATCGCGCCGGTGAAGGACACGCCGTTTGATTTCACCCAGCCGACGGCGTTGGGGGCGCGGGCGGACAAGCTCGGCACGGTGCAGCATTACGATGCGAGTTATGTTTTGAACCGGGATAAAGTCGCCGACCACACGCTGGCGTTGGCCGCGCGGGTAACGGAGCCGACGACGGGAAGAATAGTGGAAGTGTGGACGACGGAACCGGGGCTGCAAATTTACACGAGCCAGCTCGGAGCGCGGACAGGACGCGGCGCGGGATTTGTCACGCTGGAGACGCAACATTTTCCGGACTCCATTCACCATCCGAACTTTCCGAACACGGTGTTGAAGCCGGGGGAAAAATTCACCAGCGAAACGGAGTATCGGTTTTCGGCGAAGTAAGTGGATAAAGATTCACCGCAAAGGCGCAAAGATTTATCCACGAATGGCCACGAATAAGGCAGGAGTTTTTTAGACAGAATTAACAGAATTTACAGAATTAGTTAGAGCAGCACTTAACTAGAACTGGTTGAGGCAGCCGGAGCGGGCTGAACTGGAGCGACTGCCGGAGGAGGTTGATTATTGCCACCGCGGCGACCGCGGCCTTGTTGGAAACGAGCGGTGGGCACGGGCGCGGGGGCGGGATATTCGCCGAGCACGGGCCAGTCGGAAGCATCCCACGTGAGCGGGCGGAGCGAGAGGATGGACGCGCCGTTGGCGGTGGCGTCGTAATAATGACAGGTGAACCAGAATTTGCCGTTCTCTTCGAAAATGCCGGCCTGACCGGGGCCGATGTAAGCGTGGACTTGCGGCGGAGGCGGCGGGCCGCCGCGGCCACCTTGGGTCGGTTGAATCGTATCCACCATCGGGCCGTCGTTGCCGACGAAGAGCGTGCCGCCGTCGTGGGCGAGGTCCACGCCGTCCTTGTCGAGGTAGGGGCCGGTGACTTTTTCGCTGCGGCCGACGCGGGTGTTGTAGGTGCTGGTAATGCCGTGGCAGCACAGGCCCCAACTGACGAAGAGGTAATAATATTTGCCGTGGCGGTAAATGTAAGAAGCCTCGATTTGCGACTGGTTGATGGGCTCATCGAGGCGGCCTTCGGTCGTGGCGGTGGCGTGTTTTTGGTTTTGCGCGAGGGCGTAAATCGGGCTGTCGGGAATCCGGTGGCCGGTTTTATCGAGGGCGATCATTTTGATGCCGGTCCAGAACGAACCGAACGAGAGCCAGAGTTTGCCGTCGGCGTCCACGACGCAGCAGGGGTCAATGCAGTTAAAGTTATCTTCTTTGACGGATTTGATGACGAGGCCCTGGTCGGTCCAGGCGTAGGCGGGGTCGGCGGGGTCGAGGGTGGGGCTGGTGACGAGGCCGATGGCGGAGGTGTTTTTGCCAAACGCGGAAATGGAATAGAAGAGAAAATATTGGTCGCCGATTTTGGAAACATCGGGCGCCCAGTAACCGGGGCCGTTGCGGTAACCGGGCACGGCATCGTAAAACCAGTCGAATGGCGCGGTGAGGCCGCCGGGGCCGTTCGTCCAGTTGAGCATATCCTTCGAGCGGTAGGAGCGGTTGCCGGTGTAGAAAGTCCAGTACTCGTCCTTGCATTTGACAATGGCGGAGGGGTCGTGAATGGCGACGTTGCGGCGGCCGAGTTCGTAGAGACGCTTGGTGGCGAGTTCGAGGGCAGTCGGCGCGGTGGGAGCTGGCGCGGCGACGGGGGTTGTCGCAGCAGCGGGCGTGGCATCAGCGGCGCGCAGGCGGGCGGGCAAAGAAGCGCCGGCGACGGAAGCAAGGGTGGTTTGGAGAAAAGTGCGGCGGAGCATTGGGGAGTAGGGGTAAAGTAAGTTTCGAGTTTGGAGCCCACGACGCCGTCATTTCGGCAGCCGCCTCAAGCGGCGTCGGGATCGCCATAGTCATGGGGATTTTGGTTTCGAGTTACCAGAACAAATCGTAGATGAAGGATCAAAGGAGCAGAGAAGCAAAGGAGCGGAGGGTTGGCCGCGAAGAGGCGCAAGAGGAGGAAGAAATAATCGCGCTGAGACGCAGAGGCGCAAAGGGTAAGGCGGGGAAGCCAGCCGAAACAATTACTGAGGCACTTGGCGGAGGAGGGCGGCGTCCATCTCACGCAGGCGGAAGGTGAGAATTTGCATGACTTGCACGGAGAAATTGGGGGTCTGGGTGACGAGGAAGAGAAACTGTTTCATGTCGATGGGGACGAGTTCACAATCGGTGGCGGCGACGGCAGTGGCGCTGCGGGGCTGTTTGTCCACCAGGGCCATCTCGCCGAAAATTTCGTCCTGCGCGAGCGTGGCGACGGTTTTTTCGCCGAGGCGGATGGCGACCGAGCCGTTGCGGACGACAAACATTTCCGCGCCGACGTCGCCCTCGCGGAAAATGACTTCGCCCGCCTTGTAAGTCCGGAAGTTCGTGGAGTTGCGAAAGAGGCGGATTTTGATGGGGCAAGTGTAGGTCATACCGCGATATTTTGAGTGTTTGGGATAAGTTTCAAGCAAGTTTTGGGCCGGGAATCCGTAGCGGCAAGAATTAGACATAAGTTATTTTAAGGAAAATTTTTGGCTAAAATTACCTAAAATTAGCTTTAATCCAAGGGGGTGGAAAGCGGGCGGCCCATCATGCGATTCACGAATTCCTGGCGCTGGCGGATGTATTCAGGATCCTTCTTTCGCTCCGCGAATTCCGCATCTTGGCGGCGCTCTTCCTCGGCGGCGCGACATTCTTCGAGGTAACGGCCTTTTTCGATATGCAGGCGGGCGGAAAGGCCATAGCTGCGCTGAAGGGCGGCGATGTCGTGACTGAGGAAACTGAGGGTGCGGAGGCGGTCGGCAGCGGGGCCGGCGGGGTCGCCATCCCAGGCGGCGAGGGCGGCGGCATAGCGGGCGGAGAGCAGGGCGGCGACGTGATTGATGACGGAGTCGCAGGATTCGGCGAGTTTGGCGGTGTCGCCGACGGTGGACTGCAATTCGTCGAACAAGTCGCGGCGGGCCTGCCAGACGAGGAAGGCGCCCTGCTTCCAGGCGGTCAGGTTGGCGTGACTAATGGGGCGGCCGTCGAAGTGGGCGGCGAGGACGGCTTTGACATCGGGGTGGTTGTTTAACCAGCGGAGGAGGGCGGTGCCAGGTTCGCCATCATTGAGGCGGCGGTTAAGTTCGTCGCGGATGGCATGAGGAAGACGGGCGATTTTACCAGTGGAGGAGTTCATCCCGGTATTGTACGAGGAAGCGGGGAGGGGTGGTAGTGATAGGTTGGTTGGGTTGGAAAGGTTGGATGGGTTGGGTAGGTTGGGAGGGAAAGGGACTGAGGGACAAAGGAGGCCGTTGCTAAAACGTCAGAAGGAACAACGGGCAAGCCTACGCCGACACTTTTCGGTTAAAATACATATTTGATAAAACTCAAATATAGAGCTAAACACACTATTGCCTAAAGGCATTCAGAATGATTAGCCCTACTTCAGCTCCTGATATAAATACTGAATCTGACTTCGATAAGGAAGAGATCGAGTCCGGTTCGGATTTTATTGTCGAACCATTTGACCCAACAAAGATAAAAGTTGATCGGGAGCCCATGTCTGTTTTTCAGGCAATGAGAAAAATCAAGTTGGGTGAAATTAAACTTGATCCTGATTTTCAACGCAATTTAGTTTGGGGTCCAATTCGACAATCTCAATTGATCGAATCAGTCCTACTTAAAATTCCTCTACCGGCGTTCTATCTTGATGCAATTGAACCCAATCAATGGGTTGTAGTTGATGGGCTGCAAAGGCTATCAACACTTGATTTTTTTTGCAACAAAAAGTCAAAATTTCAGAGACTTACCGGCCTTGAATTTCTTGGTAGGCAATTTGATGGATTATCTTTTGATCAACTTCCCAGAAGCAGTCAGAGAGACATTGAAGAGACTCAACTCACAATGTACATTATTCGTCCAGAAACGCCTCCAAGTGTAAAGTTTACAATATTCCATAGGATTAACACAGGTGGTATGGTGCTTACTCCGCAAGAAATTCGCCATGCAACATTTCCCGGTCGAGCACCTGAGCTTTTAAAAAATATGGCTTCATCACCCGAGTTTTTATCGGCAACTAATTTCTCAGTTAATCCTAAGAGAATGGGTGATAGGGAGTGCGTTCTTCGATTTTTGGCATTTAGAATGACAAAGTTTTCAAATTACAAACGACCCGATTTGAATGACTTTTTGGGTAAGGCCATGGACTCACTTAATCGCGCTCCAGAGGCCACAATCCAAAAGCTTAAAGATGAGTTCTCGCTTTCCATGGAAATATGCCAGAAAATTTTTAGTCGCAATTCTTTTCGAAAATTTAATAGAGCTCTCAACTCACGAGGCCCAATTAATAAAGCATTGTTCGAAACTTGGTCAAATGCGGTTCTTGATTTCGATAAGAACTTGCTCATGTCTAATGCAGAAAAAATCGTGTTCGGACTGGAGTCTGCACTTACTAACAACTCAGTTTATTTGAAGTCACTTTCACAGGCGACGGGTGGTGTAAATCCCGTATCAACTCGCTTTAATGTAGCCTATCAAATAATAGATAACGCACTAAAGACATGATTGATTATTTAAAAATTAAAAACTTCAAATGTTTTTCAAGTGCTGAGTTTGAGTTGGGGAAACTCAACATACTTGCTGGCGCAAATGGGACTGGCAAAAGCAGTGTATTTCAGGCGATTTTACTATTATATCAATCTTTCCATTCACTTCAGTTGATTGCTATGGATTATTTGCAATTAAAGATGCCTCCTTGGCCCTGATCTCCAAAGCGTGCTCAAGGAATGGAAGCGAATTGCTGACATAGTGCGCGCTCGAGGGACAGGGCTTGTTCTATATCTAGATCGCTGGGTTCTTGGAAGTGGAGAGTTTCTTCAGGCATTCAATAGCTTAATGCCGGAATTTAGAACATTTATTAAGCCCACTCTTTTTGGAAATGAAATTTGTTCAGATTGGCGACAGAACATTCTTTCAAGTGGTTCAAGTTACCAGATCGAGACTGAAGCACACATACTTACCGATTGTGCAATATGTGAAGCTTATGAACATTACAAAATTACGCCAAATGTTGCTTTATTTGGCGGTTCTTCTTCCAGCTACTCTGGTAGATGTTCGGTTGGCGTTGTAAAAGTGCATTCTTTGGAGCCGGCCTTAACTTTAGCATGTGGTGTTTCGTTCGAAAATTTTTGCAGAATCGCCGAAGGTTTAGGTTGTCTTCAAATTCAATATGACTCTGGATCATCCTTGCCGCCAAAGGATGAAGAGACGGTGTTATTGCAGTGCCCGGTGCGATTCATCCGCACTGGTAAATATGAAAGAAACGGGGGGCGACAAGTATACCGAGAGATTTCAACGAGCAGGTTTTTTTATGTCGATAGAGGCCATTTTGGAATGGCTGCTCATTTAGAGGTTTTTAATTCGAATGAGGAGCACATTGGCACTGCCAATTTAAATGGTGAATTTGATGCAACAGGTCGCGCTGCTGGCAGAGTTATTCAGTGGTAATCTTTCAGTTGGGCGAATTTACAAACTGCCTGTGGGCCGTCGCAAGCGACGCCCCTACATGGCGAAGGTAAATCGGGCGCAGCAAGACTGCGCCCCTACAACAAAACGGCATCGCGCAAGCGCGAGCCCTACATGGACGACACGGAGGTTGTCCCTCCAGAAGAGCGAAAGAGCGGCGGGTCGAGGACGCCCCGCCCTACCTCCAAGCAAGAGCGAGCCCTGCCTCAATTACCGGCGGGCGGCGGCCAAGGCAGGTCCGACGCCGGGAATGGCTTTCCAGCGGCGGAGGAC
>Ga0206925_1186_pt1 | contig 10988 bp, 12 predicted proteins | sample Alteio_BWOrgHeat_62_FD_152944 | JGI IMG/M metagenome (GOLD analysis project Ga0206925, IMG submission 152944) | Enriched cells from forest soil in Barre Woods Harvard Forest LTER site, Petersham, Massachusetts, United States -... | ecosystem: Environmental > Terrestrial > Soil > Temperate forest >...
CGGGTGTGCTGAGTTGGCGTTAAACCACCCACCACCATTTGTACCCACATGCTTAATAGCAATCATGGCTGCTGCCGGGCCTCTTGATACCTGTTGGGTATCGCCTTGCATTGTTATAACCGTTGCATGGCCTTCATAGCTTGCAGGGGTACCGTGAAACACTAATAAAACCGCTACGATAATTGCCAAAGGAAGCAAAATACGGGTACAAGTGATGGTCAGGTACTGGAAAAAGTTTCCAAGCTTGTCAGTTGTTTTTTCTTTCAGTGCTCTGAACAAAATAGCAAGCGCTGCAATGCCGGTGGCAGCAGATACAAAATGCAAAAAGGTGAGCACAAACAACTGGGTAAAATAGGTAACCCCTGTTTCACCAGAATAATCCTGGAGGTTGCAGTTTACAATGAAACTTATATCCGTATTAAAAGCAAGATCAGATGTCATTGAAGGATTATGGTCAGGGTTGAGTGGGAGGTGCCCTTGTATCAGAAACATGACAAACGCGTAAACAAACCAGACAAGGTTGATGCATAACAGGGCCACCATGTGTTGTTTCCAGTTCATTTCCCTTTCCGGATTAATACCTGACAACTTGTATATCAATCTTTCTAGTGGCTTCATAAAGTCCAGTATTGTCTTTTCACCGCTAAATACCTTAGCTATATACTTTCCAAGTATAATAGCCAGTATCAGCGTAAGCCCGTATGTGACAATAATGCCGGCAAATTCAGTATTCATATCTTTAAATTTTTTGTATTTTTTTTAAAACTTTTCCGGTTTAATGAGCACGTAGCACAGGTAGCCGAAAACAAGGATTGATACAATAAATAATGTAGTAATCATAGCAGTTATATTTTATCAAAAAAGTTGATGGATTTGAAAAACAGCCAGAAGCAGGCAAGCCCTGCAAGAAAAAGTAAAATGTTCATTAAGATTGTCATATTTTCAGGTATTTATTTTTTAAAAGGGCTTCCAAAAGTGAGTTTAATATTGATAATTAATTATGATGAATGTCAAGCATTTGAATGACATTTGTCAAATAGGTGCTTTTAATAGGTCTAAGGCAGATCCGAAAACTGCTGATACTGCAACTCTTTGAGAAACTGAGGACATAACAATGGAATTACGGTCTGGTTAACTTCCGGCCTTAATGCCATTAAAGTAGATAACGAATACAAAAACACGTTATTTATCGCATTTTTTATTTCATAACATCCCTCTGCCCAGAGTTCTGCGGCTTCGTCAAGCAGGTCTTTTATTTTTTGAACATTTTTTTCTTTGATCGTTTCACAAGCCAGGTCCGTAAAAATCTGCATCATTTTATAAACACAATTTTTAGACTCTGTACTGATGCGGGTAACAAACATTCCGGGATGGTTATCTTCAAGGATGTTTATCAATTCAGTTTGCATGATCATTTTATAAATATTATTGGTTTGTCTGCCAATACACCAATGATGTGCCAATTCAATATTAATAAAACACGAATTGCTGTTTTTGTTTGATAATGAAATGATTAACGAAGTGTGGCAATCAATTAGCCTGAAAAAATAAATTGATTGACCCTACCAAAATGGAAGGGTTATTACCGAAACGGCAAATAGAAAACAGTATTAAGCCTTAAAGTGTTTTACTTTACAAATTCGCTTATGGGGCCTAAAATAAAGACGATAAACATTGATAATACACTCAAAATCATAATCAGGCTGAAAAGAAAGATCCCAAAAGTTAATGAATCAGTCTTTAATACACCTTCAGACGGTTCAGTATATATCTTGGTACGATAAGCCCCGATAATCATAAATGCCCCGACAATAGGCACGAATCTGCCTGCCAGCATAGGAATGCAGGTCGTCAGGTTCCAATAAGGGGTGTTATTTCCAAGTCCAGAGAATTCTGACCCATTTCCTGCCATGGATGAAATATATTCATATAACATGGTGGTAAACCCATGCGGCCCTTTATTGCTGATCCAACCTAAAGAATCATTTCCACCAGGATAATTTTTTATGACAAAACTGGCAACGGCTGTTAATATCAGCGGAATGGCAAATGATAACACACTCACGACAATAGCGACCTGCATTTCTCTTATTGATATTTTTCGTCCCATCAGGTCAGGGGTTCTTCCTATCATTTGTGATGCAATAAAAACAGCAATAATTAAATAAATAAACATATTTATCCATCCTGTTCCTAATCCTCCGAAAAAAGCATCTACCTGCATGCCGGTGAGCATCCCGATGGCGGAAAGAGGCATATAACTATCATGCATACCTGTGATGGTCCCAGCGGGGATAACCATATTCACAGCACTATAAAATGCAGAGCTAAAGCTACCAAACCGAACCTCTTTGCCTTCCATATTGCCCATGTGCAGACTAATTCCCATAGATGCGAGATGTGGGTTTCCGCCAACTTCGCAATATAAAATTGGGACAAGGGTAATTAAAAAACCGGCAAACATCACAAAGAAAAGCATCCGGCTGAATTTCGCCTTCCCCAGGTATTTGCCAATAAAAAATATAAAGGCAACCGGTAATAGCAAAACGATTAGTAAGTGTATGATAAACGTAAAATAATTAGGATTTTCGAATGGGTGCGCACAATTGGCGCCATAAAAACCACCTCCATTTGAGCCCAGTTCTTTTATGGGTATCATTAATGCTACCGGGCCCAAAGCCACATGAGCCGTATCTCCTTGCATGGTTATGACATCCTTTGGCCCGTTAAAAGTCATTGGCATCCCATTAAATAGAAAAATAGCTGCCACAATAATGCAAAGGGGTAATAAAATCCTTGTACAAGACCGTACAAAGTCCGCATAAAAATTACCAAGGGTAACAAATGATTTTGAAGACAATCCCCTTACCACAGCCACCCCGGCACATAAACTTGTCGCAGCACTTACTAACTGCAAAAACGTAAATACAATTATTTGTGACAGATAGGTGGCGCCGTTTTCACCAGAATAGTGCTGCAGGTTGGTACTCGTCAAAAAACTGATTGCCGAATTCAGTGCAAGGGTCCATTCCATATCCCCGATATGAGCAGGGTTCAAAAACAAATGCCCCTGGAATAACAATATCAGAAAGCCTAAAATGAACCAGAAAACCTGGATGACAAGGAGCGAAACCAGGTATTTTTTCCATGTCATTTCTTTTAGCGGGTCAATTTGGCATAATTTATAGATCAATTGTTCAAGGGGGAGCAAGAAATCCATGAAATTCCCTTCATTATTGTACGTTTTTTTCATGACGGTTGCTATTGCCCAGGCAAGCAACACTGCTATCACAAAAATTAATAAGGCGCCTAAAATATTAATAGCCATATAGAAATCTTATTTCAAAGAAGGTTAACAATTATCCTAATAAAAGGGTCTGCCAAATTGTTGCCAATGCAAATAATTATTTTATAATTTACATTAAAATGTTGAAGGACATATATTAAGGCAATTTATTTTCAGCGCTTGCAGAAACCCGATCCCAAATTTATATACCAAAATGGAAAGGTTTTTTCAAAATGGAATGGTTTGGTAAAAAACATAAAAGTTATTTTATTGATTTTTTAAAGATTAAAACAACAGGCTATTAATTAATTACACTGCGGGATAAAATAAAAATATCCATTTGGCAACCCATTTGAGGATTTTAAAAATTTTCTTCTCATAAATGGATTATTAAATGAAAATGAATTCTACCCGGAAAAGACTTCTGGAATTTTGTTTTATTGCTTTTTGCTGGCTTACAGTTTTAGGAATGTTTTACCTGGCTTATTTAAAGCTTAAATATTTTTATCATTTTTAACAAATTAAAACCGAACTATCAAATCCATGGAGGCCGTTGCCTGATCTTTTTTGGTGCCATTGTCATAAGGTGTAATCCCATTGGTATATGACCTTTCATATCTTATTTCCGGGCGAATAGTGATCAGGTCGTTAAAATGATGTACAAAACCAAGTGTATGACTGCTATATGTTGTCGCATAACAAGTTCTATTGCCCTGGGGATCATTTAAGTAGTCATTCCGGATGGATATATAATTTTTGGTTGACAGCATCACCTGGAAATAATTAACCAAACCAACTGCAGAAGAAATTCCAGGAACCATTGCGCCAGCGCCTGTACCCATAAAATAAGGTTCTGCAGGGCCGCTTATTACCGTGCCACCTACATCTGCATTCTTTTGCCACATATAATAACCTTCTGTCATCATGTGTACTTTATCACTGAACCGGTGCCCCCATGTCCATACCACCATCTGGAGATTATCATGCTCATTTGTATAATAGCCTTTGCCGATGGAAGGAATTCCTCCATAGATGGAGTTGTTGTTATTTTTTGCAACCCAACGTATCATAGCCATTCCGTTCAGGTTGGCAGAATTGTTCCAGGGCGCCACATCATTGCCGCCATGCAGGCCAAACTCAAACTGAAAATATTTACTCAGTTTTATAGTAGCTTGTGCCCCCGTAAAAGTATAAGGGTCAACCGTAAACATTAATGAATGGGAATAAAGATAATTATCTGGCACCCATTGTGCTTCTATATCTGAAGGAGAAATAAATCGTCCGACTTTAAGTAACATTCCTTCGGCCACTTTCGGGATGTATAACAAACCATAGAGCTGGGCAGGGTCATATCCGTACAGATTATTGTGTTTTAACAGCTGATCACTGAAAATCCCTTTTGCAATGGTATAACGATAATCCATTCCGTAAATATTATCAAATAGAAAACCCCAGTCAACCTTTTCAGCCTGCACTGTGTTCGGGTCACGCTGCACACGCAGGATAACCTGGTCAAGTTCTACTGCATTCGGAACAAGATCATAAGCAGTAGGTGCGTTTGAATGTTTTGAGGTGCTTAGATCACCTCCTACATCCACCCAGCCATAAAACCGGACCCTACTTTTATTATTGGCCATCCCAAGGAGTTTTTGCAATGGATAATAGGTGTCGTCAATCGGCGCGCCAATGATTGGTCCGCCATCCCATTCTGCCCCTGGGAAAGGCGGCGAAAGAATGGGACTGGGTAATACCCTTTGGGTAGTATCAGCAATATTTGCTTTTGTCCCAGGTGTCTGCGCGACAGCATTTAATACTTGCCAGCTCACCATTAATGATAGTAAGATTTTTTGCATTCGTTTGTGCTTTTAGTTTAAAATCTGAGGACCCGGAACCCAAGCCCGACTACGCGAATGCCAAATTATTGCCAAAAACGACTGGGTAAAAAATAACTGATTTAAAATATTGATTTATAGTAACTCAGACGGCGATGTTCGGTATAATTTAATATTTCAATTCCAGATAAAGCACCCCAAAATGAAAGGGTAATTTTCATAATGGAAATCATTAAAGTGTTTCACCCGAAGACCGCGAAGTTTTTCGCAGAGAAAACAAAGAATCATATTATGTGTTCTTTGCGGATTTTTCCTTTACGCCTTCCGATAAACCGGAATGTATTTGCCGGAACTTAAATAAATTGCATTTTTGCATTCATTAAAACATGCAATAATGAATCTTCAAAACCTTGTCAATAATTATGTTGATTATAATCTCTGGGCCAATACCGCCTATGCTGCATGGCTAAAAACCAAGCCGCTGGAGGTTCTTAACGTCGAGTTACCCTCCAGTTATCCCGGCATTTATCATACCTTTAAACATCTTTGGGATACAGAGCGATTCTGGCTCACTTTGTGGCAAACAGGTCAACCGGTTGACGAATTCAGCCCGGAATTTAACGGTACAGCTTATGAGGCCCTTGATGAATGGCTTAAACAATCAAAAGCGATGGCTGATTATGTTCATTCTCTTTCTGAAGAAGACCTTCTAAAGCCATTTGTACTTGATATGCCCTGGATGCAGGGTACTATGCCCCTGTATGAGTTTATCCAGCACTGTATGAACCACGGCAGCTATCACCGTGGCCAGATTGTAACCATTGGGCGCAACCTGGGCTTAACTGATCCGCCCATGACGGATTATAATTTGTATAATTTGGTGGTGAAAAAGAGGGTATAAGCCCTATTCATTTTGAAATTGTGAAAACTCCTATTAATTTTTTTTAAAAGGGTGCTTAATTGCGCACTCAGGAGGCAAATGTATTGACTTCTGTAATAATTTTTGTTTTAACCTTTTTCCAGTTAATTTCATCGCTTATTAAAATTGGATCAGGATTTATTTCGGCATCCTCAAAATAAGTAAGGCTTTTCAAAACATGAAATATTATTGAATGCCCAAACATAGTTTTATAATTCTCTAAAATTTGATCCAGGCTAAAATATTGTAATAAAAAATAAAGGTCGAAAAAATCTTTTTTATGCCCTCTTCCGGTTATGGCATCTATTTTCATAGGCGCTATATCCGTGGGAGTTAATATTTTTAATCCATCTTCAATTAAGTAAGGTTTTTGAAAGTTATAGCGAAATCTTATAAAATCAACTTTAATTCCATTTATTTCAGCGATTAAGGTATTGTTATCAATATTTACCGGTACTATGTCAAAATTCTCCTGCAATTTATTGAGTAATACTTGAGAATCAAAAGTATTTGGAGAAAAAAAATCAAGATCAATTGATTTTCTATGACCGATTTGTAAAGCGAGGGCTGTACCTCCAACTAAAACAAAGTTTTTTAAAATTGTTTCCTTTGAAAGGTCTTTTAGTAATCCCAGTGTGTTTGGTTCAACTGTTTCTGTATATAGCATCTGAAATTTTCTAAAGGCTCATTAAAGAAAGCACTGCAAAAATGAAGCGACTTTTTGTCAAGGTATCGGATATTTAAAGCAATTTTTTTGAGCTCTTCTTTGCCATAATATTTTAAAATTGCCCTGAAATCTTCCAGGCTACCTCTGTTCAGTACCCTTTCAGTAATAAATGGAGCATGAATTTTAAAATCAAGTTTGCCATAATCCACATCCCAGAATAACGATTTAGTAAGGTCAATTTTGATATATTCTTTCATAACTATCCTTTGCAGTCAAAATTCGTAAATATAGACGACAAAGGGAAAGATATCTAATTATTTGTCTATGACTATTTATTCACTCACCCAATAGCCATTGTCCTGTATGGAATGGATCATTTCCTTAGGATCACCAAGCAGGAAAGGAGGCGTATCCTCTTCCATTTCTACCGCTTCGAAATAGGTCCAGTGGCCATATACATCATCAGGCAGATTTGCACCGGATGCTATAGGGGTTACTCCATATTGGGAAAGATAAAAATCGCTTTGAAAAACATGTACTGTCATTGTTTTGTCCTTTAAATCATCATCACAAATCTTCGACAAATACCAGCATGCTAATATTTTTAGCCTCGCCAATAAATGCTATACACTTATAAGTCGTATAATGTTTAAAAATATTTTAAGATGTGTTTCAAAAATCTATTCGAACAATTTTTACTCATCGCTTTTATCAATTTGTAAAAAGAAAAAAAGAATGGCAAGTGAGGTTTCAATAAAAGGTTTAGGCATTAAATACGGGCTTATAACGGCCGGGGTTTGTGTTGTTTATTTTTTGGTGATAAGGGAAACCGGATTAATAAATAATACCTGGCTCAGGTTTTTTAATTATGCCATTATAGCAGGAGGGCTATATCCAGCCTTTGTTGAACTCAGAAAAAGATCTGAGGGCAACTCTGTAAGCTATATGCAGTGTATAGGGCTAGGATTTTTTATGGTTTTGGTATCGGCGGTAGGCTTCGCTTTTTTTATCGGAATTTATTCTTCTTTCATAGATACTGGATTCGTGAATATTATTAAGCCGGACCTGCCCTATTATCGTGGAAAGCTTAATGGATTGATTCTTGGGGTTTATATATGCAGTGAGACAATATTATTTGGTATTATATTTTTACTAATTGTTCTTCAATTATTTAGAAGAAACACATTTTCGACAAAGGAACCTGAAGAAAAACCGATCCATAGAGGATAATCCCTAAAAAAAAATGTTTTTTGAACATTTTATTAATTCATGCTTTATACAATAAAAAGTCATGAAAGAAGCTCCCGTATCTTTAAGAGGAACAGCCATAAAGTATGGTATGATCACTGCGGCTATTTGTATAGTCTATTTTTTAGTAATGCGCCTGGCAGGATTTGTTAATATCCCTGTATTGAGGTTTTTTAATTACGCTTTTCTGGCCCTTGGTCTGGTTTTGGCATTTCAGGAAGTTACGCATCGTATCCATAAACATAGGATTGACTATTTACAAGGTCTTGGTTTGGGATTTTTAATTGCATTGATTACTGCAATAGTCTTTTCAATTTTTATTTTCATCTATTCTTATTTTATTGACCTTAACTTTTTGACCATTGTTAAACCAAATCTGCCGAGCTATAATGGTGACTTGAACCCATATATTATAGGCGTTTTTATTTTTGGCGAATCAATAATTTTTGGGGTGGTTCTCAATTTTATTATCATGCAGTTTTATAAAAGGAATCTTGGCGCTGATAATGAGGTAGAAGAAGAAGCGGAAGAACATAGACACCATTCAGCGTCAAAGATTTAAGGCAGGGATGGTGGTGTTACTGGTTTGTTCACCTTTTTTCTAAAGAGTTCATCAAAAGTATCAAATTCGCGCCGGTAAATAAATCCAATTCCTTGCGTATTTGAATTTTGACTAAAAAGAGGATTATTATTTGATCGTCCAAATACCTTAGCCTGGAGGCTTCCGTCAGGCCTGATCTTGTAAGAAAGTTGCGTATTATAGTTAAGATTTATCGGATCATAACTGGCTGTCAGATTTGCTCTTTGTTTTAAAATATCCTGGCTTATTCTAAAAGTCGCCGCTTCTTTATTTTTATACTCATCTCCAATTCTATAATCTACCCCAACATTTACGCCTTCAAAATATTGAGAAAGAAAATAATTAGCCTGGTTTGAGATCAAATCACCAACACTTGATGTAACTGTTGAATTTATTGCATCATTAGCACCGAGCCCACCTAAAGCGCCGGCACCCTGATCGGGTACAAACTGATTGAGGATCAGGAGGCTTACTACCTGTTGGTTCAAATCCTGCTCATTGCTTTTGATTTGCCTTTCGTGGGTTTCTATGTCAGAAGTAGCCGGAGAGCCTGCGTACAATTCCCTTATTTCAAAATCCAGCTTTATTTCAGGTTGAAACAGGGATCCTTTTAAGTTCAGTTTAGTATCTACAGGATATACTTTCGTATCCATTGTAGTTGATGCAGTACTTTGCAACTGGGTTAAAGATGTTCTTACGGTATAGGTTGCATCTACATTCAACTGAGCATCATAGGGATTTCCGTTCCAGGTAATTGTACTGCCGGGCGTAATACCAAATGATTTATTAATAACATCAAACGCAGTAAATAGATATCGTCCGTCGGTCAGGGTATATGTGCCAAACATATTAAAATCGCCATCGGTGTTTACATCCAGTTTCAGGTTACCTTTTCCGTGTGCTTCCATTATGTCACCTACACGGGGGTCAAAAATGATCTGTGCAAATGCATCAGGTGTAATTTCCAGGTCCATTGATAATTCAATCCCCGAAATCCGCACATTTTGTATTGGTTTTACAGAACTGCTTTTATTCACAAACCTGATATATTCATGTCCATAAAATGTATTTCCTGAATTGATTGGCATAGAAAAGGTTGTATTCTTTTCCGTTTTCATTTTAATATTAAATTTCAGGTTATCAAGTGGCCCTTCAATAGAAACAAGACCAGTACCAAAAGCACGCCCAAAGTATAAATCATTAAGTTTTTGGGTTGTATTCAGGGCCTGGAATTTATTAGCATTTATAACAAGGTTCATTTTTACATCGTCAAGGTGCCTGAGGTCAAAATCACCATTAACTTTTGCGATATTATTGTTTATATCATAGACATCCAGGTTTTTGATGTTAATAATCCTTCCGTCTAAATTAAAGTTATGATCGAAATGATATTTAACATTGGTATAGTTCACTTTAAATTCTGCTCCTGAAAGTTTAATCCCACCCTTCATGACCGGTTCATTTAAGTCGCCAGTTATTGCAATATCTGCAGTTACTTCGCCTTTCAATTCCGAAAAAATATCACCTATGAATGGTTCAAATACTTTAAGATCAGTTCGGTTGAAATTGACATGCAATGCAAGTTCTTCTTTCTGGTCAATGGTAATTTCTCCACTTGCAGTTGCCACTTCTTTTTGTCCTTTAGTTTCAAGTTTAGTTTCCAGGCTTAGTTTCTTTGTGTTTTCATTGTAAGTAGTAGATAAAGAGACCGTACCAAATGTGTCTTTTAAATAAGAAAGTGTACCAACGTAGACCGCAGCTTCCACAATAGGCTTGGCATTTAGGTTGTTGATGAGTACCTGCCCGTTCAGGTCCCCGTTCAGGCCTTTCATTTGAGGTACAAAAGTGGCTATAGTTGGTAAGCCGAGATTCTCTACTATTGCTCTGACAGGATAAGATGTATTTTTTGAATACTGACCTGCTATCCGTATCACTTCGCTGCCTTTATTCATAATCAATAGTGGCACATCTACCATTGTATCTTTATAAAAAGTTATCCTTTTGGAAGATATTTGCCAGTTATCCTTAAAAACCTGGAGTTTTGACGAATCCAGATCTAAGTAAGCCTGTTTTCCTTCAACATCAAAGGTGCCTTTTAACCACAATTGTTTTTGACGCAATTGGTCGGCTCCATACATATCAAAGAATAATTTATCAATATTGCTTCTGAGTTTTATCCGCGCATCTCTTACAAGCATAGTATCCTTATCCACAAATATTCCAACATTTACCATTAAATCCAGATTATTATGATTGCCTTCGCCTTTGAGGGTTACATTTTTAAAATGCAAGTCCTGATAATTTATACCTGGAATACTTCCCTCCAAATCTACTTTATTGTCATCGGCATAAATACTCCCTTTTAGATAGCCACTGTCAGAAATTGAAGCCTTTGTCCGCAAAATGGAGAATACCGGCGACATATCCAGAAACCTTATGTCAAAATTTACATATTG
>Ga0206925_1188_pt1 | contig 10878 bp, 6 predicted proteins | sample Alteio_BWOrgHeat_62_FD_152944 | JGI IMG/M metagenome (GOLD analysis project Ga0206925, IMG submission 152944) | Enriched cells from forest soil in Barre Woods Harvard Forest LTER site, Petersham, Massachusetts, United States -... | ecosystem: Environmental > Terrestrial > Soil > Temperate forest > O...
GCACTACGCCATCCGGAACAATTACTTCATGGCTTTGGAACTTTGGTGACAATACCAGTTCAACTTCACAAAACCCAACCCATTCTTATGCAACTTCAGGTACTTATACCGTTAGCTTAACGGCAACCAGCTCTACCGGATGTTCAAAAACTTCAACTGTTGCAGTTATTGTAGATCCGATGCCAAAAGCAGCGTTTGCCAAAAGTAACAATCAATGCTTAGGTAACAACAGCTTTAACTTTACAGATGCCAGCTCAGTTACTTCAGGCAGCATTGTACTTTGGTCCTGGGATTTTGGGGACAATGTGGGTACATCAAGCCTTCAAAATCCATCTTATACTTATGGAACTGCAGGTACCTATACTGTGACACTTACTGTTATCTCTACAACTGGATGCAGCAGTTCTACAACTTCTATTGTAACAGTATATCCAATGCCGATTGCAGCGTTTTCATCCAGCCTTACTGTGCAATGTTTATCAACTGGTGCAGTTAGCTTTACTGATGCCAGTACTGTATCTTCAGGCACACTTGCATGGTCATGGAATTTTGGGGATAACAATACTTCAACTGTACAAAACCCTGCACATGCATATGCATCTGTCGGTGTGTTCCCTGTTTCATTGATTGTTAAAACCAATAATGGCTGTTCAGATACTGCTCATGGTTCAATTACTGTAAATGCACTTCCTGCTGCCAATGCAGGTTCCAATTCTTCTATTTGTATAGGTGGTTCTGCTATCATCGGCGCAACTGAAGTAGCTGGCAGCAGCTATAGCTGGACCAGCAATCCTGTAGGATTTACCTCAACGGATAACAATCCTTCAGTAAGCCCGACAACTACTACAACTTATACTTTAACTGAAACCAATGCAAACAGTTGTTCAGCTTCTAAATCTGTAACTGTAACGGTAAACAGCCTGCCTGTGGCAAGCGCTGGCAAAGACCAGTCAATCTGTATGGGTTCTTCTGCTGCCATCGGTTCTACTGCTATGAGTGGAAATACCTATTCATGGAGCAGTATCCCTGCAGGCTTTACTTCAACTTTGGCAAACCCTACGGTAACCCCATCTTCTGCTACCATTTATGTTGTGGTTCAGAAAAATGCAAGCGGATGTGCAGGCACTGATACTGCAGTTGTAACAGTTAATCCTTTACCACAGGCTATCGCTGGTAGCAACCAGACTATTAATTCAGGTACATCAACTTCTATAGGTGGTGCATCAGTGGCCGGAAGTACTTATGCATGGACAAGCAGCCCCGCAGGCTTTACTTCAAGCGTTGCAAACCCTACAGTTACTCCAAGTGTGACCACTACTTATACCGTGACTGAAACAAGTGCTGCTGGTTGCAAAGCTTCAAATTCTGTAACTATTACTGTTACTTCATCTACTTCTAAACCTACCATTACCGTTGGCGGAACAACTACCTTCTGTGCAGGCGGTTCTGTAAGACTTACTTCAAGTTCAGCCGGATCATGGGGCAGTTACTCTTGGAGCAATCAGAGTGGCACCATTGCCGGCGCTACTTCTCAATCTTATACTGCTACTACTTCCGGTACCTATTATGTTACTGTAAATAAATACGGTGTAGGGACTGCTACTTCGCTTGGTGTAGCAGTAAACGTAATTGCATTGCCAGCCGCAAATACAGGTGGAAACAAGAGCATTTGTGTTGGTGGCACTGCAACATTAGGTGTAGCGCCTGTAGCAGGAAGCACTTATAAATGGACAGTATCAAGCGGATGCGGATTCTCTACCAAAGTAGCTCAAAGCTCAATCATTACCGTTACACCTGGTTCTACAACTACCTATGTCCTTACAGAAACCAATTCCAATGGTTGCACTAATAGCAACTCAGTTACCGTAACTGTAGTTCCTCCACCAAATGTAACGCTTAACGGCTATTCAAATGTTTGTTCTGATGCCAGTGCATTTACATTAACCGGCGGATCACCTGCCGGTGGAACCTATACCGTTGACGGTGCAGCTGCAACAACCTTTAACCCGGCATTAGCAGGTATTGGAACCCACAGAGTGGTTTATTCTTATACCAATGCAACCGGATGTTCAGGTTCTGCATCTCAAACCATTACCGTAAGGGCGGCATTTGCAAAACCTACTCTTAACGCAGGTGGTTCTACTTCTTTCTGTAGCGGTGGTTCAGTAGTACTTACATCCAGCGCGGCCGGCAAAGGAGGCTCTTACTCATGGAGTAACCAGAACGGACCAATCCTGGGCTGTGGCACTTCTTCACAATCTATTACCGTTAGCAGTTCCGGTACTTATTATGTTACCGTATCTGCCAATGGTTGCAGCGAAACTTCCGCAGGAATAGTGGTTACCGTAAACGCAGCACCGGTTGCAAATGCCGGTCCTGATGTTACCTACAACTATGGCTATGATAACAGCCCTGTATTGACGGGTTCATCAAATGTATCTGGCGTAACCTATAAATGGAGTACTGGTGCAACTACACAAAGCATAACTGTAAACCCAACAAAAACGACTACCTACTGGCTGACAGTATCTAAAAACGGATGCACCTCAGCACCAGATTATATTACAGTAAATGTAAGAGATGTACATTGTTATCATAAAGACAAAGACCATGATCAAAAATGCCAGATGTGCCATTATGATTCTAAAAGGAGACAGTGGGGACATGAGTGCGTTTACAAATCAAACGTTCCTCAATGCCAGAGCGCTGGGGATAAGTTTGATGATTGCAATGATTTCAGCGACCTGATCCCTGGCGGATCTGATGAAAACCAGATCAATGTATATCCAAATCCGTTTACTTCTACTACTACAGTACAGGCTACCTTTACACAGCCGAACGAAGTATCCGTACAATTGTGGTCACTAAGCGGTAAACTGGTGAAAACTGTATTCAACGGTAATGTGCTTGACAATACGCCTTACAACTTTACCATTGACGGCAACTCTTTAATGACCGGCGTGTACTTTGTAAGGATCATCTCCGGCGATCATGTTGATTTCCGTAAAATAGAGCTGGTGAAATAACAACAAGACTTTAATTAATTCATTGATAGGAACAGCCTCCAATTTTGGGGGCTGTTTTTTTTTGGTGGTCATAATAACAAATCACAATTGACTAAAAATCTTACGCATTCAAAGTCCCACTTCGCTTCCTTCAACCATGGTTCTATGATTATTGCCAATAATTTTTATTTAAATTTATAATTATCAATATTTTAACCTAAAAATAACCATACCGATAATCATGCAATAATCATGAGGATTGGGCCGGTAACCATAACTTTAACATGAAAATGCTATGGTTATTTTGCTACTTGCTATGCAAAATCTTACGACTTCAAATCCACACTTTTTTTGACATTTTAGCTATTCGAAAAAGAATATTTTTTTGAATTTTCATAAAATATTTATAATTAATGTTTTAAAACAATTTTTGTCAAAAATAACAGGCCTTTAACAGGCGATATAACAGGAGGCTTTTTTCAATCTTTCACCGGAAATTAGAAGGGATTTCAGGCCTGTTTCATTCTGCTATTGTGCGCTCATCTTTAAAAAATCTTACGCGTTCAAATTTGCAAGCAAGAAAAAAATCTCTCGCAAAGACGCAGAGGCGCAAAGCCAAACCTAAAACGTAAAAACTGAGCAGGCCAGCACTATTCACCATTCACCAATAAATTAAGAACTCCGAATACCAGGGTTTAATCCGGGTTTCATTAGGTATATATAGTGAATTGCAATATCATTACAATTTTGTGGATAAGTTTTTAATATTTTTTTATAAAAAATCGGATTACATGATACAAAGCATGGTTTAGGTCATTTTCTTTTAAAAACTTTGTTTTGATTTTAATGATAACCCAAACCTTAAATTATAACCAGTCAATGTCACCCCTTAACTTTCTTATCAAATAATTTGAATTTCTCACTGCGTTTATAATTTTATTGATAAATAGATTTATGAACCAATTTAACTGAACCTGTAATCGGTATAATTCAATTATTGTGATAATTTACAAGGATATAACCAAATTTCCCAAAAATGTTTTTTAACTTTATTTTAAAATTCATTTAACCCCTAAATTCTTACCAATGAAAAAGCTGTTTTTCTCCATTTTGCTAATTCTTTCTTTAACATCTTTAAAATGCAGTAAAGACCCAGTTACAATCCCAGATCAGCTTCCTCCAATTACAACTACAGGGCCAAATACTTTTGGATGTAAGGTTGACGGTAATGTTTGGTTACCTTATGGAGGCTTTAGTTTGGACGCAATTACCGTAAGTGGAGGAATTATTGGAAAATCTAGCGATATTCAAATTGTTACTTGTAATAGAAAAAACAATGCTCAAACAGATATTGACTTAATCTTTCAAAATATTTTTGATACTGGTACATATAAAATATTTAATCACCTTAATGAAGGTATGGTTTATTCTGATGGAAATGACGGATATGAACCCTTTGACACATTTGGAGTAGTGCATATCAGTCGATGTGATACCAGCAATAATATAATTGCTGGAACCTTTTCGTTTATGGGGTACACAGATAATACTCATGTAAAAAAAGTAAATATTACAGATGGCCGTTTCGACCTACACTATCCTGTTAAAATTCATTTCATGGGTCAATAAATACTTATTTTATGAAAAAAATCCTCCTTTTCATTTTATTTTTTGGAATGTTGAAAAGTTTTGCCCAAGTAACTTTGAGGCAGGTTGATACCTTCCACATGAGTACAACCACTTATGTTGATTCAGCTTTTGGTATGCTTGACACCACAAGGATTTCTACCAAATATTTGCTGGATAGAGCGATAGGCAATTTTGGTGCTAATAAATTTAACGGTACAGTTGACAGCTTAGATACCATCAAGTCAAGTTTTAAATTTTACCAGGTATATGCTTCCATATATGGTGCCCAGGTCAACCGCCATCCCCATTTCACAGAGCCTTTGGCCTTTGGCTGAAATGTGGATTCTATCGCGAACCTGCATCCCGATACCGTACCGCTTGCTTTTTTCTACGCCCAGTACAAAAGTGTTGACAGCAATGCCTTTATCAATTATTGGCTAAATGAGGCAACTTACAGTTTGCAAATAACAGATACCGAAGGGCCTGTGACTTATGATACTTTTAACGTTTTTGTGATGGATTAAAAATCAAGTAATTCCTTTGGAGAAACTTTAAGCGCTTTGGCTATGGAAATCAATATATCAAATGTAAAATTCTGTTGTGCAGTTTCTATGCGGGCAATGGTTACTCTGTCTACATTTGCTTCAAATGCAAGGTCTTCTTGTGTTAGTTTTTTAGACTTTCTCGTTTTTTGGAGATGTGCGGCAAAAAGCCTTGCTTCTTCAATATTAAGGAAGATATCTTCTTGTTTTCTTTTTAATGCCACTTGGCAAAAGTGGTCATTACCAAAAAATATGTTTGTAACATTTTTGTTACAATTAAAATTATTTATACATTTGGCGTAGGCATTTTAAAAAATAATTACCCTTTTGAAAACCACGTATTTAATTTGAATTTAATTTTGATTTACATTCTTTGAAACGGGTTTAGATTTTTAACTGATGAAAGGAATTGTCTTTTTTGTGATTTCTGTGGCGCTAATCGTATTTTTCGGTTGTGGGAAAGATCAGGTTGCTCAAGGACTTGCGCTTCCACCTATAACAGATACGGGTGCCAATACTTTTGGCTGTAAAATCAATGGCAATATTTGGACACCGTATCATGAAATTGGATTTCCCCTTCCTCTTTCATCAGACTATGGATATGACCGTTTTAGCTTTATGAAAATCTTTTCAATTAACGCCAGAAATGGAAGGATGTTTCAAAAATCATGGATTGAACTTTCTGTTGGCAATGTCAAGGACACTGGTATTTATTTTATCAATAACACCTCAATACCAGTTAGTATGACTTATTATGACGAAGTTAAAGATTATAATTCGTACGGGGCTGATAACTATGTCCGTTTCACCAGGTTTGATACAATTAAAAAAATATTTTCGGGCACATTTTTATTTTCCGTTAGATCTGATACTTCCGGAAATCCAAATACTAAATTTAGAATAACTGAGGGGCAGTTTGATGTTCACTAATCTTCAAAGTTATAATTCTAAAAAATAATTACCGATCTGAAAACCATATATATATAATGATTTTAACTTTGATATACATTCTCTAATCAAACTTTAAATTCTTAACCCATGAAAATCTTTTTTTCGACATTTTGCTCTTTATTTCTTTAACATCTTTAAAATGCAGTAAAGACCCCGTAGCTAACGAAACGCAGCTCCCCCCATTATTACCGTTGGCACCAATACCTTTGGCTGCGAGGTAAATGGTGTAATTTGGATACCTCAAGGAGGAGGGGGAGTATATAAAATAACACCTGGCTATGGTATTGATCAAGATACCCGGCAGCCAATAAAGCGGGGAATAGGAGCGGACCTTCCGGTCCACTCCATTAAACCAATCGATTTATTTTTTACCCCTCCGTCGCCGGCTTATGCCCAAAATGGGGTAGGTGTAGGTGCAGGCCTTCTTTTTCTGCGTGTTTTCTGCGATAAATAAGCATATATATAGCAGGTAAGATAATCATAACCAGGATGGTGGCAGAGATCAAGCCACCGATAACAACTACGGCCAGCGGTTTCTGGGTTTCTGAACCAATACCTGTGGAGAGGGCAGCCGGTAGCAGGCCAAGCATCGCCATTAAGGCGGTCATGATCACGGGTCGTAATCGGCTTTTAGCGCCTTGCTTCACCGCATCGGCTAATGGCATACCATCATGCAGGTTCTTTTTAAAGACAGAAACCAGAATAACCCCATTCTGCACGCAGACCCCGAATAAAGCAATAAAACCAACCCCCGCTGATATACTGAAATTGATACCTGTAATTAATAATGCCATGATACCCCCTATGAGTGCAAAAGGTACATTGAGCAATACAATACTGGCATCCAGTACGCTGCCGAACATCACAAACAGCAATATGAAGATCAGGATAATACTTATCGGAACTACATAAGATAGCCTTTTGGTTGCCCTTTCCTGGTTTTCAAATTCGCCATTCCAGGTCATTTTATAGCCTTTAGGCAGGTGGACAGTTTTATTAACATCTTTTTGAGCTTCCGCAATAGTACCCCCAAGGTCGCGGCCACGAACGGAGAATTTAAGTGCTATAAAACGCTGGTTGTCTTCTCGGTAAATAAAGGCAGGCCCGGTGATCTGGGTAAAATCCGCAATTTCAGATAATGGAATCCTTGAACCGGTAATGGTAGGTACAAGTAAGCGTTTAATTTCGTCTTCAGAGTATCTGTATTGCGGCTGATAGCGAATTCGTATATCAAACTTTTTCTCTCCTTCATAGATCTGTGAGGCTGCTTTACCGCCAATGGCCATTTCTATTACTGCATTGGCATCTGCCGTTGTTACCCCGTAAGACGCCATTTTTGTTTGGTTCAGGTCAATATCCAGCTCGGGCTGGCCGATATTTTTAAATATACCAAGGTCTTCCACACCTCTTACATGCTGCATAGCGCCATTGACAGAATCTGCTATTTTTTCCAGTCTGGGCAGATCATTGCCATAAATTTTGATGGCCATTGAACCTTTTACGCCCGATACGGCCTCTTCAACATTGTCTGATATAGGTTGTGAAAAGTTGAAATCAACCCCCGGAAATTTATCGAGCTTTTTCTGCATTTTATCAATGAGTTCATCTTTGGTCAGCCCGCTTTTCCAGTCTTCTTTGGGATATATGTCAATATGGAATTCATTGTTAAAAAAGCCTGTCGCATCTGTACCATCATTTGGTCTTCCGGTTTGTGATATCACTTGTTTTACTTCTGGGAAACTTAGAAATATCCTGCGGATTTCATTACTCGTTTTCACTGATTCTGAAAGTGATACACTCATTGGCAAACTTGCTCTCACATATATGGCGCCTTCGTCAAGATGAGGTAAAAACTCCGTGCCCAGCAAGGTAAAACAAAAGATACCACCTGCCAATACAAATGAGGCTATCAGAACTGCCTGCCTGGGTTTGTTAAGCGCAGCATTGATTATAGGCTCATAATTCCGGCTGAAAAAATCGACAATAGGGTTTTTACGCTCCCTAATATTTTTGCTCAATAATAATTTTGAAAGCAGAATAACCAGTGTCAGAGTAAAAATTAGTGCCCCAAGTAAGGCAAAGCCAATGGTATAGGCTAATGGAGAAAACATCTTGCCTTCCACTTTCTGGAAAGCAAAAATGGGAATCAGGGCAGTAATAATAATCAGTTTTGAAAAAAAGATAGGCTTGCCCATTTCAACGCCAATCTTCCTGATCCATCCTGATTTTGCACGCTTATTAAACACTTCCATACCGAGATGCTCAGACTGGAAAGCGAGGAAGGCAAAGATGCCCTCCACCATCACCACCGCCCCGTCTATGATAATTCCAAAGTCTATAGCGCCCATTGACAACAGGTTGGCAGACATGCCCCTGTAATGCAATAATATAAATGCAAATAAAAGAGATAGCGGGATTATGATAGCTACAATAACGGTCGTGCGCCAGTCTGCCAGGAAAATAAGGAGGATAACAGTTACCAGGATAATACCGGTTAGTAAATTGTGTAACACCGTGTGGGTGGTGCGGTCAACCAATTCGGTACGGTCATAAAAAGTACTAAGTTTTACATCATCAGGCAGGATATTGGTATTCAGATCTTCAATTTTTGCCTTGAGGCCATCCAATACGTCCTTAGGGTTAGCGCCGCGTCGCATTACGACAATACCTTCAACGACATCATTTTTATAATCTCGCCCTACCTGGCCCAATCGGGAAAGAGAAGATTCATGTACCTGGGCTACGTTTTTAACAAGTATTGGTGTACCGTTAATATTGCTGACAATTACATTTTCAAGTTCTTTGACATCATTAATGAGACCAATACCGCGCACAACATAGGCTTGCGAACTTTTTTCAATGACATCGCCACCAACATTTATATTACTGTTGCTAATGGCTTTATATACATCCAGGGCTGTGAATCCGTATTTGTCTAACAAACTCGGGCTTACACTTACCTCAAAAGTTTTTACTTCGCCCCCGAAACTATTAATATCCGCTACGCCGGGTACCTGTTTCAGGTTTTTTTCTACTACCCAGTCTTCAAGGGTTTTTAACTCTCTCACCCCTTTTGTTTTGCTTTCAAGAGTAAACCTGAAAATTTCCCCGGTAGGGCCTATTGGTGGTTCAACGTCAGGTTCCACACTTTCGGGTAAGTTTACAGAAGTCAGGCGGTTCATTACATTTTGCCTGGCTGTAAAATCTTCCACATCATCTTCAAAGATCAAAGTGACCACAGAAAGCCCGAACAATGAAATAGAACGCAGGCTCGTTTTATTTGGCACAGCGTTCATTTCCGTTTCAATGGGTATCGTGATGAATTTCTCAATTTCTTCGGCACTTCTGCCCGGCCATTGGGTAATGATTACAATCCGGGTATTTGTTACATCGGGATAAGCCTCAATAGGAGTATTTAAAAAACTGGCAACCCCGCCAAGCACAATAAGCAGGGTCATGAATAAAACAAAAAATTTATTCTTGAGCGAAAATGTGATGATGCTTTTGATGAATTTATTCATCCTGTATTAATTTTTTGCTTTGGGGATTTTGATGATTATTGTGCAGAAAATGAAACAAGTAAACTTCCGTCCGTTACTATTCTTTCTCCGGGGTTCAACCCTTCCTGGATCGTGGTTTTATCGCCATCGCTGCGAAGCACTTTTACCACCCTTTTCTGGAAGGTAGTATCATTTTTTGCGACTACCACAGTGTACTGGCTGTTGTCAAATACGAGTGCTCTGGTTGGTATGGTTATGTATTTGGTCGTATTGGCAGAATGTACTTTTACAATGGCAAACATTTCCGGCTTCAACAAACCATCGGTATTGTTAAGCACAATACGGAGTTTTAAAGTCTTGCTAACAGGATCCAATAATGAATTTATTTTTTCAACGGTGCCTTTAAAAGTTTTATCAGGATATGCCAGGGTAGTTATATCAACTGGATCGCCGATATTTACCCGGCTCAGGTCACTTTCATATACATCAGCCACTACCCAAACCACATTGAGATAAGACACCGTGAAAAGATTGGTATTGTTATCAGCACGAACCTGCATGTTTTCACTTATGTTTTTTTCTACGACATACCCATCAATCGGGGCAACAACATTATACTCTGCATCCGCCTTGCCAGCGCTTGCACCAAATATCTTAAGCTGCTGTTTTATTTTACTTAAATCTGATTCAGCATGGAGATAATCATTTTGGGCACTCAATACCTGGTTTTGAGAATAATAGCCGGAATTAAATAATTGCTCAGCATTGTCCTTGTTCTTTTTGGCCAGTGCCAGCGTTGATGTAGCTACTGCGTATTGGTTCTGGTAATCATTTATTTCACTGCTCCGTAAAACAGCTAATACCTGGCCTTTTTTTACTTTATCACCCAGGCTCACTTTTACACTCAATACATTACCACTGGCAAGGGGATATACATTTGAAACTTTATCCTGGTCAAAGGACACTTTACCAGTTAACCTCAGCTCATTTTGCCCATAACTTAATTTTACGGTATCAATCCCAATGCTTTTGCTTTGCAGCGTTGTGATGTGTACAATTGATTTGTCGGTGGCTGCTTCCGTGGTTTCAGCAGTTTTCTTTTTACAACCGGCAAAGCCCAAAACTGAGGCAGCGGCAATGGTAAAAAATATCGGCTTAATAATTCTCATGGTTATTTAATAATAGGCGTGCCTGCCTGGAAGTTCAGGTTTTGAATGGCATTAAAATAATTGGTATTCATATCTATCATCC
>Ga0206925_1189_pt1 | contig 10876 bp, 10 predicted proteins | sample Alteio_BWOrgHeat_62_FD_152944 | JGI IMG/M metagenome (GOLD analysis project Ga0206925, IMG submission 152944) | Enriched cells from forest soil in Barre Woods Harvard Forest LTER site, Petersham, Massachusetts, United States -... | ecosystem: Environmental > Terrestrial > Soil > Temperate forest >...
ATCCTGCTATAGTTCCTATGGCCATAGCCGCCAGGATCAAACCATAGATAATACCCGGTACATCTTCTTTATAAAAAATCAGGGTACCTACAATTGATAAGCCCATACCACTGGCAGCAACCAGGTTTCCTTTTCTTGCCGTTTCAGGATGGCTAAGCATTTTAAGGCCTATAACAAAGCCCAAAGAGCCAATAAGATAAATCAGTTCAAGTATATGGTGTTGCATCTTAGTTTTTTGCTTTCTTTTTAAACATTTCCAACATACGGTCAGTTACCACAAAGCCACCGACCACATTTAAAGTACCGAGGATAACCGCGATAAAGCCAAGGATAAGGGCAGGGACATCGTCCACCCCGGCATTCAGCATTACGATAATGGCACCGATGATAATTACACCGTGGATGGCATTGGCACCAGACATCAAGGGCGTGTGCAACACGGATGGCACCTTGCCGATAACCTCTACCCCCACAAATATGGAGAGGATAAGCACATAAACCATGTCAATGTGCGTGGAAATAAATGTTAGAAAATCTGTCATGTTATTCGTGATTAGAAATTTGAAATTATATCCTTCTTCAAAATTTCTTGATTTAGTGTTTTTTAATTTAGATAAAAATTATTATTTTGTGATTCCTCCCCCATTATTTCATTCCATAAATGGAATTCAATTGCAAGTGGGGCTATTCCTGAATAAGTATCAGTTACCCACTTTTGAATTACCATATAATCCTTCTTTTCAAACTTGCTCCAACTGGGCTTTAGCTTCGGAGCGCCTTTTTTTGTAAATTGCTTTTAAAATAAATTCGTCAATTGGCATGTGACAAAAATTGTACACATGCATATAGCCTGGTAAATAATCATCACCATAAACATAGATATATTTCATTGTCATGTTTAACCATTTTTGCGCCTGACCGTAGGAAAAATCCTTAAACCCTCTTGTGTCATAACAAAAGCATAAAGTATTACAAATCATATTGTGCCAAGTATCAAATTCGGTCTTATCGTTTATTTTTCCTATACCTTCTAAATCACTCAAAAATATTTTCAATTGTTTTGCAGCATCTGGGGATAGGCTTTCTCTATTCGGATGTTCACGTAAACCTCGAATAGTGCGTGAAAGATCCAAGTATGCTCTTTTTATACATATTCCAAGCAAGTCACTGTTAAAACCAAAATAAAGTGACCTCACATACTTATTTTGGTCTTCTCTATTTGGCATTTCAATGTTTTTCATATTTTGCTTCTAAGTTTTATCGCATTTTAGAACTCTCTAAATTATTGCCTCTCACTAGTCAAGACACAATACTCGCTACTTTTTCTGCGATTGACGGATGTACCACTTCCCCATTAAAAGTAATCAGTGAGCCTTTGGTCACATCTTCTTCGCGGTCATAAAAGAATTTATCTTTATCAGCCAGGTGGGTCAGCAGTGCAATAATATTTTTTGAATACAATTCGCTGGCATTTAAGGGCAACATAGATGGAAGGTTAGATTCGCCAATAATAGTGACCCCATGCTTCACAACGGTTTTGTTTAACTCGCTCAAAACACAATTACCGCCTTGTTTTACCGCCATATCCAAAATTACAGAGCCCATTTTCATGCTTTTCACCATGTCTTCGGTTACCAGTACCGGGGCTTTTTTGCCGGGGATAAGTGCCGTGGTAATCACGATATCAGCCGCTGCTATATGTTTTGCGATCAGTTCCTGCTGCATGGCAAGGAATTCTGCAGATACGCCTTTTACGTAGCCGCCTTCCACTTTTACAGAGTCATCGCTTTTTACTTCTATAAATTTTCCACCTAGTGATTCTACCTGTTCTTTGCTCTCCGGACGTATATCTGATACTTCTACTATGGCGCCCAGCCTTTTAGCAGTAGCTATGGCCTGTAACCCAGCTACCCCGGCGCCCATAATCACCACTTTTGATGGTTTGATAGTACCCGCAGCCGTCATTAGCATCGGGAATATCTTGCCCAGGTGATCAGCAGCATGTATTACTGCCTTATAACCTGCCAGGTTAGCCTGTGAGCTTAATGCATCCATTTTTTGCGCCCTCGAAATACGGGGTACCGCATCCATTGAAAATGAAGTGATCCCTTTTTCGGACAATGAACTTACCAGCTCCGGGTTGGTAGCGGCATACATAAAGGAAATTAGTACCGACCCGGGTTTTAAATTTTTAACCTCTACAGAATCAGGCGCATTTACCTTTAGCAGCACATCTGCGGAGGAGTATGCCTCAGACAGAGATACAATTTTTGCCCCGGCAGCCTCGTAGGCTTCATTGGAGAAATAAGAATTGAGGCCCGCATCCTTCTCAAGCATACAGGTAAAACCTTTGGATACCAGATCCCTTACACCATCCGGTGAGAGGGCGACACGGTTTTCCTTTAGCTCGGTCTCTTTAACGACTGAAACAATCATTTATCTTAATGTATTATAAGTGATACCTTCAAAATCCCAGGATATGTAGTCTAAACCGCCGCAATTTAGAAGTATTTTTGGAAATATGTTCATGACATTGGTCATTTTATGGGGAAGATTATAGTGTAAAGGAATAACCCTTCTAAATATCATTTCCCACTATTACTTTCAGTTTTCTTTTGATAATTAAATATTTAACCTGATATTTCTCTATTAATAAAACTTCCCTATATTTACCTCGCATTAGTTTGATTCACAATCAATATTTAGAGTCATGAAACTTAAAAAAACCATTCTCCTTATCGTTTCAGTAGTTTTTTTGCTGGGCTGCATCCGTTCTTATGCACAGGTATTAACCCCAAATTTTTCAGTGGTTAATGCGGGAGACACCCTTAGTTATTGTGCCCCGCATCTTATTAATTTCCAGAATTTATCTAAACTCACAGATTCGGCAGGCAAACCTATAACATCCGATAGTATTGTATCTCTTACCTGGATGCCAGGCGATGGTAACTCTATTACAAAAAGCGCAACAAATAAGACACTTGCATTTAATTACCTGACAAATAATACCTATGATGTAAGCCTGACAGTACAAACTGCAAAGGGGCTAAAGGCTACTATTACTAAAAAGGGCTATGTTAAAATTATCGGACCAACTGTTTCGTTCAAAATTATTAGCGATAGTTTCGGCTTTGCTCCATTAAAAGTTAGTTTCCAGGTAAATTTCGATAAAAATTTCAGGAATGGCGTATTTAATTTCATTGATTGCAGGGATTCGAATGGGTGTGTGCCACCTGTAAGTATTATAACAGGAAATAACAATACCTTGACTTTCAGTTATTCCCTGCCAGGTACTTACCATCCTTTTATTACAGTAACAGATACTTTTCGCGATGGCGCCGGGCATCCGCTACCTCCCTGCTCTCTTGATTGGCCACCCTCAAACCTCTCAGCCGGTGTGCAGGTACCTACAATATTAGTAAAACAAGGGGCCACAGGTATCGAAAATTTTAAACTTAAGGATTTTACTAAAAGCTATATTAACGCTTCAGGCCGCCTGCAAATCCATTTGTCCCAAAACTTTGGCCAGGTAAATATCCAGCTATTTGATGTTGCCGGTAGGTCCGTAGGCTCAGCCATCATTCCAACAGGGGAAAATGATTTTTCAATGGACCTGGCTTCCATTCATTCGGGTATTCTTTTGGTTAGAATGCAATCGGCCAATGAAGTATATACGACCAGGTTGTTTAAAAATTAAGATACAACCAAGATTAAGGCAGGAACATCTTCTTGAACATTTTAAAGTCCCTTGGGGACTATTTATAAGGTATTTAATTCAGAATCAGTATTAACAAAAAGACATAGAATTAAGATAATTAAAAGTAAACAGGAATGTGTTTTCCCAATCTTTCAATCTTTAATCTTTTAATTTTTTAATTCAATTACCATCCCCCGCTGGCGCCACCGCCGCCGCCGCCGCCACCACCAAAACCGCCGAATCCACCTCCTCCTCCATCTCCGCCGCCTCCAAATCCGCCACCGCCTAATCCACCCCCAAGCATTGACCCTAATAAAAAGGGAAGAACAGGCCCACTTCCCCTCCGGCTGATCATGCCACCCTTTTTGCCGTTATTAATATTTCGAAAAGTGCTAATTATAATAATGATGACAATAAAGACAACAATTATTAAGGTTGACCAGGGTGCTTTATTTGGTCTTGGGCTGTTATATTCTCCTATAGCTGCTTTGGCAATATCATCCGTTGCAAGGTCAAGTCCCTCATAATATTTATTCGCTTTAAAATTCGGAGTCAGATCATTCGTGATAATGTCATTAGCGGTAACATCTGGTATTGCCCCCTCAAGCCCATAGCCAACTTCAATTCTGATCTTATGATCCTGTGCTGAAACCAGGATCAGGACGCCATTATTGTTTTTCTTTGTCCCTATGCCCCAGTCGCGCAATAATTTATTGGCATAATCTTCAACGGTCAATCCATTAAGGTCAGGTATTGTTACAATGGCAATCTGGTTACTGCTGCTGTTATCTATAGCAACAAGTTTATTTTCAAGACTCATAACCTGGTCAGCGGATAATAGATGTGCTGCATCTGTTACCAGTGTTTGTGGTACGGGCCTTGGCAAAACCTGTGCATTTGAAATGTGAAAACTAAAAATAAGGAACAGGCAGAATATATATCTTTTCATTTAGCGATTATTTTTACCAAATACCAGGTCATCAGGCAAATCATTCTTAATCACACCTTCTCCAATTGGGAAATGTTCGGCCAGCGCCTCTCCAATAATATGGATGGCCTCTAAAATACCATGAGCAAAATTTTCCCGCTTAAAATGCGCCTGCATCGTTTGCAAAGCATTCTCCCAAAATACTTTGTCCATCTTTACATAAATACCGGCATCGGCATAGATGGCCATTTTTTTATGCTGAATGGCAATGTATAGCAAAACGGCATTCCTGTTAAAAGTTTCGTTCATTTTTAAACTGTGAAACACTTCTTTCGCCCGGTGGATGGGATCATTATGTTTGCAATAGTGCTCCACAAAAACCCGAATCTCACCGCTTGTGTTTTTTTCTGCCGCTTCAATGGCAGCTTTTATCTTTTCCTTGTCTTCTTTGGAAAAATAATCAATCGCCTCTTTCCTGAATAATGAAAACATATTAATTAGCTAATGTGATGATTTGATAATGTGATAATTAAAGAACAATCCTAAACTGTGTAATCTTTCAATCTGTTTAATTTGTGGTTCAGACATCATTTTATATCGAATTTGATATCCGGCGGATTTTCAGAACCGGCTTTTGCCTGGAAATAATCTTTGGCCTTAAAACCAAACATGCCGGCAAAAATATTTCCCGGGAAAGTCCGCACCCTTAAATTATAATCATTCACCGCTGCATTAAAATCTCTGCGGGCTATGCCAATCCTGTTTTCTGTTCCTTCAATCTGCACCTGGAAGTCCTGGAAAGCCTGGGTAGATTTTAAATCAGGATACGCCTCTGCCACTGCCATCAACTTACTAAACGAACCCTGGAACTGGCTTTGCGCCTGTTCATACATTTGCAGGGTTTTAGGGTCGTTGATATTAACGTTTATACTCGTAGCTTTGGCCCTTGCTGCAATTACATTAGTCAATGTTGATTTTTCAAAATTGGCTGAGCCTTCTACCACCTTTATCACACTATTGTACAGGTCAGTGCGCCGCTGGTAGTTGGTTTCCACATTACTCCAGGCATTTTGCACGCCCAGGTCAGCCTTTACAAGGCCATTATAAGAATTATAGGTACAGCCACCCAGCAATACAATGAGGGCAATAATGACAATCCAAACGATACTTCTTTATTTCACTTTATTGGTTTTTATGGTTTTACAATATCCCTACTCAAATTACAATCGAAGTTACATAATTGTTGGAGGATTTATTTTCAAATCTTTTAATCTTTCAATTTTTTATTTGTCTTATCAAGTTATCCACCAGCACTGCCGCAGCAATAGATGCATTCAATGATTCTGCCTGCCCATATCCGGGTACCATAATGGTTTCACTTATGGCATTCAGGAGTTCTTTTGAAATACCATGTGCTTCATTGCCAATTACCAGTAATGCAGGGCCTGATGCATTCATTTTATGTACGTTTATTTTTCCGTCAAGGGTGGCCGCATAGCTTTTATGCGTTTTGTTTCTATCTATTAGTACATCCAAATCCGTATATATCACTTCAACCCTCGCAATACTGCCCATGGTAGCTTGTACGGTTTTCGGGTTATAGGCATCTGCACAATCTATAGAACAATACAATCTATCTATACCATACCAGTCACAAATTCTGATGATGGTACCCAGGTTTCCCGGGTCACGGATACTTTCCACTGCAAGCGCAAGTGGGCCTTTTATAACAAGATCATCCGTTTCTTCAGGCATTTGAACCAATAGCAGAACATCTTGAGGGGTGGTTAATCCGCTGATCTTTTGCATTTCCTCTTCAGAAACTTCATTGACTTCCAATCCTTTATTATTGGTATATAATGCTGTATTTTTGGAGAGCCATAGGGGCGTGGCATATAAATTGCGTACCTTGAGCGAAGATTTTAAGATATCATGGGCTATTTTTGCACCTTCGGCAACAAACATAAGATGCTTTTTTCTATATTTTTTCTGATTGAGCAACGCGATAAATTTGATCTGGGCTTTTGAAATCATCTTATAAAATTTTAAGGGGCACTGCTTTTTTACTTGTTATCGTTGCCTTGTTGTTCTGTCAGGCCTGCAATCTTAACAAATATATACCTCCTAAAAAATATTTACTGCACCATGTAAAAATTGAAGGAGCGCCATCAGCCGAGAAAGATCAGTTAAACAGCCTTTTAAAACAAAACCCGAATAAAAAAGTATTTTTCTTCTTTAAAGTGTATATGTGGAATTACCTCCTGTCAAACACAGATAAGGCCAAAGCAGAGCGGCAGGTAAAAATTATAAAATTAAAGGAAGAACTATCAGCTCAAAAAGATCAGCTTGCCAAAACAGACCCCAATGACAAAAAGCTTTTTACGAAACTTGAAAATAAAATAGTTAAAACACAGAACCGGATTACCCATTATGAAAACCTGGAAGAAGACCGAAAGAAAACGGTATGGGAAGAACCGGTCATCCTCGACAGCCAGTTAATTGTCGCCTCAGCCGTACAGTTTAAAGATTACCTGTTTAACAAAGGGTATTTCCATGATTCAATTTATTATTCGATAAAAATGAGGGGCAAAAAAGCATGGGTTACCTATCATATCATCCCCGGCCGACAGTATTTTTTAAATAAAATTGACTATTATATATTCGACAAGCATATCTCTGATATTGTAACGAAAGATTCTTCTAAATGTCTGCTGAAACACGGCCAAAAATATGATGGTGACCTGATGAAAGATGAGCGAAACAGGCTCGCCATGCTTTTAAAACAAAACGGATATTATAATTTCAGGCGGGATTATATTTATTTTGACATAGATACAGCCCTGGCAAATAATATGGTAAATGTAGGTATTGGCATTGCAAACCCAACGTCAATAACCCGCCACCGCATATTTAAAATAGGCCAGGTATTTGTAGAATCTGAATATACCCTGAATGATACTACAGTAAAAGATACTTTTATGTTTGGAGGTATGCATTTTATAAGCAACAGGCCCAGGGTAAGACCTTCCATTTTGCAGGATTTTATATTTATCCATACCGGTGACTTGTATAATGGCAACGACTACCAGGCAACCATTAACAGGCTTACCCAGCTCAATACTTTTAAATTTATTGATATCCAGTACCAGGCAGATACCTTCGGCAAAATTGATACGGGTGTTTTAAATGTTTTCATTCGGCTGACGCCATTTAAAAAGCAGGAATATGATTATGGAATTGATTTAAATTCAACTGAAGAAAGCCAGGCCGATATTACAAATACACGGTCTTTAGGTACCGCAGGCAATTTATTATACCGCAACAGGAATATTGCAGCCAGTGCCCTTCAACTTGAAATAAAACCAACCGGCTCTATCAATATTCCCATTTCAGTCTTCCAGAAAGCATCAGCCATTGATACCCCAAGCTACCAGTATGGAGTATTGGCTTCACTTATTGCGCCTGAGCTACTTGTCCCGTGGAAACTATCTGAAACGGAAAAGAAAAAGACAGCTCAAACCTCATTCAATGTCGGGTACATTGTGGAAAGCAGCCAGTACTTTAAAAGAAATACAGGTACCACCAACCTTACCTGGCAACAAAACCTGAGACCCAACATCATCTTTTCAGTTACTCCTGTTGAATTAAGCCTTGTAAATACGGGTTATGTGAATAGTTATTTTCAAAAACAGGTAGATTCTACGCATAACCCATTACTGATCAATTTATTTGACCAGCACTTAATTACCGATTTCAGAATGGCGTTGCTTTTTAACCAGCAGCCTCTTACCAATGTCAAGCACCCTTATTGGTACCTGCGTATAAGCCTTGAAACAGGTGGCAATGCACCTGCCCTGGTCAACAGGCTTTTATATAATAACCAAAAAGACAGTGGCGCGGTTACCAATAAAATTTTTGGAATAAACTATTACCAGTATTCAAAAGCAGAATTTGATTTCAGGTATTATCAGCCTGTAGGTAAAGAAAATAATTTTGCCTTTAGAGGCATTCTTGGCATGGGTACACCCAACAGCCTGATGGGGCTATTTTACCCATCTACAAAATCCGAAATTCTGCCCTTTGAAAAACAGTTTTATGTTGGCGGTGCAAATGATATCCGCGCCTGGAAATTACGTACCCTTGGCCCTGGTTCTTATGAAGACCCTTCAGGCACACTAAATTATGACAAATCCGGCGACATAAAACTGGAGGCCAATGCAGAGTACCGCACCCCTATTTACAGCATTTTAAAAGGGGCCGCCTTTATTGATGCAGGCAATGTCTGGCTGTTTAATGATGATCCCGGCCGGCCTGGCGCCGCTTTTCAATGGCATACCTTTTATAAAGAAATAGCCATAGGAGGCGGCCTTGGGGCGCGTCTGGATTTTAACTTCTTTGTAGTTCGGCTTGATTTTGCCGAGCCTTTTAATGATCCTTCCCAACCTGAAAACCACCGCTGGGTATTTAACAACCTCATCAACGATAAAGGTTATCTCGGTCCGCATTTGCAGATCAATTTAGGGATTGGATATCCGTTTTAGGATTAGAACTCAATGCTTTCTTTTCCTTGGAATGTGGAACGCCAACAATGGAGCAGGGTATTTTTTTAAGTTACCAATCATCCTTAATTTAACATTAAATAAAAACTTTTATGATTAAATTTGTGTACATTCAATAAGATGAACTCCCAAGTCTCAAAATATTTCAAGCTTACTTATTTTCTTGCCTTCATCTGTATTATTCAATATAATCCAGTTAAAGCATGTCAGGACCCGACAATCCAGGAACTTGGCTGGGTATTTAAGCTAAAAAATGGTGATTTTCAGTTATTTGGTTTGAGAAACAATGCCGTTTATAGCCTCGCTGAATTGCGGGCTATAAGAACAAACTATAAAGGAGATACCTTAAGTGTTAATTTTACCAGCAGGCTTTACTTCCCTTTTAGTTTTAATGTCGTGATGGACATGCGCGATGATGGCAGTTTTTATATTGCCGGTATCCAGGATAGCTCAAATGCAGCGCTGATTAAAATAATCAGCCTGGATTCTAATATTAATATTTCAAACCGCCAGACATTAAATACCCGTTCAGACAGCTTTGCGAATTTAACTTCACTCACATTGAGAAACATCCATGGACTTGGTTTTCTTTTATTTGGCATCAGCAGTAAAAATACTTCTTATTATTCGAGCCAATTTATTGATTTTAATGACAATGTCAGCAATTACCCTGAAAGATTCAATAGCAGCTCATATACAAAAATGGCCGATGCGATCATGTACAAAGGCCATATTTTAATAGCAGGTGATGGGGATGAATTGAATTTTGAAGGGCAGGAACTGAGAATTGCAAATACAAATGGCAAAATATTGAATTGGGGCCTTTATATCAATCAGGCCAATATGTTGATCACTGCTACCCAAATAACACAGGTTATCCCTTTATCAGATAATAATATAGCCATATGCGGCTACTATAGTGATAACGGAAATTCCGATAAATTTTTTATTGCCAAATTAGACAGCAATCTTGATACCCTTTGGACCCATATTATTGATGCCAAAACCTTTGACCCTTCAAATCAATTGCTGTTTTTAGACATTCTGGGAGTAACGCCAACTTCAAGTGGTGGGTTTGGTTTGCTGTTAAAAAGCTTCAGGAATAATATTTATAATTCTTCTGATATTTTGACAAACTTTGACAAAGATGGAAATATGACCTGGCGCAAAGACCTCGGCCAATACCAATGTCTCGTTTACAACTTTATTGAATCATCAAAAAATAATTTTTCCTTATCAGTTACCAGTATTGCCAATGAGGGAACGGACCTGCACCTGTTGAATTTTAACACCCTTGATTCCTCGGGTAATCTTTTCCATATAAGTAATCCAGGACAGGTTTTAACCCTTTATCCAAATCCTGTGACCTCAGATTTGAATATTGAAATAAATAATGGCACACCAGGTAAAATAAAGATTTATGATATGACAGGCAAAGCGCTTTATGAGGTATCAAATATGCAGGGGAGTTTTTATTCCATACCCATGGAAAATTTTGCAAACGGGATGTATTTTTTAAACTATTCTGATGCAAACGGACATATTTACAATGCCAAATTCACAAAGAGATAAATCCCGGATAGGCTGATAAAAAACAAAAAGCGGCATCCATAGTGGAGTGCCGCTTTTTGTTTTCAAAATCCGGTTTAAATATTTAAAAAAAGTAACAAATACCAAATGTGGCATTTATGC
>Ga0206925_1191_pt1 | contig 10789 bp, 10 predicted proteins | sample Alteio_BWOrgHeat_62_FD_152944 | JGI IMG/M metagenome (GOLD analysis project Ga0206925, IMG submission 152944) | Enriched cells from forest soil in Barre Woods Harvard Forest LTER site, Petersham, Massachusetts, United States -... | ecosystem: Environmental > Terrestrial > Soil > Temperate forest >...
TCACGACCTCGGTCACATCATCGCGCTGCGGCAATTCATACATCACCTCGAGCATGAGGTTCTCCATGATCGCGCGGAGCGCACGGGCACCGGTCTTCAGCTCAATCGCCTTCTGGGCGATCGCCTTGACGGCATCGGGTGTGAGCCGGAGGCGCACGCCGTCCATCGCGAAGAGCTTCGAATACTGCTTCACCATCGCGTTCTTCGTGCGGAGGAGAATCTTCTCGAGATCGGCGACGGAAAGCTGGTCGAGCACGGACACGACCGGCAGGCGGCCGATGAACTCGGGGATCATGCCAAAGCGGATCAGATCCTCGGGCGCGAGCGACTTCATCATCTGCTCGGGCTTGAGGGCCTGCTCGTGCTGCGCGGCGACCGCGGTAAAACCCAGGCTGTGCGAGCCGAGGCGGCGCTGGACGATGGCGTCGAGCCCGACGAACGCTCCACCGCAGATGAACAGGATGTTCGACGTGTTGATCTGGATGTATTCCTGATTGGGGTGCTTGCGGCCGCCTTGGGGCGGGACGTTGCACGTCGTGCCCTCGAGAATCTTCAACAGCGCCTGCTGCACGCCCTCGCCGGAGACGTCGCGCGTGATCGAGACGTTCTCAGTCTTGCGCCCGATCTTGTCGATCTCGTCGATGTAGATGATGCCGGTCTGCGCGCGGGCGACGTCACCGTCGGCGGCTTGCAGCAGCTTGAGGATGATGTTCTCGACATCTTCGCCGACGTAGCCTGCCTCGGTGAGAGTGGTGGCGTCGACGATCGCGAAGGGAACGTCCAGCATCTTGGCGAGAGTATGAGCTAAGAGAGTCTTACCAGAGCCTGTCGGGCCAACCAGAAGGATATTCGACTTCGCGAGCTCGACATCGTTGCCGCGCGTGCGGTTCATCTGGATGCGCTTGTAGTGGTTGTAGACGGCGACCGCAAGTTTCTTCTTGGTGATGTCCTGGCCGATGACGTACTCGTCGAGGAAGGCCTTGACCTCCTGCGGCTTGGGCAGGTGAGCGGGGGCGGCACCGGGCTGAGCCTCGGTGCGATCGTCTTCCAGGATCGAGTTGCAGACGGCGACGCACTCATCGCAGATGTAAGCACGGGGATAGTCCGAGGGCGACGAGATGAGCTTGGCGACTGCGTCCTGCGACTTGTGGCAGAACGAGCAGCGAAGCGATTCTTCCGTACCGCGCGTGGTCTTCATGAATTCGGTTACTCCCTCAAGTCACTACATCAGATACTGATAACGTATACCGATTTTACACCCGGAACGCAGGGGCGTTTGGCTGTGCAAACTCCACTTTAGTGCGGTCAAAGACGGTTATGTAACACCGAAGGGGAAGTGTGCTCAGGTGGTCAATAACCAGAGACAGGCAGGTGCTTTCTATATCCAGGATGTCTGTTTCAGGGCACGACGCAAAAGCTCTCTGCTTTGTGCGAGTTCGCGTGTATTATTCGGCCACTGGAGGAAGTTACGAATGCTTGTACGCACAGAAGTAAAACGCGAGGAGATGCGCGAAGCTTTTCGGATGAACCTGACGCCGAAGTTCTGGTTGAAAGCTATTTTCTCCAATGTCCGCACGCTCATTTATCTTGGCATCGCCGTTGCGCTGATTGTTCAGATCCTGATGAAGGGCGGTGGCAAAGCGGAGTGGGAGCATGTCGGTCTTATTCTGGCGCTGGCCGTGTTGTTCATCGGGCTGTATCTTTTCCGGTTGAGCCGGTCGATTCATAAGACAGCCGGTACGGTGAATGCCGCGTGCTGCGAGATGTTGCTCGATGCACATGGGCTCACCTCCAAGAGCTCGAGTGGCGCTTCCATCTTTACACCGTGGGCCGATTTCAATCGCTGGAAGGAAGGCAAATCGGTCTTCACTGTAGGAGACAAGAAGGAGTTCCGCACGATACCAAAGGGTAGTATGAGCGAGCCCGAGATCGCCGAGGTCCGCGGCATCCTGCAATCCCAGATTCGCATTGCGTAGCCTGCAAGCAAAGATGCCCTGCGCTTATACAAGCGCAGGGCATCTTTTTGTTCATTCAGCTTCGGTTAGCTCTTCGCACGATCCATGATGTCGTCGATGATGCCGTATTCCTTGGCCTGCGGAGCGTTCATGATGAAGTCGCGTTCCACATCGCGCTCGATACGCTCAAGCGCCTGGCCGGTATTCTGGCTCATCAGCTTGTTCGTGATCTCGCGAATGCGCAGGATCTCGCGTGCGTGGATGTCGATGTCCGTCGCCTGACCGCTCAGACCGCCCATGGACGGCTGGTGGATCAGGATGCGCGAGTTGGGCAGAGCGAAGCGCTTGCCCTTCTTGCCAGCCATCAGCAGGAAGGCACCCATGCTGGCGGCCTGGCCTACGCACAGCGTCAGCACGTCGTTCTTCACGTACTGCATGGTGTCGTAGATCGCGAGACCGGCGGTGATGGAGCCGCCCGGCGAGTTGATGTACAGCTGGATGTCCTTCTCTGGGTCTTCACCCGAGAGGAAGAGCAGCTGCGCGATGATGACGTTGGCGATATTGTCGTCGATCGGCGTACCGAGGAAGATGATGTTGTCGCGCAGCAGACGGGAGTAGATGTCGTAGGCGCGTTCGCCCCGGCTCGTCTGCTCGATGACCATTGGTACAAGTCCCATAGCTCTCTTCCTTTTCATCCGGGGCCGAAGCCCCTTTGGTTATGGTTCTTGTTTCGCAGAGCTTATGCTCCACGCTTCATCCGAAAGCAACAGCAACTACAGGGGTCTTTCACTGCGCTCGGGAGACAAAGTAAACGAATCAGCCAACGAGCTTTACGTACAGCGCGCTGCCTGTCTTTTCACGGCGCATTTGTTCTCTGATTCTATCCAGAGTGCCGTCCTTCGCCAAACGCTCCGTCAGTGCCTCGACCGGCTCGCGCTGCTGCAACGAAAGCATGAGGATCTCGCGGTCCAGGTCCTCCTGTGGAATCTCCACCTTCTCGGCATCGGCGATCTTGTCCAGGATGAGCGAAGCCTTCACCTCGTTCACCGCAGAGTCACGCTGCGCGGCGCGAAGGCGGGGGAAGTCGAGAGCACGCATCTGCTCGGACGACATACCCTGCTGCGCGAGAGCGCGGAGGCCGCGATCCAGACGGGCATCGACCTGCTGCTGTACGAGCGATTCAGGAACGGGGAAGTTGAATCTGGCAACGAGCTCTTCGACCATCTTCTCCTGTGCGATGTTCTCGAGACGGCTCTTCTTACCGCCGGAGAGATGCTCACGCAGCTTGGTGGTGAAGTCGTCGTAGCTCTCGTAGTCGCCGAGCTGCTTAGCGAAGTCGGCATTCAGCTCCGGCTTGATCTTCTTTTTGATCGACTTGACCTTTACGTCGTAGCTGACGGTCTGGCCAGCCAGGCGCTGCTCGCCGAAGTCGGCAGGATATTCAACCTCAAAGGTCATCTCGTCGCCGGGCTTCTTGCCCTTCAGTGCATCGGTGAAGGCGGGCAGTGTGTTGCGGCCGCCGATCTCAATGAGGACATCTTCGCCGGTGATCGGCTGCTGTGCGGGCTTCTCTTCGCCCACGGTCTCGGCCAGCGGCTTGATCTCGCCGGAGAACTCAATCTCGGCCCAGTCGCCTGCGACCAGCGGACGAACCTCGTCCACGGACTCAACGGCGGAGTGCTGATCGATGATGCGAGCGAGCTCGCCCTCGTACTCGTCGTTGGTGAGGTCGGTGTCAGGCTTCTCGATCTTGATGGTGTCGTAGCCATTCACGTCGAACTCGGGCAGTACTTCAAATGCGGCCTTGAACTTCAGCGGAGCGCCTTCGTTCAGCAGCATCTCCACGATCTGCGGCTGCGAGATGGGACGCAGGTTCTGCGCTTCGATCGCGGTGCGGAACTTCTCGGCGACGAGCGACTCGAGAACCTCCTGGCGCAGCTCCTTGGCAAACTTCGAACGGATGACGCCATCCGGCACCTTGCCGGCGCGGAAGCCGGGGAAGCGTGCGTGCTTCTGGTAGCTCTTGATGACGCGCTTGAAGGCCTTGTCGACCTCCTCGACCGGAGCCTCGACTTCGATCTCGCGTGTGACCTCAGGGTTCAGCGCGGGACCGTGCGAGTGGGCAGAGTGCAGGCCGGCTTCCATGTCGCCGTCGTGCGAGTGATCGTGACCCTCGTGCGAATGGTCGTGCGTGGGCTCAGCTGTGGTGGTTGTTTCCAGGGATGTTTCGGGAGTTGCTTCAGATGTGCTCAATGTGATGCCTTCCAGATGGGTTCGCCGGGGTAGTGCCGCAAGCGAAAAACGTGTGCGGGCGGGCGTCTCTGTCTCTATGGTACGGGGGTATTCGGTGGGGGGTCAAACGGGGCAGTTGTCAGTTCTCAATTGCCCGTTTTCAGTGCGGAGAGGACGCCGTAAACTTGTGTCTTCCTGACAACTGAAAACTGACAAATAAAAACTGCTTCTACGGGATGATGGAGCTCTGCGTCGGCAGGAAGAGCTCCAGCCGCACCTTCCACTCCACTGAATCGCCGGGTTCCAGGGTGACGACGCCGGCCTCTTCGGGGGCCTGCTTGCTGAAGGGGTTCTCCACGCTCATCTGCGGGGAGATGCTCAGCACCGGCTTGTTGGCTGGCGTTGTGACGTGCAGAACTTTGATGTGGGAGGAGAGGGGCACGATTCGCATGCCGTACTGGGAGCTGCGGTCGCGCATTTCGGCCGCCGGGGTGGTATCGACGATGCCGCGGGTGTGCAGGTGTGTAAAGCTGTCATCCAGAGCCAGCGTGCCGAGCGCCGCGCCATCATGACCTGTGAAGTCGTACGGCGTGCTTTCGATGGGCTGGTCCTTGCCGGTGGGCAGATGGTCCGCATCGGTCAGCAGGCGGTCAGCCAGCGGGAGACGGAGCATGGTTCCGCTGCGGTGGCCGCTGGGAATCGAGAAGAAGGGGCGCCAGCCTATGGCCATCGGTTCCGACTTCTTCCCGGTATTCAACGCGGTCACGGTCAGGTCAACGGTCTTGCGCGTGAGCGAGACCAGAACGGTAACCCGTGTGGTGGAGGGCCAGCGCCCGCCGAAGTCGCCGGGTTCATAGACGGCTGTGGCCATCTCGCCGTCGGGCACGGCATCTACCTCAACAGAACTAGCCGCCTGTGCGTTGAACAGGCCGTTGGAGGCGATAGGAGGCGTTCCTGCACCATCTACTGGCAGGCTGAGGGTGCGGCCATGCCACGGGATAGAGATGCTTTGGCCGTCATCGGAGAGCGTGCCTGTGGTGCGGCTATCGAAGGGCAGAAGAAACGGGCCACCGAAGCCGGCTGTAACAGCGCCATTGTTGTCAGCGGCGGTATTGGTCAGAAGAGAGTTGATCTGGTCTGTGGCCGGCGAATCGAGCAAGGGCACTATGCCGGTGCCGGGCAGATAGGCAGTGAGCTGCAGCAGGTTCATGCCGCGACCGGGCAGCAGTGTTGCCGAGACGAACTCCGGCACCAGGCCGCCGTCAGACTGCGGACGATCCAGAACAATGGGCTCGCGGCCGCCGATAAGAAGACGTGTATTGGGAGGGGGAGGACCAGCGGAATGATGACGTGTGCGGCAGCCCAGGCCCAGCAGAAGGAGAAAGCTGGCTAACGCTAACACCGTGAGCATTCCGGAGCGCAATAGATCGGAGCGCGGGCTGGAGTTCTCAACTTCTTGCGAAGACACGGTCAAACCTCAAAACTGGAGACTGCATTCAATTGCAACGGAACCAATGTTAGTTAGTATGGTAACTGTATTTACGCATCAGTGTGTTTCCTAGATTGAGCAGCCATTGTGCATAAACCGCTCGAATCTTCCACACACTGAACCCGCTCCCCATACGATGCACAATCTCGCTAAAAGTAAAAAAGTGTCCTCAATTACTCCCCTCTCCCTGAGCGTCCTGCAACAGCTGAACGAGCGGATCACCGGGTGTGAGCTATGTACGCGGTTGCGGACTTACTGCAAGGGCATCGGGGAGAACCGTCGTAAATCCTATCGCGATCAGGAGTACTGGGCGAAGCCGGTAGCCGGCTTTGGGGATGAAAAGGCACGAATTTTAATTCTGGGGCTGGCACCGGGAGCCCATGGGGCGAACCGCACCGGCCGACCTTTTACCGGAGACGGCTCCGGGGACTTCATGTATCCCGTGCTGCATGAGCTTGGTCTGGCGAGCAAGCCCAAGGCTATCGCCCGCGATGACGGTCTCAAGCTCAAGAATGCCTGGATCTGCTCGGTCGTGCGTTGTGCGCCGCCGGGCGACAAGCCGACTCCGCAGGAGATACGTAACTGCGCCCCTCACCTGACGGAGGAGATCGCCGGGCTGAAGCGGGTGCGCGTGGTGGTCTGCCTGGGGAAGATCGCGTTCGACGGCTATCTGGCGCATCTTCTGCGCGAGGGAGTGATCGAACGCAAGTCGGCGTACAAGTTCACCCACGGCGCGGAGTATCTACTGCCGAACGGCTTGACGTTGCTCTCCAGCTATCATCCGTCGCTGCGGAACACGAACACAGGTGTGCTGACGCGGACGATGTTTGCGCGGGTGTTTGTGCGGGCGAGGGAAGTGGCTGGGCTTTAGAGACGGTGTTTGGGACGGAAGGGGTTGAGCGCGGCGAAGGCCGGGCAGACCACGATCACAACAAATGCCAGGCCAATCAGGAAATCGTGCAGTCCATGCATTCGCAGGCTCTCCAAGAGAGACTCTAGCTGCTATGGGCTGCTGAATGTGAGCTTTTACGCCAAGGCGCGTTCGGCTTGCCAATGTACGGTTTGGTTCCCGTGGTGGCTGGAACTTAGGCTTTTTCTTTGGTGTTGGAGCGGGCGGCGAGAATGGCCGGTGCGATCACAATGGCGAGGAAGGCGACGGCGATGATGAAATCGTGCATCGGATAGAGCTCCTGGGGCAGCAGATCGCTGACACTTACCAGAGTGCGATGTTAATGAATTGGGTACCATCCTACGCTCGTAGGACCCGAGCGAACGAAAGTTGTAGAGAATATTTTGCCGGTTTCTGAGCCGGCTTTTACCGTCAAAAACCGTTGATTTGCGGTGACGGAGCGGTCAAAAGTACAAAAAGGGCAACCTTTTCCTGCGGCGGCGAATCGCATGGAGTGTACAGAGATTTTTGGTGAGGTGAACAACATGACCGATACAAAGTTCTGGATTGCGTTTGGCGCTGGCGTCGCGTTTGGTGTGGCGGCAGCTGTCTATGGGCCGAAGGCGGCAAAGACCACCCGCAAGCAGCTGCATGAGGGGCTGGATAGCGCGCGCGACTATGTGGATTCCACCGGCAAGATCATCAAGAAGGCTGCCGACCATTACGGCCGTCAGGCCTCTGACGTGATCGATGACGCGACCAAGACGGTGAAGACCGTTGTGGACCGCGCGAGTGGCGCCGTGAAATCCGTAACCGAATTGGTTGCGTAAACAAAGTACTGCAGCCATGGGAAGCCCCGGCCTTTCGGCCGGGGCATTTTTTTGCTGCCTACGCTTTGCCGGCTGACGGCTCCGGCGGCCCGACGGTGATGACGAAGTAGCTGGCGCGCGTCTTACCGATGTTGGTGACGTAGTGCAGGTCACCGGCGGCGCAGAGACCGACGTCTCCCTTGTTCAGTGTGTGCTCGACACCGTTAATGTTCAGCGAGACGGTGCCCTCCGCGACAAACCAGATCTCTGAGTGCAGGTGCTTGTTCACCGGCTCGTGCGGCGTGCCCGGCTCGATGGTGGTGATGTGGCATTCACTGCGGATGTTGTCCGGCAGCATACCGGCGAAGAAGCGGTGCGAGTTACGGCCGGGCTGCTGGACGTACTCCGGGCCGGGCGGGTAGGGACCGGACTTCAGCGGTGGATAAGACTTGGGTGCCTGCGCCTGTGCTGCTTCAGGAAGAAGAGCGGCGGCGGAGAGGAATGCGGGCAGGAGAGCGGTAAAGTCGCGACGGTTCATAGGGCTCCTAAGTGGTCTGACCAGTGCGCTAGCCAGAGTACGAGAGTACGGGCTAGCGCGCAAGCGTCATCCTTTGCAAATAAAAGATGCCGCGACGGAATAATCGAACCGCTTTTCGGTTCGTATATGCAGGCGCTCCCTCTGAGCCTTCTACGGTTCCGAATCGCAGCCTAATCTTTGTACGAAGGAAGACGATAACGATGGTACGACGCACATGTTTCCTGTTTTTGGCTGGAGTGATTGCAACCGCGGCGCATGCTGCGACTGTTCCGATGGAACCGAAGGCCTGGATGATCGATGATAAGCAGACTCCGGCGGCAGGCGATTTTGAAGAGCACCTGGGCAGGCCGTCCATGCACCTGCACCGCGGCTGGGCGATGCTGCAGGGGGCGAATTTTCAGAATGGATCGGTGGAGGCGGATGTGATCCCGGAGAAGCCCGGCCAGGGATTCGTCGGTCTTGCCTTTCGTATGCAGTCCACGAAGACGTGCGAGTTGATCTACATCCGCAATGGGCAATCCGGAAATCCACAGGCGGTGCAGTATGACCCGGTCTTCGGCGGCCGCAGTACATGGCAGTTGCATCCCGGGTTGCAGGCCTCTGCCGAGCTGCCGCAGGATCGCTGGGTTCATCTGAAGGTTGTGTTCAACGGACCGCACGCCGAGCTGTTCGTCGATCATGGAGACAAGCCGGTGCTGACGGTTCAGAATCTGGAGCACGGGGACAGCCGCGGCAATATCGGGTTACTCGGTACGATAGGCGGTGGTTATATCTCCAATGTGGAGTACACGCAGGCTCCGGATGCTCCCTACGTGGCGCAGCCGGGTGCCATGGATCCGCACGCGCTGACGGAGTGGAGTCTTTCGCAGGAGTTTTCAGGGATAGATGTGCAGCCTAGGAACTTTCCGAAGCTGAAGAACCTGCAATGGGAGAAGGTGGTCACGGACGCGCCGGGCTTGCTCATGATCGACCGCTATCGCGAGAGCCAGGATTACTTTGTAGCGGATCCGCGCAAGATGGACGGCGATGGTCTGCCGAACGCAGCGCTCGTCTTTGCGAAGACGACTATCCACTCAGGCAAAGATGTGCGGCGACAGCTGCGCTTCGGCTACAGCGATGAACTCATGATGTATTTGAACGGGCAGCCGGTCTTTGAAGGGAAGAACGGCATCGGCTATCGCGAGTCCGGGGCGCTTGGCAGGTTGGGCATGACGGAGTCCGTCTACCTGCCGTTGAAGAAGGGTGACAACGAACTCGTCTTCGCGGTGAAAGAGTACAACGGCGGCTGGGGCTTTCAGACGTCATTACAGTAGTGCGTGTAACAACACCATAATAGGGACGCGCTGAGCAAAAAGTGTATATCGAATACGGAGAGAGTCCATTGCCTATGGAGGATGTTTCCCTCTACGCTTGTCTCGACAATGACGGAAGAGCTGCATATTAGGTGTATCGAAGAACACTATCGATCTTCCTGAATGGGCTACGGCATGGAGTGTGAGATGGATTCATTAAGCAGAAGGTCAGCAATGAAACTCATGGCGGGAGCGACGACCGCGCTCGCAGCTGAAAAATCCGGATTGGCACAGGCTATGGCCCCGGAAAAAGACGACCGGCCAAACGTTCTGTTTTTGATGATGGATCAGCTGCGGTTCGATGCGATCGCTGCGCATGGGAATTCGAATATATACACGCCAAATCTGGATCGTCTGGTTCGTCGAGGCATCGATTTCAGGAATGCTTATTCGCCGTGTCCTGTCTGTGTGCCTGCCCGCTACTGTATTCGTACCGGATGCGAACCGCCGACGACTGCGATCTTTGCCAACGAAGGAGCCCATCCGCTACCGACGCAAGCCCCTTCCATGACGGAACGTTGCGGTCCCTATCTGGCCCAGACCATGAAAGCACTAGGGTACGCAACTTTCGGTATAGGGAAGTTTCACACGGAGCCGTGGGATGAGGACCTTGGTTACGATCTTCATCTGCGAAGCGAGGAGCTTTACCACAACGCGGCGCAGCGGCAGGGAGATGCTTATGCCCATTGGATTGCTACGCAGCATCCGGAGTTCAACTTTATCGAAGGATTGATGGGCGAGCGCACGGAGATGTATTACATGCCGCAGATGAGCCCTATGCCCTCCGACATTACAGTTGAAGGCTGGGCAACGACGCAAACCATCGAGAGGCTGAAAAAACGGGATAGCCAGCCGTTCTTTGGATTTGTTTCGTTTATCGGGCCGCATCCGCCATTTGCGCCGCCGATTCCGTACAACCGTTTATACAATCCAGACCGCATGCCGAATCCGATCGAAGGCGAGCTTGCGGTGGATCACATGGATGACCTGATTCCATGGATGAACTACGCCGTGTGGTCTGAAAATATTGTGAAGGAGCATGCGCGTGTCCTGAAGGCACGTTATTACGGCGAGATCACTTATATCGATGCCTGTATCGGGAGCATCCTGAATACGCTGGAAGAACGTGGCGATGCAGAGAATACGTTGATCTGCTTCTTCTCAGATCATGGGGATCTTCTTGGCGATCATCGCGGATGGCAAAAGGAGAGTTTTTTTGAGGCTTCGGCGCATGTGCCGCTGCTGGTGAGCTGGCCGAAGAAGATTGCAGCAGGCACAAGCCGTAATGATCTGGTCAGCCTTACCGATCTGTTTGGGATCGCTACAGGAGCGGCAAAACATCAAGAGCTTCGCTCGGGCATCGACATTCTTGGTCTTGCGAACGAAGCACCGCAACAGCGTGACTGGCTTGCAACCTTCTATGGAAGGCCAACGACGCGACAATTCAAAGTAATGATCCGCAAAGGTGACTGGAAGTATATTTATATGGCCAATGGCGGACAGGAGCAGCTCTTCGATTTACGAC
>Ga0206925_1190_pt1 | contig 10734 bp, 10 predicted proteins | sample Alteio_BWOrgHeat_62_FD_152944 | JGI IMG/M metagenome (GOLD analysis project Ga0206925, IMG submission 152944) | Enriched cells from forest soil in Barre Woods Harvard Forest LTER site, Petersham, Massachusetts, United States -... | ecosystem: Environmental > Terrestrial > Soil > Temperate forest >...
CCTGAGGGGCTTGTAGGGCGCCCCTGGTACAAGCACGCGATTTTCGCGCCGGGAAGTTATGCTGGTTATGCGGCGGAGGTGATGCCTGGTGTGAATGAGGCGCTTGATCGCAATGATCCCGCCACATTCCACCGCGAAGCCAGCGCGCTTGCGGCCGCACTGGCGCGAGCGGCTGTGCGCCTCGACGAGGTGAGCGGTATGGCGAAGACAGCGGCGGGCGCGCATTCAGGGCAATAATTGGTCGCAGCGCCGATTCCTGGATACCCAATTTGTGCGCCTGCTGCGAAAGGTCGAGTTAGAATGAATCCCATGCGTGTTCGAGTGCTATTTTTCGGGCAGTTAAAGGACATTGTAGGTCTCGAGCAGGACGAGGCTGAGCTTTCCGACGGCGCGCGCGTGGAGGATCTTTTCGAGCGTTACGGCCGGCGCTTTCCGAAGCTGGCTGAATTTCGTCCTTCGATTGCGGCTTCGGTGAATCAGGAGTACGCCGGTTGGCGCGAGTCGCTTTCCGCGGGCGATGAGGTGGCGTTTCTTCCGCCTGTGAGCGGTGGAGAGCATGTCGCGACGGTCGAGGATATTTTTCAGCTTGTCCGCGAGGCGATCCGGCCACTGGAGCTGGTTGAAACCCTCAAGGCACCGGAGGACGGTGCAGTTGTAGTGTTCGACGGCTTTGTACGCAACAATTTCCGCGGTAGGCGGACGCTGTATCTCGAATATGAAGCCTATGAAAAGATGGCGCTCACGAAAATGCGCGAAATCGGCTCGCAGATGCGAGAGAAATTTCAGATTCACCGCATCATTATCGTGCATCGCCTGGGACGGCTCGAGATTGGGGAAACCAGCGTATGGATTGCGGTGAGTTCAGCGCACAGGACCGCCGCATTTGACGCTTGCCGATACGCGATTGATACTTTGAAGCGCACTGTGCCCATCTGGAAGAAGGAATATTTCGCCGGCGGAGCTGTGTGGGCCGAGGGTGAAGTAGCGGGGGAATTACCGTCACAGGAAGCCATTTCCCACGCGGATGAATCTACCTCCTAGATGAAAATATCGCTCCGGACCTTCAGCGTTTTGCCGTTGTCTGTGGCCGTGGTGTGCGCGGGATTGTACGGGACGGTGAGCGCGCAGGAACAGCAGAAGCCCGCGATTCGCGTGGACGTGAATCTTGTGAGTATTCTGGCCAGCGTGATTGATGCGAACGGGCGTCCGGTTCCGGATCTCACGCAGGACGCATTTGAATTAAAAGAAGAGGACGTGCCGCAAAAAATTGAGCGCTTCGAGGCGCAGACGAACCGGCCGCTTGACCTCGCGCTGATGATCGATTCGAGCATGAGCACGTTCAAGGACCTGAAATTCGAGGCGGAAGCAGCGGCGCATTTCATCAAGCAGGTGGTCCGGCCCACGGACACGCTCTCGGTTTTCGAATTCTCAGATTCGGTGATACAGCTCTCAGAATTTTTGGACGATGTTCCGAGGCTGCAGGCTGCCGCGGAGCGAATCACCCCGGGTGCAGGGACTGCCATGTATGACGCGGTGGTGCTCGGATCGAATGCGTTGAGAAAGCTTCCGCGGGAACGGCGCCGCGCGATCGTTCTGGTTACCGACGCCGGGGAGACGACGAGCGTTTCGAAGTTTGACGACGCGCGCCGTGCGGCAATTAGGTCCGGTACGCTGCTCTATTCGATCATCATCCGGCCGGTGAAAAATGAAAACGGCCGCAACACCGCCGGCGAGCATGCGCTCATCACAATCACGGACAGCACTGGCGGAGCGTTTTTTATTCTCGACGAGCTCCAACAGCTCGATGCGATGTTCGATCGCATCAATCGCGAGCTGCGCACGCAATATTTGCTTGGTTACTATCCAAACCCGCCGCCAAAACCCGGCAGTACGCGGCACGTGGAACTGACGGTAAAATCGGGAGACCTTGTGCGATACCGCAAGGAATACTTCACTTCGGCGATGCCTCGATAATGAACCAATTCCTGGAAGTGGCGATTGAAGCAGCGCGCGAAGCGGGTGCGCTGTTGCGAACGGAGTTCGATCGCCCGAAAAAGATCAGTTACAAGGGCGAAGTGGACATCGTGACGGAATCCGACCGGCGCTCGGAAGAAATTGTGGTTGGCAGACTGCGACGATATTTTCCGCAGCACGAGATTGTGGCCGAGGAGGGAAGCGGTGGGCCCACAGGAACAGCGCGTTATCGCTGGCACGTCGATCCGCTAGATGGCACCACGAACTTCGCACATGGATATCCGTGTTTTGGCGTGTCGATCGGATTGCTCGAAGATGGCGAGCCGATTGTGGGAGTGGTATTCAATCCAGTGAGCGGCGAGATGTTCTCGGCCGCGCGTGGCGAAGGCGCGTATCTCGACCACAAACCGATACGCGTTTCGCAGATCGACACGCTGGCTACGAGCCTGCTCGTCACAGGATTTCCGCCCGATCAGCGCAGCCAGCAAACGAATATCGCCTTTTACGCCGGATTCACGCTTCGCACGCACGGTGTACGGCGCGACGGCTCGGCGGCGCTGGATCTTTGTGGGGTCGCGTCGGGCCGTTTCGAGGCTTTCTGGGAATTTGGACTGAAATCCTGGGATACCGCCGCGGGCATGCTGCTCGTAAAGGAAGCGGGCGGAATGGTCACCGATTTCTCCGGCAAGCCCTATCATCCTGGTGACCGCGAGCTGCTCGCATCAAACGGCCGGATCCATTCCGAAATGCAGGCGGTGGGGGCCGATATTTCTGAGCGCGTCGCACGGCAGCCGATCTAACTGCTCTGCGTCAGTGTTTCTTCAGGTCTTTGTAAATATTCGTGATTGAATAGGTGACGCCGGCGAAGAACCGTTTCTGTGGCGCGCCGTGCGTAATGCCCACGTCGATTCCTCCGTCCACAACCAGCCGGGGCAAGATATTGTACGTAAGCGCCCAAAGATTCGATGCAAAAGCCGGGTTTTGGGCGTTCAGTCGCGTATCTCCGTAAAATTCTCCCGTAAAGCCAAGGTTCCCGTAAACTGCGCGCGAAAAAGCCAGATTGATTTGCCAGAGAGAATCAAAACCCGAGCCCGCCGGGCGACCAATCAAAAAGTATGACGAGTTGAAATCGAAATGCACATTGTGGATATCTTTGCTGGCGAGAAGCGTGAATTGGTGATCGACGCGACCCGAACCCAGGCCCTTCATCGTGCTTGCAGTCGGCGCCTTCACTGCATAACTGAAAGCAAGAGTTGGAACGTGCGCCGTCTGCCGATAAAACCGAATCTGCGGCCCAAACCAATTGTCGCCGATTCCCGTTTGGCTTCCCGCTTGTCGATTCTCGATCAGTACGCTTGTGGTTGACCACCGCATCTCTACGTCACACAGGAATGCGAATTTCAAGAGACCCACTGTGTCATCTAAGCGCGCGCCTGCTCCGAGCGATGTTCGGTCCCATCCATACTCAATTTCGAGCACGCCGTATTGCGTAATGTCTGCCGGGTTCGCAACTGTCGGCCGATTCGGATTTGCTTTGATGGGTGACTCGTAACAGCCCGTTTGCCGTCCCATCCATTGGGCGCGGGCTGTTGGCGAAACGATTGAAAGCAAACAAATGAATAGGCTGGATGCAATGGCCCTGTGCAATTTGGTCTCCGGAACCGACTGATGATATCAGCCAATCGATTCGCTGATTGCAAGTTGTGCGCCTGTCTCGTGCGAAATCGCATAAGCCTGTACCATGCTTGAATCCAACGGGAAACATCTCTTGGCGGTTTCGTTGACTCAGTTCCGGCAGAATGCTAGCCTCGCGCTCGATTCCAAACTATGCGCGCTGTTGACATCATCCGTAAAAAACGCGATGCCATCGAATTGTCCCGCGAAGAAATTGATTTTCTCATCGAAGGCGCTACGCACGACAATATCCCGGATTATCAGATTGCCGCATGGCTGATGGCCGTTCTGTGGCGCGGCATGACGCGCGCCGAACTTGCAGCTCTCACCGAATCCATGCTCCATTCGGGCTCCGTTCTCGATTGGTCCAGTCTTCCCGCGCCCAAAGTCGATAAGCATTCTACGGGGGGCGTCGGCGATAAGACGTCACTTGTGATTGCGCCAGTGGTTGCTGCCGCAGGACTTTACGTACCGATGATCAGCGGGCGCGGGCTGGGCCACAGTGGTGGCACCCTCGATAAGCTCGAATCGATTCCGGGGTTCAACGTGAATCTCAAGCTGGATGAATTCAGGCGCGTTCTTGAAAAATGCCGTTGTGGACTAATCGGACAAACTCCCGAAATCGCGCCAGCCGACAAAAAGCTCTACGCCCTGCGCGACGTCACCGCGACCGTCGAAAGCCCCTATCTAATCTGCGCTTCCATCATGAGCAAAAAAATGGCGGAAGGCATCGACGCACTCGTTCTCGACGTAAAAACCGGCGTCGGTGCGTTCATGAAGAAGCAGGCGGACGCGGAATATCTCGCCGAGCTGATGGTCGAGACGGGTACGCGCATGGGTAAAAAAGTTGTCGCGCTCATTACGGACATGGAACAACCACTCGGCCGCAAAGTCGGAAATGCGCTCGAAGTGGAAGAGTGCATCGAGATCATGAACGGCAAGGGCCCGACAGACTTGCGCGAAATATGCATCGAGCTTTCAGCGTGGATGTTTTTGCTCGGTGGCAAGTCGAAATCAATCGCTGACGGCCGCGCTCTCGCAGCGGAAATGATTGCTTCCGGGCGCGCACGTGATACATTCCGCGAGATCATTCGCCTGCAAGGCGGCGATGCCGGTGTCGTCGATGATCCGCGCCGCTTGCCGCAAGCACGGCACGAAGCGCGAGTCACCGCGGCGGCAGATGGATTCATCACAGCGATTCAGTGCGAGCAGGTCGGCGTCGCCAGCATGATGCTGGGCGGCGGCCGCGAGAAAAAGGAAGACACGATCGATCCGGGGGTCGGCCTGATCGTCGAGAAGCGGCTTGGCCATCCCGTGAAGTCAGGCGAGACGCTGTGCACCGTGCGCTACAATCTCGACTCTCGCCTTCCGCATTCGATGGGACTGCTGGCGAAAAGCTTTGAAATTGGACCGAAACCGCCGCACGTGTTGCCTCTCGTGCGAAAAGTGATTGGCGCGGAAGGAAACCTGTGATTCCGGCTGTAGTGCGGGGAGAGTACATCGAATGCATCGCCTGATTGGCTTGGTTGGAATGCTCGTTCTGATGGCGCTCGCATTTCTTTTTTCGACGAACCGCCGCGCCATCCGAAAAAAGACCGTCGCGTGGGGTTTGGGGCTTCAGATCGTTTTCGCATTTCTCGTGATGCGCTGGGAATACGGTCGGTGGATTTTTCATCAGGCGGGCGAAGGCGTGAACTGGATGCTAAATTTCGCCTTCTACGGTTCTACCTTCGTATTCGGTGACCTCGGCAAAAAAGGTTCACCGATGGGCTTTTTCTTCGCCTTTCAGGTGCTGCCCACGATCATTTTCATCGCCGCATTTTTTGCGGTTCTCTATTACTTCGGTGTGATGCAATTCATCATCAAGATTGCCGCTGTCGTGATGACCCGATTGATGGGCGCGAGCGGCGCGGAATCCCTCAACGTTGCCGCCAGCATTTTCATGGGACAGACGGAAGCACCGCTCACAATTCGACCGTTTTTGCCGGAGGTGACGCATTCAGAATTAATGACCATCATGACGAGCGGCATGGCTCACGTCTCGGGCGGAATGATGGCTGCTTACATCGCCTATGGCGTCGAAGCGAAGCACGTGCTCGCGGCTGTGATTATGACGGCACCGGGAACGATTCTTCTCTCCAAGATGCTTGTGCCGGAAACTGAAAAGCCAGTCACATCCGGCCGAGTGGAAATGGCGGAGGTCGAGCGCGACAAGAACGTGCTCGCCGCTTTGACCCGCGGCACTACCGATGGGCTAAGCCTCGCTCTCAACGTAGGCGCAATGCTGATTACTTTCATCGCGATGATTTATCTGGTCGATGGAGTCTTTGCCGCGATCCACAATGCCCTGGCCCTTCACCGCATTGGATGGTTTCCCACAAGTGTCGAGCAGATTATTGGCTGGTTTCTCGCCCCGATTGCATGGCTCATCGGAATTCCATGGCACGATGCGCCCGTGATCGGTAATTTGCTGGGGCTGCGCATGGTGACGAATGAACTTGTGGCTTTCCAGCGTCTCGGGCCAATGAAAGAGACGCTCGATCCGCGTTCGTTTACGATCGCCACCTTCGCTCTCTGCGGCTTCGCGAATTTCAGCTCCATCGGCATTCAGATTGGCGGCATCGGCGCGCTCGCTCCCAACAAGCGAACCGACCTTGCACGACTGGGGCTTCGAGCGATGTTGTGCGGCACCATGGCCAATCTCATGTCCGCTTCGATCGTTGGAGTCATGTTGCAATGACGGCCCGTGCGGCGGCTGCGGCGCGAGACGATGAATTCGCCCGAGCCGAGCGGGCTGCGAAATTCATCCTTTCAAAAACAAAGCTCCGCCCCCAAATCGCATTAGTTCTCGGCTCAGGCCTCGGCGCTTTTGCTGACGAGCTTGCCGATGCAACAAAAATTCCATATCAGAAGATTCCCGGGTTTCCGCGCTCGACGGCCGTAGGTCATGCAGGCCAGCTCGTCATCGGAAAAGTCGGCAATATCGAAGTGGCAGTGATGCAGGGCCGCGTCCATTTTTATGAAGGTTACACTGCGAAGGAAGTCGTCTTCCCGATGCGCGTACTTGGCAGGCTGGGAATTCGCTCAGCAATCCTGACCAACGCTGCAGGCGGCATTGATCTTGGATACAAGCAGGGCGCACTCGTGGTGATCCGCGATCACATCAATCTTCAGGGAGCGAATCCGCTCATCGGGCCGAATGATGAACGGTTCGGTCCGCGCTTTCCCGACATGACGCAGGCCTACTGGAAGCAATATCGTAAAATCGCGCTCGCCGAAGCGAAACGGCTGGGCATCGATGTGAGCGAAGGCGTGTACGCTGCGCTTTCGGGTCCCAGCTATGAAACGCCCGCTGAAATTCGCTATCTCCGGACAATCGGAGCCGATCTGGTCGGCATGTCCACGGTGCCGGAAACGATCGTTGCAAGACATATGGGCGTTCGCATATTGGGAATTTCTTGCGTTACGAATATGGCCGCGGGCATTCTCGATCAACCGATCAACCACGCAGAGGTAATGGAGACGGGCGAGCGCGTGAAGACTCAATTCATTGCTTTGCTTCGCGCCGTGCTCCCACGTATCGCAGCAGAAAAGAGCTAATGAGAATAAGAGAGCGTGGAATAAATGACCGAATATGACGCATTGATCGCTGCGGCTAAACAGGCCCGAGAGAACGCGCATGCCCCCTATTCGAATTTCCGTGTAGGGGCCGCGCTGCGCGCAAAATCCGGCCGCGTGTTTTCAGGTTGCAATGTTGAAAATGCGACGCTTGGCCTGACGTGTTGCGCTGAGCGCACCGCCATCTTCAAAGCCGTCTCCGAAGGCGAACGTGGCTTCGAAGCGATCGCCGTCGTTGCCGACACGGACACGCTCACGCCACCCTGCGGAGCCTGCCGCCAGATCATCTGGGAATTTTGCGGTGACGTCCCGGTCATCATGGCGAATCTGAAAGGCAAGGTGCTGGAGGAAAAGATGTCTACCCTTCTGCCGCGCGCCTTCGATTCCTCGTTTCTGTAATTGCTGTTGCTTCTCACGACGATGTTTCGAGCAAAACCATCACCGCACCGCAAGAGCCTAGTCCTGACAATAGCCCTAGCGTTTGTATTTCCTTTTCCGGCGCGACAAACCGCATCCCGACCGCTTTGCGAAGGGCAATACTCAAGATGGGCCTCAGCCCCCGGTGGTTCTCACTCGTGGGTCGCCATCGATCGATGGCGTATGTATGAGGCGCCGGACGGAACGCATACAGTAGATGCAGAGATCGCGCCGTTCGGCGAGTACGTCGTCCAAGAAACGCTTGTATTGTCGCGCGATTTCCGGCTGAGAAAATTCCTGTCGAACGCACGCTCGGGGAATATTTCATGCGATTTCCGCTCAACCCCTGTTAGGTGTGACGTACACAGTAAAAAATCGAACCTTCGCGGCTCTGCATCCAGGGAACAAGCAACACCTTACAATTTCATTCCGTTTGCGGGGCCAATTCCGTTCGATTTGGCTTGGTTCGTCCAGGTTTCAGCTGCGCAGGCGGATCGGACTGTGGGTCGTAAGACCAGGGTTCCTGTGTTGAGTCTTCAAGATGATGCATCGAACAAAGGAATCGAGCTTGGCATTGCGGAGACCGAAGAGATCGAATATTTGGGTCAGGAAAAGATCAGAATTCTTGATCGCGAAGTGCTGGCTCATAAATTCCGGATCGATGATGTAGATCACCCCGGACCTCAAAATGTGGATCTTGTATGGGTATCGTATTCTGGGATCGTTCTTCAAATCTCGACAAGTGAGGAAGATACGTCGATATTTCTTACCGAATACAAGGGTCCCCTGTTGTAAGGCTACGATCGCTGATCACACTGGGTAATACAGCCCGAGCCGAGGCCTGCTTATGACAATTATGAAAATATCGATGATCTGGCGAAATTCTCGATCGTCTTTATCTGTGTTTATTTGCGGTTTGATTCTATTGCTCGCGGTGTCTCCAAGCTACGCCAGGGATAAAGCCGACCTGCTTATCGTCCATGGAACCGTCGTGACGATGGACCCGCAGCGTCGCGTCATCGACGATGGCGCGATCGCCGTCCTTGGCGATTCCATCGTGGCGGTCGGTAAGTCAGCCGAGATCGAATCCAAATATGAAGCGTCGAAGATAATCGACGCGCGCGGCGGTATCATCATGCCGGGCCTGATCAACGGCCACGCGCACGCGGCCATGAGCCTCTTTCGGGGCATTGCGGACGATCTTTCCCTCGACGAATGGCTCAACAAATATATTTTTCCTGCTGAAGCGCGCAACGTCACCGAGGATTTTGTCGTTTGGGCCACTCGCTTGAGTCTTCTCGAAATGCTGCGCGGCGGAACGACCACCTACTGCGATATGTACTATTTCGAGGATGCCGTTGGGCGCGTGACAAAAGAAGCCGGCATGCGAGGCGTGCTCGCCGAAACGATCATCGATTTTCCCGCTCCAGACAACAAGACGACACAGCAGGCCTTCGAATACACGCAGAAATTCATCGACCACTGGGCGGGCGACCCGCTCGTCACCGCCGCCGTTGGGCCGCACTCGATTTATACGTTATCGGAGAAAACGCTCCAGGATTCGGCCGCACTCGCTCGCCGAAACCATGCACCAATCGCGATTCACATCGCGGAAGCGCCCTTCGAGTTGCAGCAAAGCCGCGAAAAACACGGAGCCACGCCCGTCGCATACCTCGAGCGAATCGGCTTGCTTGGGCCCGACGTGATCGGCGCCCACTGCATCTGGGTGGACTCCGCCGACATCGCGATCCTCACGCGCTTCGGCGTCGGCTGCACTCACAATCCCTCGAGCAACATGAAAACAGCGGCAGGTGTAATGCCCGTCGTAGATATGCTCGCGGCAGGCCAGGCAATTGGTCTCGCCACGGACGGCGCCGCCAGCAACAACAATCAAGACATGTTCGAGGAAATGGATCTCGCTGCGAAGCTCCAGAAAATCGCGCGCCGCGATCCCCGCGCCCTGCCCGCGCAACAAGTGGTCGAGATGGCGACAATCGGCGGTGCTCGCGCATTACACCTTGAGAAGCAGATCGGTTCGCTCGAAGCCGGCAAGAAGGCGGATTTGATCGTTGTCGATACCGGCGCCCCGCACGCCACGCCGATGTACAACGTCTACTCGAGCCTCGTTTATGCCCAGAAGTCCGCGGACGTGAGAACAGTCGTCATCAACGGCAAGATCGTAGTGGAAGATCGCCGCATGCTAACTCTCAACGAGCCCGAAATCCTCGCCAAAGCAGGGGAGTACAAAAAGAAGGTCGAAGCCTCGCTTGCAGCGCCCCCTGCAAAATAAAATCCCGTCAGCCTGAATGGACCCCTTATTTCAGAGCCGAGATCGTTCGCTGGCGCTGCGTTTTCACCGCGATCGATCGCAGCGTGTCTGGAATGTTCTTATTCGTGGTCAGTAGCTTCAGGTCATTTGCGTTCAGCCGAGGCAACAAGTGAAGCGAAATATCGAGCGGGGTCTTCGGATTGTTCACCAGATTTTTCATGATCACATAGCTCTTGATGAATTTCCGCGTCAAAGAAATTACCCGGAACACTTCTTCCGACAAATTCGTCATCTTGGCGAACGCTTCCACTTCCATATCCGTCAGCCGTGGCGATTGCAGCACGCAGCGCTGCACCAGCTTGTTGGGATCCTTGATCAGGATCATTCGCGCCTCGCGGTTCCCCTTCAGAGCCAATGTGAGCCGCTGCACCACGTTCATGTGCGCCACTTGCTTCAGCAACGTCTCGCGCTTAACAGGATCGGGTTCTGCGTCCTTGGCCGCGTCTTCGAGGTCCTTCGCAGGAATCGGTTCGTTCTTGTGAATTTCCGCGAGGAGAGATTGCTGCTCGGCGGTTGCGCCTTGAGACTGCGCCAAGGCCATCGCCAGATGCTCGTCCGAACTGAGCCGCTCCATATTGTCGAGCAGCGCCTGAATTCCGACTGCGGTTAAGTATCGCGCCACACGCGTGACCAGCGCAGCCGGACACGCCTCATTTTTCGCCAGCGCATCGGCCACCCCAGGCTTTTCGCCAATCTGATCCGCACAATATTTGAACAGATGC
>Ga0206925_1192_pt1 | contig 10720 bp, 9 predicted proteins | sample Alteio_BWOrgHeat_62_FD_152944 | JGI IMG/M metagenome (GOLD analysis project Ga0206925, IMG submission 152944) | Enriched cells from forest soil in Barre Woods Harvard Forest LTER site, Petersham, Massachusetts, United States -... | ecosystem: Environmental > Terrestrial > Soil > Temperate forest > O...
TAAATGGTTCCCCAAATAATAATAGGTGAAATCAGTCAACTCGCTGCCGAGGAGAGCGGCATAATCCGGGTCCTCGAACGGGGACCAAACAAATCCACTGGTGTCGTAGCCAACTTGGTATGCGCTAAAATATCCATCATTCAGATAAAACCATTGGCCCGTCACCAGGCTCTGTTCATAAAGTTGTTGGGAGTAGCCAAATGACCCAAAATCTACATCTGCGTAGTCATTGTCATAATAGTAGTTGGACGGATCGGTCGTATCCGACCAATTATTGCCATTTTTGATGTACCAGGCATTGGCGAATTTATCGTATTTGTAGGTCGCGCCATAGGTGGCACCCCAGTACCAATCGCTGCTGCCATTGTCGGTGTAGGCCGGCCCCCAGTTGGCGGTCGGGTCTGACGAGGTTGACCAGTGATCGCCCGTATTGGTGACAAAGTTTTCGAGATTGGTGGTTGAATTTGACGAAAAGGTGATGGAACCGCCACCATAAGCAAACCACTGGCTGTTGGGGTCGAGGACATAATTGCTGCCGCCAATCGTGTCGAAGCTCCAGTCCGTCGGGTCGGTGGCTATCCAATCGTTTCCATCATGGTAATACCAGGTATGCGTCGATGTGTTTTCGGCATACTCATGGCTGCCGATGGAGTAATTAGCCCAGCCAGCGGTCGGGTCGGAAGTCCCTGCCCAATCATTGTCCGTTTCAACGTACCAGTTGCTGGAGCCGTCCTCGTAATAGTCGGTGCCGCCGATCGTATGGGCGGTCCATGCGGTTATCGGACTGGTGGTAGCGACGTACCAAGCATTCGTCGAAGTATCGTGGACATAGTCTACTCCACTAATTGTGTAATGGGTCAGGTCGTCTGCTTTGGCACGAGTACCGAGGACCAACAACGACAAAGCAACCAAGCCGGCCAGGCGCAGGCAGCCCAGGCGGCGAAGTAGCGAGTAACCAGCATCGAAGTATGATTTAATCATGTTATGGATTCTTGCGGGGGTTATGGGGGATTTTACATCAGTATCTTCTGCGGTGAAGTACTGCGACGAAGTACGAATACATCTGCCAGTGCAAGGCAAAATCACACCAATCAGCGTTCGACGCCAATTTGTTTCCAGCCCAAAGGTTCCTGACGATGGCCAGGACAGCTTTCACACAAACTTTGACCAAAAGACTTCTACTTGTAGAAATCCCGAGAACAAAAAAGGGGTCAGGTTCCAATTCGTGTAGCCAATCCATCAAGCCCATCCAACCTTCCCAACGCAGCCAACCGTGTCCTTTCGGTTTTGGGCGGGTTCGGTTAAACTGGCGCCAAAATTAGTCGCTGGTTCTTTGCAGCACTTTACTCTGTCGGTCGATCAAGCCTGGAAATCCCGCCCAATCGTGTCCAGTTGTGCCTAATCGTGCCTTTAAAAATATAAAAAATCCCCGCGCGGGCGAAATGAATACCCTGCCAACCCGCCGATTTTAGGAGATTTAAGCCAATTTTAGGCTTCAATTTTCCTTAAAACGAATTATGTCCAATTGACCTATCCGTTCAGTTTGGTGTCGAATCCGCCGCCGGCTCAGCTTCCGCCGGGGCGGGCGCGCCTTCAGAGATTGCGTCAGCGACGGGGTCCACAAACGGCTCATCAGCATCGAGCGTGGCGTCGGCGCTTTCCGACGCAGCGGCGGGAGCCTGATTCTCGAGCGCATCAGCGGTGACTTGCTTGACTTCGCCTTGCAAGTCCACGAGTTCACTGAGCGAGCGGAAGAAGCTTTGGATGTCGGTGAGGTCGGCGAGGTCGCCAACGACGCGGTCAAAGAGGGCACGCTTCTCGGCCTTGAGGCGCTGGATGCGTTCCTCAATCGTGCCGACGGCAATCATGCGATAAACAAAGACGGTGCGGTCCTGGCCGAGGCGGTGGACGCGGTCAATGGCCTGGTCTTCCACGGCGGGATTCCACCATGGGTCGAGGAGGAAGACGTAGTCGGCCGCATGCAAGGTAATGCCTGTGCCACCCGCGCGCAAGCTGACGAGCATGATACCCGCGCCGGTGGAGGTCTGGAAACTTTCGACCGGCTTTTCGCGGTCGAGCGTCTGTCCCGTTAATTCCCAAATGGGCAACCCGGGAAATTTCGCCTCAATCATCGTGCGGGCGCGGCGGAGCAACGAAACGAATAGCGAAAAGATAACGACCTTGTGGCCACCGCCGATGACTTCCTCCAACCGTGCCGCGAGGACGCCGAGCTTGCCGCTGTTTTCCACCGGCGTGTCAATCCACGGCAGCAGGGCCGGGTCGCAGCAGGCCTGACGCAAACGGGTGAGCAAAGTAAGGAGAGTGAGCGGACGTTCGCGGGCAGCGGCGGCGAGATCCTGGCCGAGGGCGCCGACACCTTCGCGGGCGAGGCGGGAATACTCCTCGCGCTGCATGTCGGTCAGCGGGCAGACGAGTTCCATTTCCACCTTATTGGGCAATTCCTTGGCGACTTCGCGCTTGGTGCGGCGCAACAGGAAAGGGGCGATTTGCTTGCGCAGGCGGTCGCGCTGGCCGGCGGCATCGCGCAGGGATTCCGTCTCGAAGGCTTTGCGCGGGCCCAACAGGCCGGGCATAAGGAAGCGGTAAAGCGTCCACAAATCGAGCGGGCGGTTTTCCAGCGGCGTGCCGGTGAGGGCGATGCGATGGCGGGCGCGCAGGCGCAGACAGGCATGCGTGGCCTTGGCCTCGGGATTTTTGATGAACTGCGCCTCGTCGAGCACAGCGTAGCCAAATTCGACTTTGTCCAAAATCGTCTTGTGGCGGCGCAGTTGCGTGTAGCTGGCGAGCCACAAGCCCGGCCCACGGTGCTCGGCGAAATCGTGGCCGGCCTTGAGGACTTCGACCTTCCACTCGGGGAAAAAGCGCGCCACTTCATGACGCCAGACCGGAACAACGCTCGCGGGACAAACAATGAGATTCGGTTTTTCGCCCAGCTTATGCGCGTCCAGCAGACTCAACACCTGGAGCGTTTTGCCCAAGCCCATTTCGTCGGCCAGCAGTCCGTGGCACCCACATTCACAAAGGTGCCGCAGCCATTTGACGCCCTGGGCCTGATACTGGCGCAAGAAAGTCGGCAGGCCTTCGATGGACAAATCGGGGCGGAACAGGGCGTCCTTCCACGCTTGCAATTCGGGGCTGACCTGCACGTTTCCGGCTTCGCGCGCAAAAACGGACAGCAGCATATAGTTGGGCAAGCCGCCAGAGAGACGTTTGTCGAGCACGCGGTGCCAGTCTCCCAGCACTTCAGCCTGATCTGGCGGCAGGCGCACGAGGCCACGGCCCGCAAGGAAACTGGTGCCCGGCCCACGGCGCAAGAGGCGGCGCGCTTCCTCGGGCGTGAGCCATTCGTCGCCCACGCGCAGATCCCAATGGAAGGCGAGGCGTCCTCTGCCCTTCGCGATGGCGCGGGCGGTCAATTCCGTCTCGCGCAAACCACGCGTGAGGGCATTGACGGAGGCGTCCACTTCGCAAGTGAAATAGTTCTGCCAGTTCTTCAACTCGGTGCGCAGAAAGGGCGGCGCCTTGTCCCACTCCTCCAGCACATAACAGGCTCGGTCGCTTTTAAAATGGAAGCCGGCGCGGCGGGCGAGGCTGGCGAGGCGAATGAGTTTTTCGCGCTCCAGCCCGGAAAGCTCGACGCCTTCAGCCGCTTTGCCAAAGGCCGCCTGGCGTTCGGCTTTTTTCGCCCAAAAAGCTTCGCAGGCCAAACCGTGGTCATTGACCGAAAGGGAGAGTGTCAGCAAACGGCAATCAACCCCGTTGGCCACTGGCGCAGGAGTCGGCGGGGCTGCCGGAACTGGGGCTGCAACCTTGCCATTACCGTTGGCGTCGGGTTTATGGCCGTTCCCATTGCTCTTGCCATTCCCATTGCCGTTGGCGGCGGGGGCTCCACCGGCAGCCAGTCGACGCTTGTCCTGGGGCAGAGCCGAGGCTTCCTCGGCGACCAGTTCTTCAATCTCGTAAAGTCCGGCCACGGCAAGGGCCCGGCCCTCATCCTCCCCAGCAGCGGAAGCGCGCACATGGAGTTTACCGTCAGGCCATTCCAGCACCACATAGCTTTCGCGGTCGTCAATGCGACCGTGGACAATGGCATCAGCTTCAGTGAGTTCCATTTCGCGCACGCAGCCCTGTCGGTACCAAGACCGACCACGGTCCAGGACCTCAGCGGTAAAGCTGGTTTCCCAAGGGGCCGTGAGACGCTGGAACCAGGATTCCAGTGCTCCGGCGCGGTAAATGCGCTTCGGGGGGCGAGCGGGCATTCTCAGTGAGGGGTATTTTGCGGCAGTCTGCGAAGGGCAAAGATGTCCAAAACAGGGTTCCGCAAAAAAATATCCGGCCATTCCACCATTTGACCCCGCGGGTGGCAACCGTTTTACTTTTTAAAAATAATATTTTTACCTTTGCCAGCGCCGGAAATATTGCTAGTCTGACCGACTGGCCGGATGACTCCCTCCAATCTTGACTAAGAACAGGTTAATTGAGTTCTCTGGCCTGCTTCCTTTGTAGTCAATTGATTGGTAGGTCCCACGAATCATTCATGCACTGGTGCACTTATTTTTTTGACATCCGGGGAAGGGGTCGTTGTGATTGATAGTTTGCTAGAGACAAAGGGGTGGTAGTTCAGTTGGTTAGAACGCCTGCCTGTCACGCAGGAGGTCGCGGGTTCGAGTCCCGTCCATCCCGCCATTTTACTCTCTGAGTAACAATGGGTTAAGTTTTCCTCAGCATTAGGTTGTCCAGTTGACGTGGCAACCTAAGTATGCAACACACAAAACAGCAGACAAAATTCATCGTCAGTCGGTTCGAAAATCGGAATAAAATTACTTCTTGGCGCGTTGATGGAAGGCTGCACGGCCTCCGCATTCGCAAGAATTTTAAAACCCGTGAAGAGGCGGGCGCAGAAAAAGCCGCCCTTGATTTGAAGGCATTGCAGGCCGCCGTGGGTATGCGGTCTGCCTCTACGTTTCTTACCGATGTCCAATTGCGGACAGCGGAAGATGCGTATCGCCGCTTGGAAGGCCGCGCCAGTCCCCTGCTGGTGTATCTCGATTACGCGCTCGCAAACTACCGCGAGCACGATCAGCAAAAGCCGCTCGCTGAAGCCATGGTCGAATACTACGCGACTAAGAAAGCGGCATTCGAGCGCACCCTGCTTTCCTGTCGGCAATTGCGTTCGATTGAGAATGAACTCGCCGCTCTCAAAGCCTACTTCCCCAAAGCGCAAGTGTCAGAGTTCACTGCGGCCAAACTGGTGCCCTTCCTGGAGCGCGGCCATCCATCGCTCAAGACGTATAATAATCGGCGCGGCCTGATCTCCACCTTCTTCAAGTTCGCTTATCAGAAGGACTGGACACCGCTGAACCCCGTCGAGAAAACGCCCCACCACCGGATTAACCACCGGCGCGGTTCGGCGGTTACGCTCACTGCTGAAAGGTCGGCGGAGTTAATGGCCTATGTGGAAAACTACGAAGGCGGCGAAATGGTGCCTTACTTCGCCTTGTGTCTCTTTGCGGGCATCCGGCCCTGCATTCGCTTCGGCGAGATTATGAAGCTCCAGCCGGAGTCTATCCGGCTCGACACGGGCACAATTCATATAGAGCCAGAGGTGTCCAAGGTGCGGATGAAACGCAATGTGACGATTCAGCCGAATCTTGGCGCTTGGCTTCGGGCCTATCCGCTAGAAAAGTTTCCGCTTATCCCGGCCAATGGCACGAATATGCACCGGAGGATTTGCAAAAAATTCGCTCTCACGCATGACGTAATGCGGCACACGTTCATTTCTATGTTCGTGGCCAAATACCGCTCAATGGGCGAAGCCGCTCTGCAAGCGGGCAACTCTGAAAGCATAATCCGCAAACACTACCTCGACTTGAAAAACAAGGACGAGGCGGAGCAATTCTTCGGCATCCTGCCCCATGGCGGCTCTAACATCATCGCAATGCCTCTAGCGGTCTAGTCCAGTTGACAGCCCGGCATGGGTATGGAAACACCACTCCCCACCACCACCCTCACCAGTCAGCTTACCGATGTCGTTGGGCTTCGCTTCTGCGGCATCTTCCCCATGGGCAAGGAACCGTCAATCCGCACCCTCCGCGAATGGACGAAACTCCGGCGCATCCCCTTCCACAAGGTCGGGCATTTCATCTATTATGATGCCGCCGAGGTTGGTGTGCATATCCGCACCAAACTGAAAGTCCCGGCGCGGGGCTGACAAGCCGCCCTACACGTAGACAACGCCGCGCTGGTTCTGCCAGCGCGGCGTTTTGTTTTCCAAGGACAAATACGAACCGCGCGGTTCGTATTTCAAAAATAACCCCTCGGCCCTGGGCCCTGAACGCTGGGGCTATTTTGAAATAGGCGGTTGGTGTAAAATGGCGATAAACCCAATCCTACCTATGAAAACCAACGACGATTCATCCTTAACCGACCACTTCGATCCCATCCAGGCAGCAGGCAAACTCCTGGTAGAAGCCATTAGCCGCGTGGTGGTCTGGGCGGTTGATGCTCCCACAATGAAAGATCGCGGGCTGCGCATGACGGTTGTGCTATTCTGCGTGCGGCCCGACTTAATTAACGGCGCAACGCTCGAAGAAATCGGCGAGACCGCCGGACGAACCAAACAACATGTTCACAAACTCGCGGAAGAATTCCGCATAACCACGGGGTTAAAATCATAAGTGCTTCCACTACAACCACCAGCGCCGCGCGAGAGATCAACCGGCTTCACGACGAAATTGTGCGGCGTACCACCGAATCCAAGAATGCCTTGATTGGGGCGTTGGAAATGTCCTGGCGGGCAGGACAGCTCCTGCTCGCGGAGAAAGAGCGGGTGCGGCGCACCATGGGCGGTGCATGGCTACTCTGGCTGGAGCAATGTTTCCATGGCACGCCTCGCACGGCGCAAAAATACATGCGGCTTGCGCAAACCGTGGACGATGTCTCGACTCTGCGAGGAATGAGCCTGCGGCAGACTTACTTCCGGCTCGGTATCGCCACTGAACCGAAATCGCGTGCAGAATGCGTGCAGGCGCAGCCGCTACCGCCCTATATCCGGCTTGCCAATAAGCTTTTTGTGGCACTCAGGCCATGCATTAAAGGCCTGCCGACAATGCCGGAACAAGGCGAAGCCTTCCGGCGCGACCTGCGACCGCTCTACGATCAACTCCGCCGTATTTTCGAAAAAGGCTCTCCTTCTAACTCTCCTGAAAACTTGTCTCGCGCCGTGTTTTCTGATAAAGAAGAGGCATGAAAGGTCGCGAAGCAGATGACGAATCGCTCCTTCGCCAACTGACGCTGGTCAGTGATAGAAGCGCCATAATAGTGACGCTTATTCAACTTTGTCGGGAGTCGCCGGAACTATGTCACTGGCTCTGGGAAGATTTTGGAAAGAATGAGAAGGTGCGCAGCAAGTTCGCGGAGATCGTGAAGGGCACATCTTTACCGCAGATTCATAATTTCGTAGAATTGACCGAGGATGGCGCCAGCTGGCAGGCGATTATTAGCGATATACGGAAGACAATGCCGCTCGATAATCACGGTGGCCTGACATGGTGTGAAGTCGCCCAACTTATCCGGCATTACCAAGCAGGCACTATTGACCTCGGTGTGTTTATTTTGGCCCACGATTGGCGTAAAATCGGAAAATCGACGGCTCGACTGAGATTGGCTGGGGTCGAATTTTTGGAACGGATCATCCCCTCGGGACACAGGCGGTTGCTTAAACATTTGAATAGGGCTCTGACTTTCCTCAAGCTTTATGAAGACAAGACGAAGCGGCGCTCGGCACTCGGTTATGCCAACCGGTGGAAACTGCACGTCTTATTCTACCTGCTCAAACATCCGCGCAAGTCCTATACGACGCGCGAACTGCGCGCGCACCTTGCGACCGTCGGCCTGCAAATCAAAGTGAAGGACGTGCAGCGGTTCTGCGTCCGCCACAATATAAGACGCGACATGCGGGCCGGCCGTCCCCGCAAACAATCCGGGGCCGAAGTAGCCGCTCCAGTCAGCCAGCCACCCAGCAAGCGCGCCGCCATCAAGGCCGGTTGACCCGTGTGCTTAACCAGACCACTACTCCACCACCGCCCTTCATAACTGCGCCTTCCTCCGCCGCAGTCAAGGTGGAGAGCGCAGCGGACCTTGACGGCGGCGATATAATTGAAGGCGCGCGGGCGGTGATGGATGTAAGCAAAGATGTTGTAAATCCTCGGTAATTATAGATATTTGCCTAGGTTAAGTAACATGCACGGCCAAGCCATCGAACGCCTCGCCCGAAAAGGGACTATCCGCGCCCGCGATCTACAACGACGCGGGCTGCCGAGCGTTTATCTTGGTCGGCTCGTCCGGCAGGGCCATCTGGTACGGCACTCCCGAGGCATCTATGCCCCAGCCAAACAGGAAATCAGTGGCACGCATGATTATGAAATAGCCTGTCTGCGAGTGCCGCATGGCATACTCTGCCTCCTTTCGGCACTGGCCTATCATGGCATTGGTACGCAAAACCCCCATGAAATCTGGATGGCCATTGACGGGAAAGCCTGGCGTCCGCGCCTAGATCACCCGCCAATGAGATTTATGCGTTTTTCCGGGCTGGCACTCTCGCATGGGGTTATGAAGGTGAACGCCGTCAATGGTATCGTGCGGGTTTATACACCGGCAAAGACGGTCGCGGACTGTTTTAAATTCCGCAATAAATGCGGTATCGACATCGCCATCGAAGCCCTACGCGAAGGCTGGCGGTATAAAAAATTCACGATGAAACAACTAGATGAAGCAGCCCAAATCTGTCGGGTCAGCCGCATCATTCGGCCTTATCTGGAAATGCTTATCTAAGAGCAAAACAGGAGTTTTTCCGGCAGAATATCAAAGTAAGTTTTGACACAATACCGAAGTAAAATTCTACGCTAAAACTCTGAGGCCAGATACTTAGATGAGTCCGGCGTCGCGGAAGCTATAAAAGCCCCTCCCTGAGGGGTCGTCGTCCTGGTGGCCGATGACGATATGGTCTAACAACTCGATGCCGATAATCTTGGATGCTTCATTTAATTGTCGCGTCACCTCCAAGTCGGCAGAACTTGGCGAAGGGTCGCCACTAGGATGATTGTGGACACACACTATGGCGGCGGCTGACGCCAATATCGCGATACGGAATACCTCCCGAGGATGCGCCAGCGTTGAGGTAGCCGTTCCCAGCGTCACGCGGTTTCGGCAAATTGGCCGATGCTTCCGATTAAGGCATACCACGTAAAAGCTCTCCTGCAACGGAGCATCGTCGAAAGCCCCCCTCATGTATTCGACAATCCCCGGTGGGGTGTTGGTCATCTCTTGATGACTGGTTCTTACCACTGTGTATTGAATGCTTGCTTCATAAACTTGCATAGTTGGTGCGAAATCGCGCCATTTCCGGTTCCGGCAATGTGCCGGGTTATCCAGTCAGCCCGATCTCGCCTCCATGGTCACGCCAAGGCAAAGTGCGACCGGCCAAGTGGCCGGTCGCGCGTGGTGGAGGCGACGGAGGAGCACTACCTTGCCTGGCGTGATAAAATGGGGCGACAGAGGGCAGGCCAGGCGGTTCAAATTGGACGATTGCCCATTTTTTGCAGTCTTCGGAATCGTGCTCATATGCGACATTATGCCCCAGGCCAAGCGGGAGTCCCGGTTGCGAGGCGCGGAGTCGGGCCGGGAGCCTGAGCAGGCCGCCCGATGGCGGCAGGCGAGGCGGACGGCGGCGGAAGTGACTCGCGCCCGGGTCTCCCGGTCGGTGCTTGATTATCCCGCCCTTTAACGAGGGCGCGCCGATTGAGCGGAGCGCGGCGCGTCTTCGTGAGGGTCGGAAATTTGCGTAACTGCCACTCTGCACCCGGCCCCAATCTCTGTGGGCGATGGCCCGTGCGAGTGCTCCGGTTGACAGCGAAGTCTGGGTAATGACGTGCGTCACTTACGCGACTTCAAGCATTACGCTTTGGCGTAAGGGGAGAGGTGTCCCCCCTGAAGAAAACGCGACTGCGTTTTCATAAGTGAGTCTGCGAAGTCAGTCATTTTATTATGTTGAGTCCAAAACCACAGTTAAATTTGAAGAGCGCGAAAGAATACTTTCGCGAGCATTTGAGCATAGGCGATTACTATGCGGAAGGTCGGACGGTGACGGGTCAATGGTTCGGTGAAGCTGCTGAAAAGCTGGGACTCAAGGGCCCTGTCGGTGAGAAAGAATTCCTGGCTTTGTGCGAAGGCTTGAATCCCGACACGGGGCAGAGATTGACGGCTCGGAAGAACTCCAAGCGTTGGGAGGCCGGAAAGACCGTGGCCAATCGGCGGGTCTTTTATGACTTCACTATCAGCCCGCCAAAATCGGTGTCAGTGGTCGCCCTCATGCAGGATGCCCGGATTTTGGGGCTGCACAATCAGGCGGTCAAACTGGCGATGACCGAAGTGGAAAAGTTCGCCGGAACACGGGTGCGGAAGTCTGGCCAAAACGGGGAACGGGTTACGGGAAATATCATGGGCGCGGCGTTCCGGCATGACACCAGCCGGGAACTCGACCCGCTGGTGCATACCCATTGTGTAGTGTTTAATGCCACCTTTGACCCCGTGGAAAATCGCTGGAAGGCATTGGCTGCCTCCGGCATGTACCGGGTTCAACGGTTCGCCAATGATTACTATTTCCACGAATTGGCGAAGGGCCTGCGGACTCTCGGTTACG
>Ga0206925_1139_pt2 | contig 10609 bp, 6 predicted proteins | sample Alteio_BWOrgHeat_62_FD_152944 | JGI IMG/M metagenome (GOLD analysis project Ga0206925, IMG submission 152944) | Enriched cells from forest soil in Barre Woods Harvard Forest LTER site, Petersham, Massachusetts, United States -... | ecosystem: Environmental > Terrestrial > Soil > Temperate forest > O...
GAATATCATGAATAATAAATCCGCCCGCAAGGGCTTCACGTTGGTGGAAATTATGATCGTCGTAGTCATCATCGGCCTCCTGGCTGCGATGGCTATTCCCGCGTTCAGCAAAGTGCGCGCGCAGTCCCGCGAAAAAGCCGTGGTCAACAATCTCCGCCAGGTGGCGACCGCCGCCTCGCAGTACATGCTCGACAAGGGCGTCACCCAGGCCGGTTACACCGACTTGGTGGGCACCAACACGGATAACTACATCCGCAGCATCTCCCCGGTCGCCAGCGAAGACTACTCCGGTCTGACGGTGATCCAATCCCAGACCCAGGTCTCCATCACCTCCGCCTCCTTCGGCACGGTGACTTACAACATGTAAGCCTGCAGGTTTTTCAAAAAGCCGTTTCCCAACTCGGGAAACGGCTTTTTTGCGTCTTGAGCATCAGGAGTGAGGTTGTACCGCTGCCATGAGTCTACTCCTGGGCCGGTGTGTTGTTCCTGAACCCTATGCCCTAGGCAATAATATAGGTGGTACAGTCTTTCCGTGGCGGACTTGGGGTATTTACCTCAAGTACTTACTGTTCAAGGTATAGTGTAATTGTTAAAAACCCTTCAAAATATTTTTATGCTTGGCAGTAGGAACGGTTTTGGCTATCTTCTCGTTCGCTTCGGCATTCTGGCCGGACATTTAACATAAAATAAATATAGGAATATCATGAATAATAAATCCGCCCGCAAGGGCTTCACGTTGGTGGAAATTATGATCGTCGTAGTCATCATCGGCCTCCTGGCTGCGATGGCTATTCCCGCGTTCAGCAAGGTCCGTGCGCAGTCCCGCCAAAAAGCGGTGGTCAACAATCTGCGCCAGGTCGCAACCGCGGCTTCGCAATACATGCTCGACAAGGGCGTCACCCAGGCCGGTTACACCGACTTGGTGGGCACGAACACGGATAATTACATCCGCAGCATCTCCCCGGTCGCCAGCGAAGACTATTCCAGCCTCACGGTCGTCCAGACCGCGACGCAGGTATCCATCACTTCGGCCGCCTTCGGCACGGTGACTTACAATATGTAAGCGCGTGGTGCTTTACGAAAAGCCGTTTTCCCACGAGGGAAAACGGCTTTTCTTTTTTTTGCGAATCGCTAAAGGAGACTTGGCGCGCCCGGCCTAATCCGGCATGGTTGGCTTGCGCGTCCCCGTCCTGCCTCTTCCGGGGGCCTTTATGATCGCCCATTTTTATTTCAACCATGATCGCCAGACCCGCTGGCGGCTGTTGACGGCTGTGGCATTGTCGGCGGCGGTGATGGAATACCGTTTGGCCTGGGCCACGACGGACATTTCCAAGTCAGTCACCCGTTTTTCCGGTTATTGGCTGCTGCTGTTGTCGTCCTTGCTGTTTGTTTTGGCGGTGAAAGAGGAACTGCGAGGGCGCTGGCCAGGCTGGACGCGATTGCGCGCCCACTGGCCTGGTTTGCTGGGTGCGGTGCTGATTGCGCTCTTCTGGCAGGTGCATGAGCCGCATGACTTCAAGGTATTGTTCGACGAACACGTGCTGGCCGGCATTGCCCGCACCATGCACTACGAGCGGGAAGCCGCCTACCCATCCTATGGGCATTACGCCAATGGCCATTATATCACTTTTGGGCCCGGGGTGGACAAGCGCCCGCTGATGTACCCTTTTCTCGTATCGATCGTGCATGATTTGACCGGCTTCCGGCCTGAAAATTCTTTTGTGGTCAACGGTCTGCTCGGTTTTTTTCTTTTGCTGCTGATTTATTCGGTTGGCGTTGCCGCGGGTGGCTGGCGTATCGGCTGTTTTGGCCAACTGTTGCTGGCTGGATTGCCCTTGTTGGCCCAAAGCGCAACGGGCGGCGGTTATGACCTGCTGAACATCACCGCACTCACAGTGTTCCTGCTGGCCGCATGGAATTATTGGCGTCAGCCCGGGGTCGGCGGACTCAATCTGGGCGTGTTTACCGGCATCATGTTGGCCAACTGCCGGTATGAAGCGCTGCTATTTCTGGGCGTGTTGATTGTGCTGGCGGTGCTCAAATGGCTGCGGGAAGGCCGCATCAGCCTCACGTTGGCGTCGGCCATGTCCCCGGTGTTGGTGCTGCCACCGATTTTAATTAACCAGATTTTCTGGTCCGGCGGCAATGGGGCGTTTTTTCAAACTACGGCGGATAATTTTCTCAACATCAAGCACGTGCCGGGCAATCTTTCGCACGCGGTGTTCTTTTTGTTCATGCCGGATTTCCACTCGGACAATTCCGTGTTGCTCTCGGCGGTTGGCACCGTGGCCTTGTTGCTGACGTTGGTGTGGATTCTGCGCCGGCTGCCCCGGTTCTGGCACGAAACCGGGCTGGAACTTCCGCTGCTGTTGACGGTGCTCGGGGTGCTGGCCACGACGGCGGTTTCGATGTTTTCCTTTTGGGGTTTTTGGGACGACCCGGTGGTCATGCGCTTTTCGCTGCCGCTCTACATGGCGTTCACCTGGTGTGCAATGTATGCCGCCGCCCTATGGAGCAAGCAGGGGCGTGCGTTGCCCAACTGGGTGCTCGGGTTCACCGCCATCTATGCCGTGGCGGCCGCCGCACCGGTTTCTTCCGAAGCGTACATGACGAGCGAGCACCAGACTTTTGTGTCCTACCGCTGGGCGCGTGATTATATTCTGGCCCATGACGCGGACAAGTCCATCCTCGTGGTTTCGCGCGCGAGCGTGATGTTCACCGTTTACGGCGTGCCCAACGTCCACATGGGCATCGCCAACATCGTGCCGCTCAAGGTGGTCAACACGGTGTCACTCGGTCTGTACCGCGAAGTTTGGGTCGTGCAGGAATATACGCTCAACGGGCCGCAGAATGCCTGGGTGGAATATCCGCCGGCCCGGCTCGACCATCGCATTGTGTTGAAGACCATCGCGGAATATTCCTACCGCACGGATTCGCGCATCCGCATCAGCAAGGTGATGGGTTACGATGGCACCAAACCCGCCGGCACCACCGTCCTGCCGGGTGAATTGAAAGGCGACACCATCACCATTCGCGAGGGCCTCGGTGGTGAATATTCCGCGCCGACCACCACGGATAATTTACAAACCCAGCGTCCGGCGGACGAACCGCCGGCCATCCCCATGCTCACTCAGTTGCCGGCCGATCCGGTTGAGCTGGAGAATTTCCTCAGCCATCAATACCCATAACCGGTCGTTCTGTGCGCCCGGTTTTAGTTCATCCATGACTTCTCCTGTTTCCACCGCATCCGTTCCTGCACCCGCTGCGTACGAGGAGAGTTTTGCCTACCGCCTGCAGGCCGGCTTTCGCCGCCAAATAGCCCGGCTCCATGCGCGTTTCATTCCGCCGGGCGAGCGCGTATTGGAATGGGGCTGTGGAGTAGGGGATTTGCTCGCCGCCCTCAAACCGGCGGAAGGGCTGGGTCTCGATGCCGACGCCGACCATATCGCCGCCGCTCGCCGTCGCCATCCCGGGAAAAATTGCGAATTTCGCGAAGGCCGTTTGCCTGACCGAAAAGTGGAAGGCGAGTGGGATCACATCGTTTTGAATTATTTGCCAGGTTACTTGACCGATGTGCAGGAGGCGCTGAAGACGCTCCGCTTGAACAGCCACCCACGCACACGGTTGTATATATCTTCGCTGAACAATGTCTGGTACCCGCTCATCAAGGCCGGGGCGGGCACCGGTGCCGTCGTGAAACGCGATTACTGGAACTGGTTGTCGAGCCGTGACCTGGCTAATCTCCTCGACCTCGCCGGCTGGGAAGTCATTTTGTCGCGCAGTGAACAGCTTTTCCCCTTCGATATTCCATTACTCGACGGATTCTTTAACCGCTTTCTGGTTCGCTTGCCCTTGTTGCAATCGCTGGGGATGTCGGTCTTTCTCGTCGCGCGGCCCAAGGTGCGTTTCAGCGCCCCGGAAAAAACCAGCCTCTCCGTCGTCGTGCCTATGCGCAATGAGGAAGGTAACGTCGCCGCCGCGCTCTCGCGCATTCCTGTACTGGGGCGCGAGACGGAGGTTGTGTTTGTCGAGGGCAACAGCAAGGACAAAACTTGGGAGGTTTTGCAAAAAGCCGTCGCCGAATATAAGGGCCCGTTGAAACTCAAGCTCGCTCGCCAGCCGGGCAAAGGCAAGTGGGATGCCGTGCGCCATGGTTTTGCCCAGGCCACGGGCGACGTGTTCGTCATCCAGGATGGCGACCTGACCGCGCCGCCGGAGGACTTGCCGAAATTTTTCGAAGTCTTGTGCGCGGGCACTGCGGAATTTGCCAACGGCAGCCGCCTGGTTTACCCGATGGAAAACCAAGCCATGCGCTTCCTCAATATGCTCGGCAATCACTTTTTTGCGAACGCGCTCAGTTTTGTGCTGAGCCAGCGCATCAAGGATAGCCTCTGCGGCACGAAGATGATGGCGCGAAGCGACTACGAACGCCTGTTGAAACGTCTGCCGGAATTGGGTGACTTTGATCCTTTCGGCGATTTTAATTTACTCTTCGGCTCGGCGCTCATGGGCCTGCGCATTCGCGACGTCCCCGTGCGCTACAAAAACCGCACTTACGGCGAGACGAACATTTCCCGCTTCGCGCACGGCTGGCTGTTGCTTAAAATGACGTTTTTCGGAATGCGGAAGATAAGGTTTCGGTAAAATGGAACACGGAATAACCCTCTGCGTCAGAGTTGAGGGAATGTGAGGCGCCCGATTGGATTTTTTTGTTTCAGCAGCCTAAGTGACCATCTTTTTTCGGCGAAAGGTTGCAAAGCCCAAAGACATTGCGCCGAGTAGCATCGCATAGATCGACGGTTCGGGCACGGCCGCCGGGGTGAGGGTCAGGTCGTCAATGGCGGCGGAAGTGATTCCCGCAACGTTGGCTCCGTTGGCGCTAATGGTGAGCGAGGTGATGCCCGGGCCACTAAAAACATAGGTGTGTGGCGTAAAGGGTCCGAGACCGAGTGACTCGCTGTAGCTGGTCAAGGGCGTTGAACCAGCGAAAGCTGTTGCCGTCCAAGCCGCGACCAAGTTGTTGGTGACATTCTCAATGCGCGTAAAACTGAGACTGGTGAGCGGGGTGGCAAAATCCATCGTAAACGATTCCGCCGGCGCGCCACCCACTTGTTGCAAAAGAAAGTTGGTGCCGGAGGAAGCGGATTGGAAATTTGAAACTTGGTCGTCAAAAATATCAACCGTCCCCGGGTGGCTGACGTTCACCAGCGTGATGCCGAAGCCACTCAGATAACCCGTTGCGTCGACCCCGCCCCCGCTCGCGTCCACGCTGTCAAAATTGATGACGGTTTGCGCGTGCGCAGTCGCTTGGAGTGCAAAGCCAAGCAGCAGCGCGCAGGCCGCGGCAATCGAGGCGGGGATGTTTTGACCAGATCCGGAAACGGTTTGGGTGCGAATGGATAAGTTCATGGACGGATTATTTAGTGGTTTTAGTTTTAGGCGGAAACAGGGGTGCCGGGTTGCTTTGGCAGCCCAAACGCAAAACTAAAGCATTATCCTTGCCAGTTACACTTGGATTTAGATTTATAAAAATTGATTTTTTAGTGGTATTACCGGTATTGAGATGTTCGGCATTGGCTTTGACACCCGTCAGCCTTCCGTTACATCGAACGGAGTGTCACCGACGAAAACCACCGTTTGCCATGCTTCGCCTGGGATTCACTGGCGCGCGGGCGGTGTGTTCATTGGCCTGCTCGCCCTTACCGCTAATTCAGGTTGCCAGGTCGCCGGACCAGTGGTCGTCCACGCCCCTCCTCCGCCCCCCGCGGTTACGCGGGCACCGGTCGCTGTTCCGGTGGTTCACTTTCCCGCCGAATTGACGGGCCTGCTCGCGCACCTTGCTGCTGACTATGGCATCAAATTTATTCCGATTCCCGCCGGGACGTTTATGATGGGTAGCCCCGCGGGCGAGACCGACCATGCCGAGGACGAAGGCCCGCAGACGCAAGTGACTTTGACCAAAGATTTTTTCCTCGGCTCCACGGATATAACCCAGGGTCAGTACGAATCATTGATGGGCACGAATCCCAGCGAATTTAAAAAGGCGGGCCCGAACGCGCCGGTGGAGAATATCTCGTGGGACGCGGCGATGGCGTTCTGCCAAAAATTGACCGACCGCGAACGCACTGCGGGACGTTTGCCGACGGGTTATGTCTTCACCCTTCCGACCGAGGCGCAATGGGAGTACGCCTGCCGCGCGGGCACCACCGACGCGTATGCGGGCGACCCGGCGGAAATGGCCTGGTATGGTGACAACAGCGGCGGCACGACGCATCCGGTGGGCTCAAAGCTGCCCAACGCCTGGGGTCTCTACGACATGACGGGTAATGTCTATCAGTGGTGTCTCGACTGGTATGGGAAATATCCCGGCGATTCGGTATCGGATTGGACTGGCCCGGCCACGGGCAAGGCCCATGTTTTGCGCGGAGGGAGTTGGTATTATACGGAAGCCTATGGCCGTTCCGCTTACCGCGATTTTGACCCCGGTTTTGTTGGCAATATCCTCGGCTTTCGCGTGGCCTTGGTAACGGCATCGCCAAAGTGAACTGCTATTTGGCGAGAACGGCTGGCCTAACCAGGCTCGACTGATGATGCGCTTCCTTTTAACGTTGTGCATGCCCCAAAGTGTGTCTGCTTCCGCGCCCATTGGAGCCACTGTGCCGCGTGCGGTTTCATGGCAAGTGGTCGCGCAAGCTGTGATTTTGATATTGGCCGGATTTTATGTGTTTGCGCCCGCCTTGCATGGCGCCTGGTTGTGGGACGATGGCTCGATGATCCGCAGCAACTACTTGATGGCCGATGCCAATGGGTGGTGGAAATTTTGGTTCGCACCGCCGGGGCCGGATTATTTTCCACTGACCTCCACGGTGGAGTGGGGGCTATGGCGGATTTTTGGCGATAACACATTCCCGTTTCATCTGACGAGTTTGTTCCTACACTTGTTGAGCGCATTTCTGCTGTGGCGGTTGTTTGCGCGGCTGGGACTAAAGCTGGCGTGGTTCGGAGCGCTCATTTTTGTCGTGCACCCACTGGTGGTTGAGTCCGTGGCGTGGATGTCCGAACTAAAAAACACCGTTTCGCTGCCGTTTCTGTTAATGTCCATGCTATACTGGCTGCGCTACGATGAGCGAGGCCGTCCGGTGGGTCTTTGTGCGTCCTTGCTGCTATTTCTGGCGGCCATGCTGGCGAAGACTTCGGTCGTCATGTTGCCTTTTATCTTGCTCCTTTATACTTGGTGGAAGCATGGCGGTCTGGCACGGAAGCAATTCGTTGCCCTGGCGCAATTTTTCGGCATCGCCCTGGTATTGGGCGTGATCACCGTATGTTTCCAGCAGCAATGGGCCATCGGCGACGACCAGATTGGGGTCGGCGGCTTTTTTGTGCAGGTAGCCGGCGCCGGTCGGGCGATTTTATTCTATCTGGGCAAATTTGCCTGGCCGGTTGGATTGGTGCCCGCCTATGAGTCGTGGGATTTCAGTAATTTGTCGCTCACCGATTTTTTGCCATGTGCAATCCTGCTGGCGGCCACAGCCTGGATTTGGCTGCGGCGAAAAACGTGGGGACGGCCACTCATCCTTGGATTGGGATTTTTTCTGCTCAACCTTGCGCCGGTGCTGGGTTTTTTGCCGATGTCGTATATGCGCATCGCCTGGGTAGCTGACCATTTTGTCTATTTGCCCATAATTGGGCTGATTGGCGTGACCATCGCCGGGGCTGAACTGTTGCGAGCTATTTTGCCGAGAGCCGTCAGCGCCCTGGCGGCAGTCGCGCTGGCGTCTATCCTGGCGCTGCAAAGTCATAGTTATGCCGGTAGTTTTCGCAATCAAGAGGCGCTTTGGTCGCATACGCTGCGGGTGGATCCGGACTCCTGGCTTGGCGCGCTCGACTTGGGCCTGACCCTCAACGACGACCATCGCCTGCCGGAAGCCGAAATGTGGCTGCGCCGGTCGCTGCTGCACAACAACGATTTTTATGGAACCCATGTCGCCCTGGCTGATGTTTTGGCTCAGGAAAATCATCTCGATGAAGCGGCTGTTCAATATCGCATTGCCTGGCGGCAGCACCCCGAATCACTCGAGGTCCATATTAATTATGGCAATGTGTTGTTCCGGCGGAACGATTTCCATGGTGCGGAACAGCAGTATTATCTGGCGACGCTCTATCATCCGAATTCCACTGAGGCGCGGTACAATTTAGCCAACATGCTTTTGCGCGAAGGGCGGCGCGACGAAGCCATCGCCCAATACCAGATGGTTTTGCAACTTGATCCTGGTTTTACAGCTGCCCGCGACACCCTGAAAAAATTGCACGGCGATGCGGCGGCACAAAAAGCACCCTAAGTTTTGCAGCCCGCGTCTAGTCTTCCAGGCATGGAGCGAGCCATTTTTCTGCTTCCGCGATGCTCCAGTTTTTGCGCGCGGCGTAATCCTCAAGCTGGTCGCGGCCAATCTGCCCGATCTGAAAATACTTGGCCTGTGGGTGGGCAAAATACAGGCCCGCAACGGTGCTGGCCGGCCACATGGCGAAATTCTCTGTTAGCTTCGCACCGGTAGTTTTCTCGGCATCCAACAGCCGCCAGAGTTCGCTTTTTTCCGTATGGTCAGGAATGGATGGATAGCCGATGGCCGGGCGGATGCCGCGGTATTTTTCATCAATCAAATCGTCGGTGGTCAATTTTTCCCCCAAGGCATAACCCCATAATTCAGTGCGGACTTTCTTATGCAGGTATTCTGCGAAGGCTTCCACGCACCGGTCACCCAGCGCCTTGATGAGGATGCCCGTGTAGTCATCACGGTTTTGCTCAAACTCCCGCGCCCAGGCGTCCACTTCTGCCCCGGCGGTGCAGGTGAATCCGCCGATCCAGTCCAGGCCCGCTGATTTGGGCGCAATAAAGTCCGCCAGGCTTTGGTAGGGCCGGTCGTTGTCCTTCTCCTTCTGTTGGCGGAGAAAATGAAAAGTGCTGATGACTTTTGAGCGCTGTTCGTCGGTGTAGAGTTCAACGCTGTCGCCCACGCGGTTGGCCGGCCAGATGCCGATGGCCCCGCGGGGATGGAAGCGTTTTTCCGCAATGATGCGGGCGAGTAGTACCTCCGCCTCGGCGTGCAATTTACGTGCCTCGACACCGTATTTTTCACTCTCAAAAATTTTCGGATACACGCCGCGTAGTCCCCAAGAGTGGAAGAATGGCGACCAGTCCAGGTTGGCAAAAATGTCTTTCAGCGGGACTTGATCAAAAACTTGCACACCGGGCGCGACCGGGCGGGCGGGTGGTTCGGTCTTCCAGTCCAACTTATGGCCACGTTCACGGACTTCCGCCAGGGGTAGTAGCTTGACGGCTTGGCGTCCGGCCGCATGGCGCACGCGCAGTTTTTCATATTTCTCGCTGGTTTCTTTCAGGAAATTTTCGCGGCTGTCGGCGGAAAGCAAATGCGAGCAGACGCCAACGACACGGGAGGCGTCGATGACATGCACCACCGGCCCGGAATAAACCGGGGCGATTTTAAGCGCGGTGTGCGCCTCGCTGGTCGTTGCTCCGCCAATCAACAACGGCAGTTTGAGTCCACGACGTTCCATTTCCGCTGCGTTATGCGTCATTTCCTCAAGCGAGGGCGTGATGAGACCGGACAAGCCGACAATGTCCGCCTGTTTTTCGCGTGCCACTTCCAGAATTTTTTCGCACGACACCATTACGCCGAGGTCAATGACTTCGTAGTTGTTGCAGGCGAGCACCACGCCGACGATGTTTTTGCCGATGTCGTGCACGTCGCCCTTGACCGTGGCGAGGACGATGACGCCCTGCTTGCGTGCGGCGGGGTTGGCCAGGCGTTCGGCCTCCATGTACGGCGTCAGGTAGGCGACCGCTTTTTTCATCACCCGGGCGCTTTTTACGACCTGCGGCAGAAACATTTTCCCGGCGCCAAACAAATCGCCGACGACCTTCATGCCGTCCATCAGCGGCCCTTCGATGACGAGCAGCGGGCGGGTGAGTTCGTGGCGGCATTCTTCGGTGTCCACGTCAATGAAATCGGTAATGCCCTTGACCAGCGCATGAGTCAGGCGTTCACGCACGGGCAGCTTGCGCCACGCGAGGACTTCGGCTTCCGGCACCACCTCACCACCGGCGGCGGCAGTGCGCGCCTTGAGTGCTTCCGCATGCTCAATGAGCCGTTCGGTGGGGTTGTCATCCCCCACGCGCCGGTCCAGTAACACATCTTCGACGAGTTTCTTCAAGGTCGGTTCAATCTCGTCATAAACTCCAATCATGCCGGCATTGATGATGGCCATGTCGAGCCCGGCCTTGACCGCATAATACAGAAAACAACTGTGAATCGCCTCACGCACGACGTTGTTGCCGCGGAAGGAAAAGGACACATTGCTCACGCCACCGGAGATGCGTGCGTCGGGGCAGGCCGCCTTGATGAGCGGAATCGCCTCGATAAAATCCAGCGCGTAGCGGTTATGCTCCTCGATGCCGGTGGCGACCGTCAGGATGTTCGGGTCAAAAATGATGTCGCCCGGCGGGAAATCGAGTTTTTCGGTCAGCAGCTTGTACGCGCGCGTGCAGATGCGCACTTTTTCGTCGCGTGATGCTGCCTGGCCCTGCTCGTCA
>Ga0206925_1194_pt1 | contig 10603 bp, 10 predicted proteins | sample Alteio_BWOrgHeat_62_FD_152944 | JGI IMG/M metagenome (GOLD analysis project Ga0206925, IMG submission 152944) | Enriched cells from forest soil in Barre Woods Harvard Forest LTER site, Petersham, Massachusetts, United States -... | ecosystem: Environmental > Terrestrial > Soil > Temperate forest >...
GCAAGCAGGTGCCGCACTTTTGGCCAATATTACGGATCCCGTGGCCCGCGCAGCGGCTATTTCGGCACTGACTGCCAATTGGTTAAAAACCGACCCGAAGGCCGCACTGGATTGGGCCATTTCCCTCTCGGACGGTGAAGCAAGGGCGCGAACCTTAGCCGTAAACGATATTATTTCAACCTGGGCGAGAGCTGATCCAGGCGCCGTGCTCGCCTACTTGCGAAATTCCCGCAATTCTGCGGTTTTGCTCAGGGCGGCTCCAGCCATCGCCCAATCCCTTGGCATGGCCGATGCGGGTTCAGCGATGAATTTTGTGAATGATCTGCCCAATGGCCCCCTCAAAGATCAAGCGTTGAATAATGCGTTGGCCGGTATTGCCAAAACCAACCTCGCCGACGCTTGGACTTATGCCTCCAAATTGCCGGAAGGCGCCAGCCAGATTTCGGCACTCAATAGCATTGTCGCCTCAACCGCGACTAGCAATCCGGGACAGTTGGCGGCGCTGATTGTCCAGCTGCCTGAAGGATCCTCCCAAATTAAGGCAACCTCCACCTTGTCCGCAGTTTGGGTTAATCAGGACAACACGGCTTTCAACACGTGGGTCAATAAATTGCCGGAAGGCGACATGCGTGACGCGGCCCTTGTTCAGTTCGACACCTCGGCGCAAGCAACCAGGCATCCTTCCGCAACTTTTAACCGTGCCAATACCATCACCAATCCGGACTTGCGCGCCGCGCAATTGCAAGTCGTGCTCACCTCTTGGGTCGCCAAGACTCCCCAGGCTGCGCTTGATGCCGTACAGAAGGCGAATTTAACCGACGCGCAGAAGACAACCATTCTTCAATCGCTGGCCCAGGCGACTGCACCGGGAAATTGAATTGGTGTTTTTTTGCAGTTTATGAAAGCCCCGTCCCGTAGCGGCATTTTCCGCATTGCCATTTGGGCCGTTTTGGCAGGAGCGGCCTACTGGATGGCCCTATCGCAAAGAAACGCAGCTGACATTAAGTCCCAAAGTAAAGATCGGAAAGGCGGGACAGCGTTGGCCGACGGAAAATCCATTAATAAAGGGCGATTGCCAGGCATTCTTTCCAGCGATCCAAATGGGGAATTGGCGCGCCTGTTCGCTAGCGACCCGGAAAAGGGTTTGGCCGCTTTGGAAATGCTTCCACCTGGGACGAAGGCCGAAGCCGTCTATCTGGATGCCTTTGAAAAACTAGCGGCCAGTGATCCGGCTCGGGCGGCGACCCTGGCGCTGGAATTACCACCCGGCCCAAATCGCGAAGCCGCGTTAAAAGGATTGTTATTGATTTGGGGCGATAATGACCCAAAAGGTCTGCTGGATTGGGCCGGTGGTATCGCTGACACCAATCCGGATATTTTCCAGAAATCATTGATGCAGGTCATTCAAGGAACTGCCAACCCCGCGCTCGCGGCTCAATACCTTGGTAAGATTTCGGACATTAACACGCGCAATCAGACGATAGTTGCCATTACCCATGCCCTGTCAGCCAACGATCCGGCTAGCACGCTGGCTTGGTTGAACCAGACGGCCACCGGCGCCACTTACGAAACGAGCATCAAAAGCCTTTTTAATCATTTCTATCAAAATGATCCGGCCCAGGCCGCTGCCATGCTTGACTCGGTCAACAACCCCGCCACGCGAAACACGGTAATGATCGCGCTCGCCGGCAACTGGGGCCAAAGCGATCCGCAGGCGGCAATAGCTTGGGCGAATTCGCTGCCCGAAGCTGATGCAAGTTCGGCCATAAACTCAATCTTGTCCGGTTGGGCGAAAGCCGACCCAAAGGCGGTGCTGGCATATATTCAAGGCGCTGCGAACCCGGCAATGTACTCTTCGGCGATCCCCGCCCTCGTTCAGTCTTTGGCCGCAACGGACCCACAAGCGGCGCTCGCCATGGTAAATAGTTTGCCTGAGGGAACCAGCAAAAGCCAGGCACTCAACAGTGCGCTGGCTAGCATCGCCAAGACCGATGTTGCCAGTGCATGGAATTATGCCCTGAGCCTGTCGGACAGCTTCAGCCAAAATTCTGCAATGCATAATATCGTGACCGCCGCCGCCGCAAGCAATCCCGGGCAAATGGCCTCCCTCATTGTGCAAATGCCCGCCGGCTCGGCGCAACTCACTGCCGCCAGCACTCTTTCTGCGGCTTGGGTAAATCAAGACACGACTGCTTTCAACAGTTGGGTCAATGGTTTGCCCGAGGGAGACGTCCGCGACACGGCCATCACGCAGTATGATGCAACAGCCGTGGCTGGAAGGTATCCTCTGGCGACATTTAACAAAGCTAATACCATAACAAATTCGGACGTTCGTGCCGCGCAATTGCAAGCAATTCTCACCACATGGGCCGTCCAAAGCCCGCAAGCCGCGCTCAGCGCCTTGCAGACAGCAAATCTGTCGGACGATCAAAAATCTAGATTGGCGCAATTGCCTTCCAAATCGACTGGAAATTAGGGCCGGTTCAGATCAAGGCAGAATAACAATCATAAATGAGAATCTGGGCACTTCGAATTGATCAGCCAGAGTTTCGCCCGTGAGCAACCGCATTTCTTGCATTTGCCCAAACCATGGCGGGTGCTGACACCAGAGTTGTTGCGGCACGGTTCATTTCTCCGAGACCAGAGACAATCTCAACCGCCGGGGAAGCTGTTTGAGGGCATCGTCAATATTGTCAGTAGTAACATCATACACTTTCCATATTGATGCGGCTTTGACCATCTCCAGGGTAACTTGAGGATTCCAAATCGTACAAATAAAACCCGTATCTGCCCCTACTTCCCACTGCAGCGCTATGATAAATTCACGCAGGGCGCGTGTTCGGGAGGTCGAATCATTCCCAGCGTTGACGAGAATCTCGTCCAAGGACCAAAGTTTCCCGTCCTGGCCGGAAAAAGAGTGCCGCCAATAAAACCCTCGTTGGTGTAAAGCCATTGCCACTGGGACAGGGGCGCAGAGGTTGATCACGGATAACTCTGGTCCAGGCGGATTCCAGAACTTTCTCGGCTGATAGGAGTGATTAATGTCGGATTGACTGCGCTCTTGGCCGGCCAAAAACAATTCAGGCGCATAGACCTTATGACGGCGTTGCATCTCAGGGTCGCGCCCCAAAATACAATCGCAATGGGTCAATCCATTAAACTTTCCACCGCCATGCAGTCGCCGAAGAAATTTTTGCATGAATCTGCCGCGAATGGCATAACAATGCATTCGCTCGCAGTCCACGCAGCGATAGACGCCCGGCCTGACCAGGGTTGGCTTGCCGCCTTGGCTCATGTGCTGACCACCGATCATCAATTGGTCCCAATCCTCTGGCACTGCTGCTAAGAATAATTCCACCCGTGATCGAAAATCCTCCGCAAAACAAACGTCGTCTTCCAGCACGAGCAAACGGTTTACCCCATCTTTGTCTGCGGCCTCCAGAATCGCTCGATGCGACAACATCGCGCCCCAAGCACCGTGGCCGTGCGTCCACCCCGGAGGAAGCGAAGCCGACAGACCGTCGATCGCGGCAAAGGCCTCCGGTCGCTTGAAAGGCCAATGGCACTTACTGAGGGCCGCTCGCACCTGCCGTAATCGGTCAGGGCGTCGTTTTAGATTGATGACCACTACACGGTCAAACCAGCTTTTCAAATTCGTTTTCACAATCAAGCGGGCGCTGGGGGTTGGCTGCGTTTCCTTGACCCGTAAAGGCAGGGGCCACTTCGGACACAGATTGATTCTTGGCCAATAAAGCCTGGTCGTTGCTGAGAGGCGGCAAGACCTCGTCGATCAAGCCCAGCCAATATGCATCTGACGCCGAAACAGACGTTTCTCCAATCAGAAGCTGAGAGGACAACGCTATTGCCAGATATCTCAGTTGCCTCAGCATTGGCGATAATTTTTCGCGCAAAAGCCCCTCGGCTCGCGACGAATCCGCTGAATGAATCTGAAGGTATTCCCGCGACTCATCAGGGGATAGAAAATTTTGCCCAAATTTTCGACTATATTCAAGAAACCGGGCGTTTGTGTCTTCTTTTGCAATCTCCCTGAAGAAGAAGTAATCGGAGCCGATTTCCGCCAGGGCAAACTCGTCGATTATCGAGTCACTCTCACTCCAACGCGCCAAATTGTCTTTTAAAAAATCGCCGAGGCGTCCGATGTCGGAACGCTGCATCTGATCATTCTTCGAATGGTGAAATTTGCCAAACGCGGCCATCGCTTCCGCGTATTCCGCCGCAGATTGAATCAATTTTTGACATGCTTGAGCCTCCAAACGGGCGGCCATTCGATCGGCAAATCGCCCCAAAGACAATGCGGATCTCGCCCGGGCCTTAATTGGCGGCTCATCGCCCTGAAAATGCAGAAGGAGGGAAAGCCGTATAAGTCGGGGCCAAATGGTGGAGGACAGTTTTAAGGCCAACGCTCGGTTTTCCCGGTCGAGGCGGATAGCCAATGGCATGGCATTCTCACCAGTCAAGGTCATGCCTTTGGAATAATTGGCGCATGATATGCCATGAAAAATGATTTTTGCCTGTATTTCCATGAAGGCAGAGTCTCCTGACACCACCATAAACGCGGCGGCGCTCTTTGCTACGCCTTGCAGAACCGTCACCAGTTGACATTGTCGGCCGGAATTTGAATTTGTCGCCGAAAAACTTGCAATTCGATTAAAGGCGTTGATCAATCCGCCGTGGCTGGATTTTATATAGATTGTAACTGGATCAGGGGATTGCTTGATTAAACTGCTAATCTCCGCGAGTGCTTTCTTCGCAGTTCCGTCTCCAAAAAGGCCCGATATGGTGACTGATCGGGCGGCATTGGGCTGATGAATCCCGTGTATGAAATTGCTCTTCATCCTAGTGAACTATTCATTCTCTTAATTACGCCGCCCAACCGCTCGCGTCTGCGGAAGGCGCTCGACCGGAATCAGGGCAGGTGGAAAGCTTGAAGATTGGAGGACGCCATGCTGAACCATGGAAAAGATCGACCCGTTTCTTTCATCCATTTGTGATAAGCTGAGCATTCTTTTAGGGATAGGCAACACTCTTTGCGTATTTGACCCCGTGGTCAAGACGGAGGCGCAATGTATTGGCCGCTCAATTCCAATGAACTCGCAGGAGCTACTTCCCATGACTAACGTTGTGTGGATGAGTTTGACCAGATGGGCAGCGCCCCCTTACTTGCTGGACGGAAGGCTGCGGCCTAACTTTCGAACCGACGCCAGGCTACATCCCTTCAATCATTAGACACTGCTCAAACTCACGCAAAATTGCGCTTGCAAGGCCAAGTCGTGTAACTAAATTGTTATGCAACCCCAATGAAAGCTAGAAATTTTATTTTCTTTGCACTAATCGTCGCAGTCGTTGGAGTTGGTTTGTGGTGGTACATTTTCCAGCCAGAGCCGGCGGCGCCAGTAGAAACTGCGGCTGTCGCCGCACCCACCCCATCCAAAGTCAGTGCCCCTACACCGACCCCGGCAATTGCGGGCGGCGCGGCGCCAACGACCAAACCCATACAAGACCCGCAGACCGCCATGACTACTCCAGCCCAAAATGACACGCAGGCAGCGCAGGCAGAATTGAACGTCATAATTGATGACATGGCAACGATGATGCGCTCCGGCGACGTAATTGGGGTGCAAACCAAATATTTACCGCCGGACCAACGACCCAGCACCGTACCACCGGGCAAAGAGGCACAGACGCAGTTAACGCAGCAAGTCATGCAGCAGATGAGGGCGGATCCGCAGATGCAGCCGTTATTCGAAGCCCAAGCCCAGGCGCTGGAATCCATAAAGGACCAACAACCCGTGCTGAATGCCGCTGGCGATGAGGCGACCTACCAGGTTTCGATGCCCGCTTTAACCCTCGCGAACGGCATGAGTGTTCCCGCACGAACGGGACCTATGGTTTTCCAAAAAAAAGATGGCCAATGGTATATTAAGAGTAAATAACTGTGCTAACTAATGCGCGGCCGCTGGCGACGGGAAACTATTGGAGGCACTATCGTGCCTTCCCTACGGACGGGGACTTTCTACGTTCCTGCACTCCATGGATTATGCCTCGTATACACCCCAAAAAGTGTCAAAAAAGGGGGTAGGCGCTCCAAGATACCACTTTCTTACTCGACAAAGATTGCATCCACGTTTTATTCTTAAAAAATAATTATTTTTTAAAAAATGTATGTTGACAAAATACAATTTGCGCGTACTGTCTCACACATTCCCATCCCTCAACTATACATATGAAAACCCGCTCACTCCCCAAAAAAGCCAAACTCAAAAAATCAACTTCCCGTAGACAGAGTTGGCTGAGCAAGGTAGAGCTGCCGGGTGATTATCAATTGGTTGGATCCGATCCGGCGTGTAAAGCTACGGGAACGTCCGTACTTAACACAGCCTACAACGCTTCGATAGCTGCTGTATATTACGCGTCATTTGTTGGTTGCGCTTCTTTATGCGCTATTTACATCCCAGCGGCATGGGAAGAGGGGGATCCAGAACCCCTGCTCCGGTGCCTGGAGCAAGCTAACGAAACTACCTGTTGGGACTTTGCTTATGGGATCAGCCATTCTGATGTTAACAAAGCAGCAGCTATTGTAGCAGCTCAATTGGCTTATTCTGCGTGGTGCGACTGGACTGAGGCTACAAGCATACCCGGTTTTGGTTGTTTCTGCTGCCTTAGTACGTCATGCTAGAGCGTGGATACATGTTCATATTAACGTCAAATACATTATTTATCCCATGAAAAAATCAACTCACTCACGCAGAAAATTTATGACGGGGCTTGGTGTCGCTGCCATCGGGGCGGTGGCAACAAAATCCTTAACATTGTCCAAGATTGCAATGCCCGGGATTGGTTCGCCAACCCGTTCCTCGAGAGTGAAGGCTATGGTGTTGGCGCAGATACGCCGTGCACAGGCCAAAGGCTTGCCAACTTGTTCCATAGAATTCGCGGAGCAGGAGCTTTCCAAGGGTTACCTGACTGCACCTGAATATATCAAAGCTAAATGGGGTATATATCCAACGCCTGATCAAGTAGCTCTTTTTCGTAAAAATTTGTTTCCTAAATTAAAATTAATTTCAAAACCTAGCTTCGCGTAAGTGACTAAAGCTGGAGCCTAATCCGGGCTAGGCAGGGCGACAAGATTGCGCCGGGAGACTAGGAAGCGCGTTTTCTTGCCGCTTTGAAGCGACTCAGGGAGTGTGGCCTTTTGGAGGTTGGCCGCGCCTTTTTATTCACAGCGTTTCAATTAAAGCAATGCCTATTTAGGCTGCCCCCAGCGGGCGGGCTTGTCTGGACATACGGAAGTGGCCAGCTTAAGCTTATATCTAGAACAGCCACACTTTTTGCATGTGCCGAGGCCCATCATTCCCTTGGGGTTCCAAAATTCACAAACGACGCATATACTCAGCCGGCGATCAAATTCCTGCTCATCGACCATTTTGAAGCCGGACTTGGCCCACACGGCCATGGCCCCAGTGAAATTAGTCGCTAATTTTGTTACCCCAGGCTTGCTCAGCCTCGTTTGTCTCCGTTCCTTGAGCATCTCCCGGTAAAGTTGTCTATCCATGGTAAATTCGGGAAATCTTTCAGCCACTATCGCAATCGCCGGCATATCCAAAAAGATCGAGTCGCCCTCGAGTTTCCCCAGCGATTTGACCATGTCACCGAATCCCGGCGGCCAAAATTTAGCACTAATGGTCACCAAAGGTATTTTTGCCCGAAAACTTTCCGGTTCAAAAGAAATTTTTTCCTTGGCTTCATTCAGCAGGACATCATCAAACACCAGTTCATCACCTTCAATTTTCCCCCGGGCGAGCAAATAAGCGGCCCGGCCATCGGGTACGAGTGTTGCCTGATTTTTCACCTTCTCCACAGGAAATCTATAAATCATATTCAGCTAGGGGGGTTAAACCTCGCAGGAAAAAGGCCGGTTCCCATTGTAAAAATTAAGTATGGCCATTCAGTACGTTGCCATATGTGCTGTCAACCAAATTATGTGGCGGAAAAGTCTCCAGCCATGAGGGTTACTTAAGCCTAAAGCATTTCAATATGTCATGGTCCTTGCTTATTTTTCTGGATAACTTTTACGATAATCTGTGAAAAGTATTTGAGGGTGTTCAGGCCGGCACCATCAGGCCAAATTTTTCTTTTGCCAATTTTGCGTTCAACGATAAATTTATAATTGTTATGATGCTTTTCAATGTCGCGAAACTTAAGGAACTCGCTCGGTATTATCCGGAAGGATTTCTTGATTTTTTATTGACCCATGGAAGGATTGAGGGTGATAATGTGGCTGCAAATTCTCTGGCTCTGCGCAAGCTCCATACGAAATACCCTCGCCCCTGGAGGGTGGCATTCAATGTTGCCCAGTTAAAAAAACATGCCTGGCGATATCCCAAGGGTTACGTGGATTGTGTTTTTGCCCATGGTGAAATTGAAGGGGATGTGGTAGTGCTTGATGAGCGAGACCTGAAGCAAACAGACGAGTTTTTTCCCCGAAGCAAATACCCCGATCTTGGCATGTTTATTGAAATTGAGGCACTGAAGCAGGACAAAGAGCGATTGCCTGATGGATATCTGGATTATGTCTTGGCTCTCGGGAAAGTTGACGACGGTGCCTTGGTGCTTAATGGTGAGATATTGGCGCAAGTACAGCAGAAATTTCCGATAGTGAAATTAGGCAATTACAAACTGGTTAAATACACTATTATGTGTGGCCTGCCTGCCCGGCTGAAGCACGAGAATGCGCTAAGGAATGCACCGCCCTCTGAAATCTCGGCCCAACCTGTTATCGACAGATTGCCGCTCGTTGCCAACCCGCAATCGAGCACGCACCTCGAATTAGCTCGGGCTAGCCACACTCCCCGTGGCATTGTGGCAAGTTCGAACCTCCGAACCAAAAAAATTGTTGTCTATACGGCAATCCTGGATGGTCAGGGCCCCTTGCCGCCACCTCCGACGGAATTGTTTCCCCTGGCCACCTTTGTCGTTTTCCAAAATGGCAGAACCATAATGCCTGGCTGGGAAAGCCGACCGCTTTGCGGAAAGTTTTCTGATCCTGCACGAAACATGCTTAGGCACAAGGTACTGCCGCATGTCTACTTTCTCAAGGCAGAATACAGCCTTTGGATGGACAGTATACTGCTATTCAAGCCAAAATTTGATCTTAGGGGCTGGATTGCAAAATACCTTGATGGCCATGATGTGGCAGTTTTTCGGCATCCCCTGCGGGATTGTTGTTATCAAGAGGCGGTGGAATGCATTCAACGCCGACTCGACGATCCCGTTTTGATTGATCGTCAGCTGGAAAGTTATTCCAGGAAGGGATACCCCGTTCGTCACGGCTTGGCTGACAGTTCTATTTTGCTGCGGCGCCACAACAAAAAAACGCAACGCTTTAATCAAATTTGGCATCGGCAAATCAAAACCTATTCCAAGCTCGACCAGCTAAGTTTAAACTATGCGCTTCGTGAGGCCAAAATTCGGCTTAAATACATCTCCGGATTGGTTTTAGAAAATAATTATTTTTCCAGACAGTTTCAAGGCGGGATGAAATCTCCCCGCCAACGGGCATTGCCCTCGGTATCGGCAGTAATTGAGAAACCCGATGTCATTATCCTTAGCCACCCTCGGAGCGGCACCCATTTTCTGCAAGCCTCGTTGGCGAGCCACCCCAAAGTACACGTGAGGGATGAGTTCATGAGGATATACGCGCGGACCGGTTTAGACGAGTTGAAGAACCTTATCAATTTCAAGGGCCGCATCTATGCAAATACCCCACGACGCCTGAATATTGGCATTATCATGTATCAGGACGTCCCGGAATTTGAAAAACGATTTGGTCCGCTTTACCAGGCAAAAATAATTCATCTGGTGCGCGATCCTCGTCGCGTAGCGCGTAGCTTTGCCCAAATGTGGGCTGATTTGATTCTTAATAAAGTCGATTATCAATATCATACGAATCTCGAGCAATCGCCCCGGCCTAAAGCTCCGTTGACGGCGACTCACGTCTCCGATGCTATTACGTTGGTGCAGACGTGTGCGACGATTCTGAAAATTACGGACATAGCGGCCAAGACCAAAACCTCAGGCCATAAGCCCACTGACCCCAATAATGATATTGAGTCCAATCTGGACATACTCCAGGCAGCAATTGCCGCATTGCAACGGCATTTTTCAAGTTTGCTGGCAACTCATCCAAATATATTTTTAGTAGATTATGACGAAATCACCCACAACTCTCAAACAAACGTGCTGCCAGAAAAATTTTCCCATGAAATCTTGGGGTTTTTGGGTCTCAATTTCCAGCCCCTTTCCAATGATTTGAGAAAGACGGGTCAAGGTTGAGACATGCAAGCGCGATTAACTGGTGCTGCAATCACTGCAGTGAAAAAGTTTTTCATTGACGCGTAATGGCTTGGGAAGGAATTAAACAAACTTTTTGCATAAATTATAAAACAGCATATATTTATTGTTATTCTATAAATAAATGTCGTTTTAATACATAATTAATTAACTACCAAAATTCGGCCTTGCCATGAGAAATTTTGAAAATAAAGAAAAGATTGCACAAGTAAGCGGTGGACTAAAAATTGCC
>Ga0206925_1195_pt1 | contig 10602 bp, 11 predicted proteins | sample Alteio_BWOrgHeat_62_FD_152944 | JGI IMG/M metagenome (GOLD analysis project Ga0206925, IMG submission 152944) | Enriched cells from forest soil in Barre Woods Harvard Forest LTER site, Petersham, Massachusetts, United States -... | ecosystem: Environmental > Terrestrial > Soil > Temperate forest >...
ATAGCTATTGAATTTTGAATAATTAATGATAGACGCGAAAATCAAAAATGGTTGCAATACCGAAGGCATTCAATACATTCTAAAACAAATATATGGAAAATTTATTTTAAAACCCTCAAATTATACTTATAGCTTGCCAAATAGAATAACCGAAATTGCCTTATGTTTGTATCTTTACCCCTATGACCAAAAAGGAACTTTACGACCGCGCCATTGCCTATTTTGAAGCAGCAATGCCCAATGCTGAAACGGAATTGCATTACCGGAGCACCTATGAACTGATTGTATCCGTGATCCTCTCGGCTCAATGTACCGACAAGCGGGTAAACATGACTACCCCGGCACTCTTTGCCGCCTACCCCACCCCCTACGAACTGGCCAATGCTACCTTTGATGAAGTGTTCCCTTATATAAAAAGTATAAGCTACCCAAACAGCAAAACCCGGCACCTGATCGGCATGGCACAAATGCTGGTTAACGATTTTAATGGGGAGGTACCCCAATCCATGGAAGACCTGCAAAAGCTACCCGGAGTCGGGCGCAAAACGGCCAATGTGGTGGCTTCAGTTGCCTTTGGCGAAAATACAATGCCGGTGGATACCCATGTCTTCAGGGTGGCCCAACGAATCGGGCTGGTAAAGCCTTCCAAAACCCCGCTTGAAGTGGAGAACCAGTTGCTAAAATACATCCCTCCTGCGCTTACAGGCCGTTTTCACCATTGGCTCATTCTGCATGGCAGGTATGTATGTATAGCGCGGAATCCCAAATGCGAGGAGTGTGGACTAAAAGAAATTTGTCGGTATTACAAGAATAATGTCAAAAAAATTGACTAAAATGAATCTCGTATTTATAAATAGTAGTACCTTAGCCGGAAATTTAAAAACCTACGATTATTAAAAACAGCAAAGCCATGGCAAAGGAAGTTGACAACAATTCAGAGAAGCGCAAGGCGCTCCAGTTGACCATAGATAAATTAGAAAAAACTTACGGAAAAGGTGTGGTGATGTCATTAAATGACCGACAGCTTGAAGGTATAGAAACCATATCCACCGGCTCATTGGGGCTTGATATTGCGCTTGGGTGCAAAGGCCTGCCAAAGGGACGGGTGATAGAAATATACGGACCGGAATCTTCCGGTAAAACCACTTTGGCCATCCACGTGATCGCCGAAGCACAAAAACTGGGCGGCATGGCAGCCATTATAGATGCCGAGCACGCCTTTGATAAATCTTATGCCGAAAAACTGGGCATAAATGTAGATGACCTCCTGATTTCTCAGCCTGACGATGGCGAGCAGGCCCTGGAGATCGCTGACCACCTGATACGCTCCGGCGCTATTGATGTCATCGTGATTGACTCCGTTGCTGCCCTTGTACCGAAGGCAGAACTTGAAGGCGATATGGGCGACAGCAAAATGGGTTTGCAGGCAAGATTAATGTCGCAGGCATTGCGTAAACTTACCGCATCCATTAGTAAGACACAAACCATTTGTATATTCATCAACCAGCTTCGTGAAAAGATCGGGGTGATGTTTGGCAACCCTGAAACTACTACGGGTGGTAATGCACTTAAATTTTATGCATCCGTAAGGCTTGATATCCGTAAAGCCAATACCATTAAAGATGGCGTGGATATAGTGGGTAATCGTACCCGTGTCAAAATCGCCAAAAACAAAGTGGCTCCTCCTTTCAGGGTCGCTGAGTTTGACATCATATACGGTGAAGGGATATCTAAAGTAGGTGAAATCGTGGACATCGCCTCTGATTATGGCATCATTAAAAAAGCAGGATCCTGGTTCAGTTATGGTGATACCAAACTTGGCCAGGGCCGCGATGCGGTAAAACAACTCCTAAAGGACAACCCTGACCTGGCAGACGAAATAGAAGCAAAAATCCTCGAAAAGGCCTATGCCGGAACGGATAAGCCTAAGATTACAGTAGAGGTTGAATAATATTATGTCATGTAGGGGTTCAAAATATTGAACCCCTACATAGTCATATTTATAGGTTAAAGGTTGGCTGGCGTGCATTTGCTGGCACGTCATGATTTTAAATTTAATGAATTAAGTTGATAAATATAAGTTTGCTACACAGCCATGCGGCAACTTTTATTGCTGACCTTTAGCCTTTTTAAATTCGTTGATGGTTGAGAGAAGTAAGCATGGAAAAATTAAAGAGGTCCTTTGCCTTAAGCTTTCAATCGATAAAAACCAACAACTATTAACTATCAACCATCAACTTTTCTAAGCTATCGGCAACGAAAAAATGAAAGTGCTCCCTTCCCCAGGCGCACTTTCTACTTTTATGGTACCTCCTTGCGCTTCGATAAAATCTTTCGCTATTGCAAGGCCTAAGCCTGTACCACCCTTGTTCCCATTATTATAAACCTGTACAAAGCGTTCAAATATCTTATCATGATAACGTGGATCAATACCAGGGCCGTTATCTTTTACACTGAAAAGAATATCTCCTGCATTTCTTTTTACGGCAATATATAATTTGCTTCCTTCAGAGCTGAAACGGGCGGCGTTACTGAGCAGGTTGGTCATTACCCAAACAGTTTTCTCTACATCCGCATTTATCATCGGCAAATTTTCTTCCATTATGGATTCCGTGTGGATGTGTTTTTGCTCAAAAGTGGGGCGCATGGCTTCTAAGGAAAGGTTCACAATATTAGATGCTTCAGTTCTGATAATGTCCAATTTAATATTCCCACTTTCAATCTGGGAAAAATCAAGCAATTCATTGACATATTTTAACAACCGCTGACTCTCATGACGTATATTATCAATGAGTTGCGTTTGTTCTGCGGATAATTTGCCAATTCGCTCATCCAGAATCAGTTTCAGGCTGAGGTTGATGGAGGACAACGGTGTTTTGAGTTCATGACTCAGGGTAGCCATAAAATTGGTTTTTGCTATATCCAATCGCTTAAATTCTGTAATATTTTTCATGACGATGACGTAGCCAGCAGGTTTTGTTTCCTGTTTCCATTCGTCATACTGGGTAATAGGATGAATATATTTCTGGAAATAATTTTCCTGCCCGTCAAAGGTTATTCTTAATGGTGTTTTATCAGCCACGCTGATTGCCGGTAGATTTGTGACGAGGGTTCTGAAAAGGTCATTTTTTTGTGATATGGTACCGGCATTTTGTCCTACCAAATCTTCATTGCGCAATCCAAGCAGGTCTGCAGCTACAGGATTGGCTGATATAATTTTCTGGTTTTCATCCATCAAAATAATTGCCTCATCCAGGTTATTGACAATGGATTCAATCCTGGTTTTTTGGATGGTAATTTCATTGACATTTGAATCTTTAAATTCCTGCAGTTTTTTTGCGAGATAGTTGAAAGAAGTAGCTACTATTCCGAATTCATCATTACGGTTATCAATATTTAATCGCTGACTGAAATCCCCGTCTGCAATAGCCCTGATTTTGTCAGATAATTCCCTGATGGGGTTAGCGATATAACCTGGAAAATTGATAATAAAAACAAAAGCGACCAGGAAAAAAATGGTACCAATTATCGTGATATAAGTAATTGCTTTAGATGCTGTATGAGAAGCCAAATCATTTTTACGAAGAATGGCTTTTTGGTTCACCCTGTATATATTATCCAGGTTTTTGGTGATCATCTGGTTCACTTCAAAAAGTCCGGCAGATTTACCGGTAGAGTTCCAGTCCTGTAGCGCTTGTGTATATTCTTCGAAATTTAGCTTTAGCGAATCAGCTGCCTGCCTTTCACCTGCCTCGGTAATATTCCCGGATTCTGCATTTATTTTCACCCTGATTTTGTCTTCAATATTTTCGATAGCGCTTGATTTAATATCAATTGCACTGTTATTTTTTCCAATTGATAAAAGAACTGAGTTATTTAAAATATCCAGATTTCTGTTAATGCTCTCCACATAATCCAACGAGGCCAGGTTGTCTTTAATGATGGCTTTTGAATCCCGGGATAAGGAATTGACAAAAAATATACATGCGGCACCCATACAAACGATCAGTGCAAAAAGGAATCCTATTCCCAGTGAAATTTTGGCTTTTGTTTTCATTTTAGTTTACAATTAAGATATCTACGCCCGTATTTTCAAGTTTGTTTTCCAGGGCAAGGGTTACGTCATTTCCCAATACTCTTTTCCAGACAGGCTGGTCAGATTTGCCCATAATCACCAGGGTTATATTCTTACTTTTTATACAATTCATTATTTCTCCCACTACATCTTCCGCTTTCACTTTAAAGATGGTAGCGCCCTGTTCTGTAGCCATCTGCAGGTTATTAATCAGGTGGCGTTGCTGGGCAAGGTTCACCCGGTCACTGCCTTCTTTACTGGTTTGCACATACAATACATACCATTCCGCATCAAACCTGCTCGCAAGCCTTGACGTTTTCCGGATTGCTTTTTTGGCGCCTACATCATTGAGGCTAATGCAGCAAAGCAACCTGTCATTCGATTTGTGTTCTGCCACAGGTACCTCTGTATCTATCTGCCGTTCTACCTGGTTGGCTACTTCACGCAGGGCAAGTTCCCGCAGCTGCATCAGGTTTTCTTTTTGAAAAAAATTCTGCAGGGCGGTTTCAATTTTTTCTTCGGTATATATCTTTCCTTCCCGCAGCCGTTGACGAAGTTCTTCAACTGTAAGATCTATATTTACTACTTCATCTGCCTGTTTTAAAACACTGTCTGGCACTCGTTCTTTTACTTCCTGTCCGGTAACTTTTTCTACCACATGGTTCAGGCTTTCAATATGCTGGATATTCATGGCCGCAATAACATTAATTCCCGCATCAATAATATCCATCACATCCTGCCAGCGTTTTTCATTTTTAGATCCCGGTATATTGGTATGGGCCAGTTCATCAACAATTACCACATCAGGATGTGCCCTTAAAATAGCATCAACATCCATTTCGTCGAGTTCTTTTCCTTTATAAAAAGATTTTCGTCGCGGAATTTCAGGCAACCCGACAGTCAATTCCTGGGTTTCTTTTCTGCCATGAGTCTCAATATACCCGATCATTACATTAACCCCGTTTTTTAGCAATGCATGGGCCTCCTGCAGCATTTTGTAGCTTTTACCTACACCTGCAGAAAGGCCGATATAAACCTTGAATTTCCCCCTTTTCGCATTTTTGATGAGATTGAGAAAATATTCGGCGCTTTGGGCAATTTCTTGAGTATCCTGGGCCATTTATTTAAATTCAACTTTTTCAATGTCTCTCTGAAGAATTTCAACAATTTCGGTACCGGGCTCATTCATGGCAACTGTTCTTTCATATTCTTTGAGATGACCTTCACTTATAAAATTCCATCTGTCTATATAAGGCCCGTCTGGGTCTTCACCATGAAAAAACCCCACTAACATTCCTGTTACTACAGATCCGTTTTTTAAGCTGATTTTTAATACTTTCCCTGTTTCAAAAAAAGTATCAAGTATTTCATGTGAATAATCATTCGATTTCATTTTACTGATCTGTTTTTAATTCGAAATTGTTTCCCGCACCAGGTGTATCTCATGGGGACGGTTTAATATTAATGGAACATTTTCTACGGTTACATTGCTGGTATCCAGTCCATAACTGGCTTGTTCTGAAAGCCCGATAGATTTGATCAGGAAATAATTTCGCATGATAAAATTTTCCGTCCAATTCAGGTCATTTTCATAAGAAAGAAAGTTTTTCATCACCACAAAATTGAAATCCCCTCTTATTTTGTTATGACTCAAAGACTCATACCTGCTTATAATATCAATCTCTTTATTTCGAACCAGGTCTTCCACGACCAACCGGAACATAAAATTCAGCCTAGGTTCAATCCTGAAACCCAGGTTAAAAGTGATCCAGACAATATCCCCATTTTCGAGCACTTCTGCTGTATATCTTGTGGCGTATGGTTCATCTAAAACATTGACATGCAGAAACCAATACACATCCGCCCTTTTCGGGAAACGGTTAAAAATGGAATAGATAATTTTGCTTTCAATAAGGTTTGAATTGTGGGCGGAAGTAAGATAAATAAGATTGGTAGCATACTTAGCAACCGACTGGTCATTACCCAATTGTTTTAAAACCGGAATATGTTCTGAAAATGGTTCAAACTCTGCCAATTTGTTTTTTATAGCCCGACCTCTTGTCCAGATATACATGATATACATAAGTACAAAACCTAATAAAATACTAATCCAGCCGCCTTGTGGAAACTTTTTCAGATTTGCAATCAAGAAGGCTATTTCTATTGTAAGGAATAATATCGTCAGGAAACTAATAACAAAAATATTTACCCGTTTTATATAAAGCCACGTGTTGATTAATATGGTCGTTGTTAACATAGTAAGCGTAACTGCCAACCCAAAGGCAGCCTCCATATTTTTGGATTCTTTAAAATACAATACAATACCAATACAACCCAGCATCATCACCCAATTTACACCAGGTACATACATTTGCCCCCTGAAATCAGTTGGATAAACTATTTTCAACCTTGGCCATAAATATAATCGCATGGCTTCAGAAATTAAAGTAAATGAACCGCTGATTAATGCCTGGCTCGCAATAATTGTAGCCAAAGTAGCCAGTACAATGGCTGCTCCCAGAATCTGTTGTGGAACAATAAAATAAAACGGGTTTCTAATGCCCAGCGGCGCGCCCTGGTGATTGACCAGCCAGGCTGCCTGCCCGGCATAATTCAAAACAAGCATTATTTTGATAAAAATCCAGCTTACCCGGATATTATTCCGGCCGCAATGCCCCATATCCGAATACAAAGCCTCAGCCCCTGTTGTGCAAAGAAAAACCCCGCCAAGCAACCAAAAGCCTTTGGGGTAATGCGCCAATAACTGCCAGGCATAGTATGGATTAAGCCCTTTTAAAACCCAGGGTGCAGCAGATAATCCAAATACACCCATCACACCAATAAAACTGAACCAGATTAACATGGCAGGACCGAAGACCTTTCCAATATTCTGCGTGCCGAATTGTTGTAAACCGAATAATAATATCAGGATACCAATTACTATAGGCAAAGTATCCAAATGCGGATCAAATTCACGCAATCCTTCTATAGCCGATGACACTGAAATAGGAGGTGTAATTATCCCATCCGCCAACAAAAAACTGCCTCCCATAATGGCAGGTATAATGAGCCATGGCCGGTATTTACGAACCAGGGCATATAGGGAGAAAATGCCACCTTCTCCCTTATTATCAGCCTTTAAGGTGATGATGATATACTTAACAGTGGTTTGGAAAAACAGCGTCCAGAATATGCAGGACAAGCTGCCCAGAACGATAATTTCGTCAATTGGGTTTTCCCGTAAAATGGCTGTAAAGGTATAAAGTGGCGAAGTACCAATATCCCCAAAAACAATACCGACACTGATAAGCAAACCAGCCCAACTAACCTTATTGAGATGCGATGAAGTATTTGTTGGGCTGATTTGCATAGTTGTATAATATTTAAGGTTTCAGGATCACAAAAGTAACCCGATTCCTGCTAATATATTTTTTCTTTGCTTAATCATAATCATTACAACTATAACCTGAATAACGCAGCAATGATTACCCTGTTCTCAGATTTTACAAGGTCAGGCATCCAATTGGCCGGTACAGGGGTCGTGGTATATCCTGTAGGGGAGGTAACACCTCCAGGGCCTGCAAAATAAGGCACATTTGATTCTCTGTGAACCAACTCTATCCTGAATTCAATACTTTGATTAGGCATCCAGCTCAAATTGGTTGACGCATCCCATCCTGTAAACTGGTCGCCCGGATTTTGAGTAAATACTGCTGCAGGATTAACAGGAGGAGCTGTAGGATTATATGGATTAGGCAAATCGCTTGCCACACCGGTTGGTTCAAGAACCAGATAACGACCAGGATTGGTCATCCAACCGCCACCAATACACCATGCCAGTTTATTATGATTAAACCATAATCTATTGTATATCATTGCACTTGCAAAATACTGGGCTGGCCCTTTGGCTGCACCACCATTCGTAAAGCCATTTACACCATCACCTGTTTCTTCGCCAATATCACCTGTTAGTGAAAATGCACATTTTGTAACTCCGGTTGATTTTGGGTTGCTATAATACCTCACTAACCAACTATTATCTGAATGGAAACGGTGCCTGCCAAAATCTCCGGCTACATCACTGCCATAGTAGTCATTGGTAAGGAGTTTCATATTATCATTTGGTACCCAGGTAATATTGCCTCCAAAACCCGGCATATCATTAAATGTGCCATAGCTCTGCCAGCCATTGATCAGCCAGATTTCAACTTTCAAATGGTTTGTAGGGAAAATCTGGGTCCTGATCCCATTAAAAAACCAGGGCGTATTATCTGAAGTATAAGAGGCCTGGTATTCCCAGTTTTCTACCTGGTAATAGGAGTTTAATCCTATGTAAGACATGAACATACCACCATCTACATTTATCCCATGCCACACATTAAAATGGTACCCTGCATAAGCTTCACTGATATAGCGATATACATCTGCAAGATCATACTGGCCTCGATACGGGCTGTAATCATTTCTTGGTACAACGGTTGAACGGGTACCAAACTGGGTCATAATTCTGCCCCTGGCGCCACCGTTATCGGTATTGTAAAAAAAATCTCCGCCAATGGCAGCACAAGAAACTTCCATTTCGTTGTCACGTGCCAAAGCCGTTGAACCTACAACGGTATGATCAATAGGATTTGCACCGGAGTAGGTAGCATTTGCGTCTACCATAATGCTACCTGTAAAATATCTGCCAGCGAGAACAGCAGAATCACGTCGATCACTACCGTTTTGCCAGCTTTGGTCAATGCCATCAAATGGAATTTGTGAAGGCTTTTGTGAGGTTTGTGCCATAGAACTTAAACCAGCACATGCCAGTATTAAAGTAAGTAAAATTCTCTTTCTCATTGTAATTGTTTATTTATTTAAATATTTGTTTAATAAGTAATTAATTTTATACATTTTGTTTTCATTATCATAAGCAGACAAGGGAGTTCCATCTCCAAATGCGTCATCCAGACTATGATGAAATTCATGATTGTCTGGAAAAGCCTTTTTCAGGTTTAAAATACTGAGTGTCTGAATTTCAGAATTGGGAGAAATGCTAAAAAAATAATAGGGCACATCTCCCGGAATAATGCCCTTTGAGGTATGTTTTGGAGGATATAAGATGTAAATTAATATACTTTTATTTTCGAGTATCCTGTAAGCCTGGCTATAACTTTTATAAAAACGATATACCTGGCTCTCATTATCTCTGTATCCAAAAATACTGTCTTTGCAATAGCTTAGTTTTTTTCCATTTTCTACTATATCTATGCAAGGATTCGGCACAAACTCGTTAAGCCGTATATTATCTGCTGGTTGTAGTTTGCCATCACGGTAATCTGTCCAGCTCATATATACCCCAGCTACGGTAGTAGTTTTCTTTTGCTGACCAAATGAAAGGGTTGCAACAAGCAGAAAACCAATCCATAATATCCACCTTTTCATTTCAGTTTTCAATTTCTTAATCATTTCAATTCATCCAAAGCTATATTCAGCTTAAGCACGTTAATTTTTTCCGGGCCAAATAAACCCAACAATGGTTTTTCAGTATTATCATTCACCAGTTTTTCCAGTTTATCAACAGGAATATTCCTTGCTTTTGCGATCCTGTGAACCTGGATTTCTGTGCCCTGTACCGAAATATTCGGATCAAGGCCACTGCCTGAAGCAGTAATCATGTCACTTGGCACATCTTCCTTTTTTACATCAGGATTATGCTTTAAAAATGAGTCAAGTACGGCTTTCGTGCTTTTTAGATAATCGGTATTGTATGGAGATTTGTTTGAGCCTCCTGAGCCCATGGCATTATAATTTACAGCAGATGGTCTTGGCCAGAAATATTTATCCAAAGTAAATTTTTGGGCAATATTTTCAAACCCGATCACCTTCCCATTTTTTTCAATGGTAATACCATTTCCTCCTCCGGGAGCGAGTTTGGCAATACCTGCAATCAGCAACGGATAAAGGCCGGCAAACAAAACGATCATAATGAGCGTAAGTTTAATTGAAGGCCAGATATAATTTTTCATAGTTATTTAATTTTCAATTTTTTAATAAAATAATCCAACCAGCATATCAATAAGTTTGATGCCAATAAATGGTGCAATAACGCCGCCCAGGCCGTAAATCAGCAAATTGCGTCGCAAAAGCCTGCTTGCCCCGATAGGTTTATATTCCACACCCCTCAATGCCAATGGAATAAGAAGCGGAATAATGATGGCATTAAAAATTACTGCAGATAGTATTGCTGATTCAGGACTTGCCAGGCGCATGATATTCAAGCCCTGCAATTTTGGTATAACTACAATGAATAAGGCAGGCACAATCGCAAAATACTTGGCTACGTCATTGGCAATAGAAAAAGTCGTTAAAGTACCGCGCGTAATCAATAATTGTTTTCCGATTTCAACGATTTCTATCAGCTTGGTTGGGTCATTGTCCAGGTCTACCATGTTGCCAGCTTCCTTGGCGGCCTGGGTGCCACTGTTCATGGCTACGCCAACGTCAGCCTGTGCCAATGCCGGAGCATCGTTTGTACCGTCTCC
>Ga0206925_1196_pt1 | contig 10518 bp, 11 predicted proteins | sample Alteio_BWOrgHeat_62_FD_152944 | JGI IMG/M metagenome (GOLD analysis project Ga0206925, IMG submission 152944) | Enriched cells from forest soil in Barre Woods Harvard Forest LTER site, Petersham, Massachusetts, United States -... | ecosystem: Environmental > Terrestrial > Soil > Temperate forest >...
CGATCTCAAGCCGCTGCGGCTGGTGACCCACTTCGATCGCACTGCGGTGCAGCACTCGCCGGAGTTTCAGAAGTTCATCGACGCGACGGGGTTTGTCTTCGAACGCGACCTGGATAAGGCCGCGTTCGCGCTGCATCGCATGCCCAATCCGAATGGACCGAATGGGCCGGTGGCCTTCTCGGAAGTGTTTGAAGGAAAGATGGACGGCAAGCGGCTGATGGCCTATCTGAACACGGTGGCTACTTCGACAGAGACGTATGCGGGGCACGAGATCTTCTGCATCCCAATGGATGGGCGGATTTTGCGCGTGGCGATGCTGAACTATGAGATGGTGGCCGCGTCGAATGCGCCGACGACGGAACAGATTCACTCGATCCTGGATCGCTATCGCTCGGCGGCCTCGCCGTTTGCGGGCTCGTCGTTGTTGTCGGAGCGGTACAGGGATGTGCCGTTGCTGTCGGCGGCTTGGGGAATCGGCAAGATCGGCCTGCCGTTCGCGGACCAGGGCAAGCTGCAGATGCTGGGACTGACGCTGCCGATTCCGGCGGATACGACGTTCGTGGCTTCGGTGCGGTATGTGCACTCGCTACGGCTGCGCGTGGAAGAGATCGCGGATAACGAGGCGTCTGCAACGGATACGGCTGCGGCGCTGAATGCTCTGCTGGGGATGTTGAAGTCTATCCAGCAGGCCCATCCGTCGAATGCGCCGGAGGATGTGGCGCTGCAGCAGATGATCGACAGCCTGAAGATCGAGCAGCAGAAGAGCCGGACGGTGGTGACGGGAACGGTGCCGCTGGAGCTGCTGAAGAAGGTGGCGGGTTCGCCGGATGCGGTCGCGCCGTCTGTGCAATAGGTCCTGCGCGGACGGCGGAACGCTTCGCGTGGTTCGCGCTATGCGTGAGATCAATTTGATCGCAGAGACAACAGCAGATTCCGGCATGCGCCGGAATGACAAACAATTAAAATCGGTGTGGTTAAAGACCCCTGAACTTCCAGGTGAGGAGGCCTGTAAAGGCATCGTCACGCCAGACCGTCGGGGTTCTTCTCCTGCGGCTCAGAATGACACCCAAACAAACAACGACCGAAGCAAGACAACAGCAGGTCCCTCCGCTACGTCGCTACGCGACTCCGGTCGGGATGACAGCGTGTGGAGTTATAGGCCGGCGGGGTTGCCGGAGAGGTCGGCTACGGTGGTGCGGAGGTACTTGTGCGGGTTGACCGGGGTGCCGTGGATCTGGACCTCGTAGTGCAGGTGGCAGCCGGTGGAACGGCCGCTGCTGCCGACGTATCCGATGACCTGGCCGCGGACGATGGTCTGGCCCTGAATCACGGTGAAGCCGGCCATGTGGGCGTAGAGCGTCTTGAGGCCGTGGCCGTGATCGATCACGACTTCGCGGCCGTAGCCGTTGCCCATGGCGGCGGACTCGACGATGCCGTCGGCCGAGGCGCGGATGGGTGTGCCTTTGGGAGCGGAGATGTCGATGCCCTTGTGGAAGGCGCCTTCACCGTTGAAGGGATCTTCGCGTTCGCCGAAGGAGCTGGTGATCGGTCCCTGGATGGGCCAGAGGGAGGGCGCGCTGTCGAGGTCGGCGGTGATGCTGATGCTGTTCGCGCTGTTCAGGTGAACGGGCAGACCGGTGGCCATGCTGCGGGCGACGGAGCCGTTGAGCGCCGAGGTGCGGAGGGCGAGGAACTCATCCAGCGATTTGTTGTAGCCGTCGGTGGAGAGAGTGTCTGTCGCAGCGACGGCGGTGCTGGCTGCGGGGCCGGCGGATACGCTGGCGGCAGCAGATTTCTTTGAGGTCTGCTTCAAGGCAGCGGCGGCGAGGCGGCTGGGGCGAAGGCCGTAGAGGGCAGAGATCTCGCTGGCGAGAGAGCCGAGGGAGGCGGCCTGTACATCCTTTTCGTGCGCAACCTGCTCGAGCTGGGCATAGTCCTTGCGGGAGGCGTCACGTTCCTGACGGACCTGATTGAAGTGTGCGGTCTTGAGGAGCATGCGCGAGTAGGAACCGGCCATACCGGAGATCGTGAACATGCCGATGACGGCAGCGGCCACGAAGAGGTAGGCGTAGTGCATGGGTACGGGAACCTTGCGGAGCGAGCCGTCTTCCTCACGGGATACGAAGACGATATAAAAACGCTTCTTCAAGATGAGGTGCTCGACTTTCCCCGGGGTTTGAGTGATCTCCAGAATGCCGTCTGGTGAATCGCATTCGCGATCGGGCATTTCCGGGAGCTCTTTGGGTATGGCTAATTTTAGCAGCGGGTGCCCGGTGGCGCAAACCTTGGCTGTGGATGCTGGTGTGTCGTTTTGACCACAGCAGTATGTGGTGGGACAAGGAATCCCGTATCGTGTTGAAGGTATGAAGGCAAAGCGGCAGACAGGCGAGCTGGAGATCATTGCGGCGATTCGTGCGGCGGCGGGCCGCGGTGCGCGGTCGTCTGCGGTGCGGCTGGGGATTGGCGATGACTGCGCGATCCTGCGGGTGCCGCGCGGGCATGAGCTGCTGGTGACGACAGATCTCTCGCTGGAGGGACGGCACTTCCGGCGGGACTGGCATCCGGGACGGTCGGTGGGACACCGGACGCTGGCGCGGGGGTTGAGCGATATCGCAGCGATGGGCGGCGAGCCGCTGGCATGCTTTTTGTCGCTGGCGCTGCCGCGGGAGCTGGTTCATACGCGATGGGCGACTGAGTTTATGGAGGGGCTGCTGGCGCTGGCGAGGGAGTCTGGCGTGACTCTGGCGGGCGGCGATACGGCGGAGTTTGCCGGCGGCGTGATCGCAGATATTGTGCTGACAGGATCGGCCCCGGCGGGAAAGGCTCTGCGGCGGAGCGGGGCGAAGGCTGGGGATATTTTGTATGTGACCGGGGCGTTGGGTGGGTCGGCGGCGGAGCTGGCGTTGCTGGGGCAGTCGCCGAAGAGTTTTGCGAAAGTGAGTGCGGGGGCGCATCTGTTTCCGGAACCTCGGCTGGCCGTTGGCAAAAGATTGCGCGGCTTGGCGACGGCTTGTATCGACGTAAGTGACGGTTTGTCCACGGATCTGGCGCACCTTTGCGCGGAGTCGAAGTGCGGGACTTTGGTGGAGATGGATGCTTTGCCGGTGCATGCGGCGGCGACGCTTGAGCAGGCTCTGCATGGCGGTGAGGATTATGAGCTGCTGTTTACGGCGCGTCCGTCGGTGAAGGTGCCGAAGGCCATTGCGGGAGTGGCAGTTACGCGGATTGGAACGATGGTGGCGGGGCTAGGGCTGAAGATGGTGGATGGGCTTGGGAAGAAGACGGTGTTGATGGCGAAAGGGTGGGAGCATTTCAAATAACGCGATTACCTCAGGGGCTAAAGCCCGGTTTACTCGCAGCTTAAATGTGCGAGCTGAAGCCCGCACCCACCTTAGAAGCAACAACAAATGCAAAGACAAATACTGAGGCCCTTCGCTACGCTCAGGATGACGGCTTCAAGGAGTGAAAGATCATGAATGATGTAACGCGGCTTTTGCAGGCAACACTGACCCCGGCGAAGCAGGGCGAGCCGATGCACTCGGGACCGGTGTTTGCGGCGCCGTTTCATGCGATGGGCGATGCGTCCGAGGTTCCGTATACGTATGCGCGGGCGCATAATCCGACGTGGACGGAGCTGGAGAATGCGCTGAGCGGTTTGGAGGGCGGCGGTGCGGATGGCATCCAGAGTGTGGTGTTTCCTTCGGGCATGGCGGCGATCGCGTCGGTGTTTGGGACGGTGCTGCGGCCGGGCGATGTGGCGGTGCTGCCGTCGAACGCCTACTACGTGGCGCGCAAGCTGATGGAAGGCTACTTCGTGGAGATGGGCGTGGAGCTGCGGATGGCTCCGACGGCGAACAATGCGCAGGCGGCGCTGCTGGATGGGGCGAAGCTGCTGTGGATCGAGACGCCGAGCAATCCGACGATGGAGGTCGCCGACATTACGAAGCTGTGCGAGCTGGCGCATGCGCAGGGCGCGCTGGTGGCGGTGGATAATTCAACGCCGACGGCGCTGAGCCAGAAGCCTCTGCTGCTGGGCGCGGATTTTTCTGTGTCGAGCGACGCGAAGTCGATGAACGGGCACAGCGATATTTTGTACGGGCATGTTGCGGTAAAAGATGCGGCGCTGGCGGAGAAGCTGGTCTCGTGGCGGCGGCTGATGGGTCCGGCGCTGGGACCGATGGAGGCGTGGCTGGCGCTGCGGTCTCTGGCGACACTGCCGCTGCGGCTGGAGCGCACCTCGGAGAATGCGATGAAGATCGCGGAGTTCCTGAAGACGCGTGCGGATGTGACGGATGTGCTGTATCCGGGGCTGAAGACGCATCCGGATCATGCGCTTGCGGCGAAGCAGATGAAGTACTTCGGGCCGGTGCTGAGCTTCACGCTGCCGAGCGAGGCGAAGGCGAATGCGTTTCTAATGGCGGCGAAGCTGGTGACGCAGGCGACGAGCTTTGGCAGCGTGGTGACGACGGGCGAGCGTCGTGCTCGCTGGGGCGGCGATGCGATTGCTCCGGGATTCATACGGCTGAGTGCGGGATGCGAGGCGGTGGAAGACATCATCGCGGATATTGCGCAGGCGCTGGATGCGGTTCGCTAACTGAGCGAGTCTTCCAGCTCTACGCCACCGTACAAAATACGCAGGATAGTCACCACGTCATCTTCCACAGTGAAAGCGACGGATATGCGGCGTTCAAATCCCGTAATTCGAAGTCCTGGGCGTATGTCATCACGCGGCGTTCCGCGCTGCGGAAAAGTATCGAATGAAGCGCACCATTGTTCCAGGCGTGCGATATAAGCTAAAGCCCGTATGTCTCCGCTACGCTCAGCAATGTACTCATAGAGCTCAAGCAGATCGGCCTGGGCTTCAGCCGCGAAGAAGACACGGTATTTCACGCAGTTTTCTTTTTACGTTCAGCATGACGGCTGCGAATAGCGGCGAAGACATCGGCTGATGGAATAGCACGAGTGCTGCCGGATTTTAATTTGTCATACGTGGCGGCCACATCGCGCCGGAGCCAGAGCTCTACAGCTGCATCTCGCTCTTGCAGGGCGCGCAGGCCAGCTCTTACTACTTCACTTCCAGAAGCATAGGTACCGGATTCAACCATTTCATCGATATAGTGAGACTGCTCATCCGGAAGACTGAAGGTGCGCTTGCTGGCAGAAGGCATAGGATTCTCCTGCGAATTAATGTAGCACAACGGTATGATACTTTCATACTTTACGAAATGGTGATTTTACGTGCAAGGAAAAGATAAGTTCGAAACCACCTGGAGCGCGGAGATTCTGCGGGAGGCGCCTATGATTGCGCCGGCGCGGCAGTATGTTTATCCGCAGTATGTGCCGGGTGAAGAGGATGCGATGGCGCGGGGGGCGCTGCTGCTGATGGTGCGGCCTGCGGGTGCGTCTCCGTTTCTGGCGACGTGTGCGCGCGGGTTTGCGGATACGCGCACCCCGACGGGCGTGTTTGCCTGTCCGAATCCGGATGAGCTTTGTGCGGTGGCGGGTGGGTATGCGTATGTGGTGAATGTGGGTTCGCCGGCGACGTGTACGTTTCTGGAGCTGCGGCCGGTAGTGGAGGTTTTGTCTGCGCCGGGGGCTCTGCTTTTCGTGGGGCACTATGCGGTGATGGCTTGGGGTGCTGACGGGGCTTTGTGGACGTCGCCGAAGTTGAGTGATGAGGGGTTGCGGATTACTTCAACAGACGACGGTGTGCTGCGCGGGTTCGGGTGGAAGATGATTCCCGATAAGGAAGTGGCGTTTGCTTTGGATCTGAAGACCGGGGCTTTGTTGTCTGCCTAAACATTCTGCGAACCCACATCTCAAAAGCGAGATGTGGAACACTCTGGCGGTCGCCGTCATAGGGTGAAGTTTATGGCGCAATAAGCAGAGTGAGATTCTTCGCTGCGCTCAGAATGACAGTTCATTCCATTTGTATCTGGTAGAAACTCAGCGCGGCGGCGCCCTGGTCTTTGACGCGGGTGCGTTGCAGACTGCCGTAGTGTTCGGACAGGGATTTGCGGCTGGAGTGTTCGGCGATGACGATGGCGTCTTCGGCGAGGAGGCGTTCGTGGGCGGCACCGCCGAGCATGCGGAGGATCTGGTCGTACTCTTTTTCGGCCTCGTAGGGCGGGTCGAGGTAGACGATGTCCTGGACGCTTCCCTGCTCTTTCAATCGTTCCAGCGCGCCGAGGGCGGTGCGTTCGTGGATCATGAAGTTTTTCGTGATCTTGAGCAGCTTCAGGTTGTCGCGGATGGCGGTGAGGGCGGCGGGCGCGTTCTCGGCGAAGTGAACGTGAAGAGCGCCTCGGCTGATGGCTTCGATGCCGACGGCGCCGGAGCCGGAGTAGAGGTCGGCGAAGCGGGAGCCCTGGACGCGGGGGCCGAGGATATTGAAGAGCGTCTCGCGGAGGCGGTCGCTCGTAGGACGAGTCTCCATGCCGCGGGGGGCGGCGAGGATGCGGGAGCGGAATTCGCCGGCGATGATGCGCATCTGTTGATGATAGCCGTACCGGCAAAGACGATTCACTCAGGGCCTAAAGCCCACCTTCTCTTTTGGTCTTTACGGCACGGCTAAAGCCGTGCCCTTAACGAAAGATAAAAGCGGCCGTCGTGGGGCCACCCAGCTCCTTCCAAAGACAAAAGCGTGCCTCAGCGGCTAAAGCCGTTTGCTTTCGCGAATGATGGCAACACGGCTGAAGCCGTGTCCTTAAGCAGGGCACAAAGAACAAAGACAGAAGCAGATCCCTCCGCTGCGCTACGGGATGACAAATAAAAACAAGCAGCGGCAAAACCAACTGCAGGTCCTTCGGCTACGCATCGCAAGAGCGCGATGCTGCGCTCAGGATGACGGCAGTTGGAGGTAGGTAACAGTGGTTGGAGTCAGGATGACGGCAGTTGGAGGTAGGTAACAGTGGTTAGAGTCAGGATGACGGCAGTTGGGGGTAGGATGGCGGCGGTTGGAGGGTTTGCGCTCTACAATGGCAGGGAGAGCAAGGAGCAACACAGATGCGTGGATGGTCGTTTCCGCTGGGGCGAATACTGGGTGTTGAGGTGCGCATTCATACGTTCTTCGTTCTGCTGCTGGGGCTGAGCATTGCCGAGGCGAGTTCGGTGGGCGGGTCGGCTCCGCGGGGTGTGGCGCTTTGGCTGGCGCTGCTGCTGGCGATTGGCGTGCGGGAGATTGCGCGCTCGCTGACGGCGGCTTATTTCGGGATGGAGCTGCGCGGGATCCTGCTGCTGCCGATCGGCGGGATGCTGACGTACAGCGCGACACCCACGACGGAGTCGGCGAGCTGGCGGCGCGCGGAGAAGACGATCGCGATGGCGGGGCCGCTGGCGAACTTTGCATTTGCGCTGCTGCTGGCCGGGCTGATCTATGGGTCGACGTCGCAGCTGAATGTGCTGGAGCGTCCGCTGATGACGCCGCTGCACCTGATCCGTTCGCTGCTGTGGCTGCAGGTGGCGCTGGGTGCGATCCATCTTCTACCTGCTTATCCGCTCGATGCGGGCCGCATTCTGCGCGCGGAGATGGCGAAGTCGCGCGGTTCGGCGGCGGCGATACGCACGGCGAGCGGGCTGGGCATGATGCTGGCGCTGGGGCTGATCGTGGCGGGCGTGGTGCTGTTCCAGAGCGCGTGGGTGGTGATGGCCGGATTCTTTGTGCTGATGGGCGCGCAGATGGAGGAGCAGGGCCATGTGCTGCAGTCGGTGGTGGACACGGTGATGATGCGCGACATTATGCTGACGGATTTTTCGACGCTGTCGGCCTCCGATACGTATGAGGACGCGATGACGAAGTCGGTGCATACGCTGCAGGAGGATTTTCCGGTGATCCGCGGAAACAGCCTGGTGGGCGTGGTCTCGCGCGCGGGGATTCTGGATGCGCTGCAGTCGGAGGGCAACGGCTATGTGCAGGGCATCATGCAGAAGGGCTTTCATGCGGCGCAGCCGGAGGACACGCTGGGCAAGGTGTTTCGCTCGATGACAGTGGGACGCACGCTGGAGCTGGTGCCGGTGGTCGAAGGCGAGCGCGTGGTGGGAATTGTGACGCTGCAGAATCTGAAGCAGAGCATGGGTCTGTTTGCGGAGACGCGGCGGCTGCGGGGACGCGAGTAGCGGCCTGATCGAGGTGGTGAGCAGCAGAAAAACGAATACCTCAGGAGCTAAAGCTCGGCTTGTTATCGGGCTGCAATGTGCGGGCTAAAGCCCGCACCCACCCAAAGGCAACAGCAAGGACAGAAACAAAGGCAACAGCAGATTCCCGCTTTCGCGGGAATGACAAAAACAATTGGGCCATCTCATGAACAATCTCAGCTCCGAGAAAAAACTGGCATCGGGCTTATATCTTGTTGCGACGCCGATTGGAAATCTGGAAGACATTACTTTGCGCGCGCTGCGGGTGCTGGAGAGTGTGGATCGCATTGCATGTGAGGACACGCGGCAGACACAGAAGCTGCTGAATCATTTCCAGATCAAGAAGCCAACGGTGAGCTATCACTTGCACAACGAGGGTTCGCGGTCGGAGGATCTGATCGAAGAGCTGCGCGCGGGTGGACGGGTTGCGATCGTGAGCGATGCAGGGACACCGGGGATCGCCGATCCAGGAGGCGTACTGGTGCAGGCGGCGATTGCGGCGGGCGTGCCGGTGTTCCCGGTGCCGGGGGCGAATGCCGCGGTGAGCGCGCTGATCGCGAGTGGGCTGTCGACAGAAAGTTTTTTCTTTCATGGATTTTTGCCGAGCAAGCCGGGACAGCGGAAGACATTTTTTGAGACGCTGGCAGGAAAAACAGAAGCAGGTCCCTCCGCTGCGCTGCGCTCCGGTCGGGATGACAATGATCTTTCACCTACGCATATTTTTTATGATTCGCCGCAACGCATCGTCGACACGCTGAGCGATGTGGAGGCGGTGTTTGGGGCTTCGCATGCGGTGGCAGTCGCGCGTGAGCTGACGAAGATGCATGAGGAGTTTTTGCGGGGGACGGTGGCTGATGTCAGGGAGGCGCTGGCGGCGCGGGATCAGGTGCGCGGAGAGATTGTGCTGATGATCTCGGGTGAGTTTGCGGCGGCTGAGGTGGTGGGCTCGATTGGGGATGCTGTGTCTGCGCTGATGAAGGACGGCTTGAGTGAGAAGGATGCGCTGAAGCGGGTGGCGAAGGATCGCGGGCTGGGGAAGAGCGATGTTTACCGGGAGTGGCAACGGTCGCGAGGGTAGGCTGGGCAGATCAGGCCTTTGTGGTGGGGCGCTACGCGCCTACAAATGCGGGGTCCTTCGGCTCCGCTACGCTTCGCTCAGGATGACGGCATTTTATAAACGTGCGCTTCCCTGTTTATCGATAGGTGAAGAAGTGCGGTCGTCGCTGCGCGACGATGCCCACCTTAGCGACGATAAAGCCGTCGCGAAGATGGGGCACCCACACTTTAGTGAATGCCGAGGCCGCCAGCTAACAGTACAAATGCAAGCGTGAGGAAGGCGACGCGCAAGCGGTGGAGATTGTCCCATCGTTTGTGAAGGACGAGCCAGTCTTTCTGTGAGGCCATGAGACGGTTGTTGATGGGAACCAGGAAGAAGATGCTGCAGAGAATCATGGCGATCTGAATGGCGGCGGCCGCAAGGATCAGGTCTTCTCCGGCGGTGTGGCGGTGAAGGATCGCTTCTGCGATGAGAAGCAGAAGGTTTGCGCCGTACCAGAAAGGCATCTTTTTACCGAGCCAGCGGGCCAACAACTCCACATACTGCGCGCCGTTCAGCTGCCAGATCGCAGGATTCACGAAGAGCGAGAGAGCAAGCTCACAGCCGGCCAGAAGGCCGACAGATGTCAGGGTCAGCAGAGCAAAGATCGGCATACGGTTTTGGATGACCGTGCCGGAGGTCAGGATGCAAGAGTGCAGACGTTCCAGTTGCGACGAACCCAGCCGCCGCTTACCTTCTCCAGGACGATCCACTGACCGGCGCCGCAGCGGGGGCCGCAGTACTCCTGCATGTAGACGAGGGCCAGAGTGTTGCCGAGGTTGAAGTAGACCTGCGAGAAGTAGGTGATGCCGGGGGTGCCACGGAACTGCTCGGCGGTGGCGGGATCGGGCGCGGGAGCGTTGGCGGTCCGGGAGTCGGCGAAGGCCTGGCGCTGCTGATCGTTCAACAACTGATATGGGATCTGGATCTGCAGGTTGCGCTCGATGCGGATGCTCTCGGATTTGTGTTTGTCGAAGTCTTCGAGGACGGCCTTGAAGTCGTCGGTGCGGTCGGTGGGCGGCTGGATGCAGCGGCGGGCGCTGGGGACACGGTCGCCGGTCTGGCCGCGGGTGATGGTGCTGTCGGCGACGAGCCAGGACTGGTTGTGGTCGGAGCCTAGGTTGAGCAGGTAGCTACCAGGCATCAGGAGCGAGTAGATGGCGTAGGAGTCGTCGGCGCGGTTGGGCGACATGGGCACCGGCGGGAGCGGGATGGGGTCGCCGGGAGCGCGGTTGTCGGCCGGCGTGGATTTGGCCGAGGTGGTGTTGGAGCGGCTACCGCTATCGAGG
>Ga0206925_1197_pt1 | contig 10466 bp, 9 predicted proteins | sample Alteio_BWOrgHeat_62_FD_152944 | JGI IMG/M metagenome (GOLD analysis project Ga0206925, IMG submission 152944) | Enriched cells from forest soil in Barre Woods Harvard Forest LTER site, Petersham, Massachusetts, United States -... | ecosystem: Environmental > Terrestrial > Soil > Temperate forest > O...
CGTTTATTCGGTTACTTCCGCTTCAAGCGTCCCGGTGCTCGACCGCGTTTGGTCGCCGGCGTACCAGGTGGCAGGGGAATGGACACGCTGACTTCTGTGCCAATGCGGTGGCCGGATTTAACCTTGAATGTACCACCCACATAAGCTGCTCGCTCACGCATACTGAGCAATCCCAGACCGCCCTTGCCTTTACGTTTGACCGCATGATGATCCGGGTCAAAGCCGATTCCGTCGTCGTAGATCATCCAATGCACCATGTCGTTCTGCTTGGAAAGATGCACCGTCACGTTGCGCGCGCGGGCATGCTTCTCCACATTTTTTAAGGCTTCCTGGAGAATGCGGTAGAGTGCCAACTCGATGTCCGCGGGCAGTCGTTCGCTTAATTCCGCGAACGCCAGCTTGACGGGCACGCCTGTCCGCTTGGCGAACTCTGTGCTGCTGGCGCGCAAGACGGCGGTTAGACCGAGTTGTTCCAAAACCCCGGGCCGCAGATTACGTGTGATTCGCTCCACTTCCTTGGCCGCCTGGCCGAGCATCTCCCGGAGTTTTATGGCCTCATGCTTCGCCGGTCCAGCGTGCGTCGAGAGATTGTTGGCCAAAACCTGGCTGCGAAAGAGGATGGCGCAGAGGAGCTGCGTGATATTGTCATGCAGCTCGAGCGCCACGTGTCCGCGCTCGGCTTCCTGCACTTGCACTACGCGGTGCGTCAAGGCTCGCAGCAGTTCCTCGGTTCGCCGCGCCTCCGTCAGGTCCGTCACCACCAAGCCGATGGGGGCGCGCTTAAACCCATTTTTGGCCAGCAACCGAAGAGAGATTTGCGCCGGGATTTGCGAACCATCGGCAGCCTTGAGTTGCACTTGGATTTTTGAGCCGGCATGGTCGGCCCGCCTCATCAGCGGGCGCAGCGTGGCCCGGTCTTCGATGGAGAGAAAGCGGCGAAAAGAGCTGCCCATAATCTGTTCCAACGGGCATTTGACCATGCGGGCGAAGCACTGGTTGGCGTAGAGAATCGTCTTGTCCACCGTCAGCGTCAGCGCTCCTTCGTTCATGGACTCAATCAGAACGCGGTAGGCGTGTTCGGCCCCTTCCAGGGTGAACACTTGTCGGCCTTGTTTGCCCGCGACCACCACGGCATCCACCTCACCGGTGCGGATGGCGCGAACCGTTTCCTCAGCGTCAGCCAGGCGCACGCGCAACTCAGCCAGTTCACGGGATGAAATGACGCTGGTCGATTGCAAGCGACGGTTAGTTTTCAAACGGCGATTTTATCGGGCGGGATCAAATCCAATTCGACGAACAGACCGGCCGTGTTCATCAGGTTGCCGATGAACCGGCACGCCGGCGGGGGAAGTTCCTTGATGAGCGTAGGCGTGGCGACAATCTGGTTTTTGCGCGCCAGCGCGGGCTGTTGGTAGATGTCAATCACTTCCAGGGTGCAGTTGTTTTTCAACTCGGTTTCGCACAGTTGGCGGACGCGCAGGACGGCTTGGCGCGAACGGGTCGTGGCCCCGGCGACGAATAGTCGCAAGACGTATTTGCCCTTGGGCCGGTGAGCCGGGGGTTTGACCAAGGTCGGGGTTGGACCACGTTTTTTCTTTATTTTCACGAACAGGGGTCTCGTTTAACCTTCGGCTCGCAAATCCAAGCCGATGAGCACGCGCTCGGCATCGGTAAGGTTGCCAATGATGGTGCGCACCGGCATCGGTAACTTGCGCACCACCGTGGGAATGGCCAAAATTTGGTCGCCTTTGGCCAGGTGGGGTTGCTTCAGCAAATCGATCACAGTGATGCGATAGCGCCCTTTGAGGTGAGTTTCACAAATCTTCTTCAGGTTGGTGAGTGCCGTCACTGACTTGGGCGTCTGATCCATGACATAGAGACGCAGTTGCCAGAGTTTGGCTGTTTTTCGCCGGGAGTCTGCAGCGGGTTTGAGTGCTTTTGCTTTCATTAATTTTTTCTCCCGTTTCTGGATTTGCCCCGGGTGCTCGTTCCCACTTTGGCATCCGCCTGGCGCAATCGGCCGGAGGCCGCCCGCTCAGTGCCCAGCAGCAGCGTGCGGGTGCCCACCTGTTCGGCGATGCGTCGCAGTTCCGAAGCTTCTGATTCGTAATCGGCGCGCAGATCGCTGATCTGCCGTTCGAGCGCCTTGCGTTTGCGTTCCACTTCGCGCTTGAGCTGGGCCGCTTCCTGCTGGCTGGCGAGCACGGCGGCTTTTTCAAGGTCACCTTGCGCCACCCGGGCGGAGCCGGTCAATACGCCGCTGGCGCCAATATACGCATCCACCACATCAATGCCGTGATTCGAAATCAGGAACTCGCGGATTTGGTTTGAGTGCGCCATGCCGCGCGCCTTGAGCACATAAAGCACGCGGTTGCGTTCCCCGTTGCCTTCGAAGTCTTGCAATAACAGCCAGGCGTCCATCAGCGAGGACATCCCGGATTCGCTCTGTTGCAGCGCGTGGCCGCCCTGGGTCAGACTGGTAAAGAGGGTGGTGACTTGTTCTGCCTTCAAATAATCAATCAGTCGCGTCACCATCCCTTTGCCTTCGGAAATCGTGCCCAATTCCATCAAGCTGGTAAGTGGATCGACAATGACGACGTGGGGTTTAAACGCGGCGATCTCCTTGAACATTGTGGCCAGGTGCATTTCCAGACCGTAGAGTGAGGGCCGCGCCGAATGAAACCGCAGCAAGCCGCGCTTGACCATCGGCTCCAGCCGCAAGCCGATGGAGTGCATATTGCGGATGATCTGGTTGGGCGATTCTTCGAACGAAAAGAACAGCACACGCTCCCCGCGTTGTCCGGCGGCATGGGCAAAATTGGAGGAGATGATGGTCTTGCCAGTGCCGGCGGTGCCCGTGAGCAGAATGCTGCTGCCACGAAAAAAGCCCCGTCCGCCAAGCATTGCATCCAGCCGGGGGATGCCGGTCGCAATCCGCTCATTGGACACCTTGTGATTCAGCGCCAGCGAAGTAATGGGCAGCACGCTGAGACCCTCTTCGCCGATGAGAAATGGAAATTCATTGGTTCCGTGCAGTGCGCCGCGGTATTTCACCACGCGCAGATGCCGGGTGGCAATCTGGTCATTGACGCGATGGTCGAGCAGGATAACGCAATCCGACACATATTCCTCCAGCCCGTGGCGCGTCAGTTGTTCACGACCGCGCTCGGCCGTAATGACGGCGGTCACGCCCTTGTCCTTGAGCCAGCGGAAGAGTCGGCGCAACTCGGCGCGAAGCACTGCTTCGTTGGGCAGGCTGGCAAACAGCACTTCCAGCGTGTCGAGCACCACGCGCTTGGCCCCGATGGAATCAATCGCGTGACCAAGGCGGACGAACAATCCCTCCAGGTCGTACTCGCCAGTCTCCTGGACTTCGCTGCGCTCGATATGGACGTAGTCCACCACGATTTTTTTGCGGCGGACGAGGCCATCCAGATTGAAGCCGAGGGACGCAACATTGGCTTTCAGTTCTTTTTCCGTTTCCTCGAACGCCATCAACACGCCCGGTTCGTCAAACATCACCGCGCCGCGTACAAGGAACTCCGTGGCCAGCAGGGTCTTGCCGCAACCCGCGCCACCGCAGACCAAGGTGGGCCGCCCCTGTGGCAATCCGCCGCCAGTGATTTCATCGAGGCCCTGGATGCCTGTGCGGCACTTGGGCAAAAGTATCGGAGAAGGGATGGTTTTGGCGCCGTTTTTATTCATTCCTTTACATTCTCGCATCGAAATGAGTCAAACATGACAACAATCGCGCCCCCACCCATGGGGTGTTCACCTAATTGTCAGGGTTATGATAGGGAATAGGAGGCAGGGCTCCGTTAACGCTTCGCCGTTTTGTTTGGAACAATTGGTCCTTTCCGCAACCTCGTGTTTGGCTTGACCGGGATTTTGTCCGGGCAACAATGGTGAACCCCATGACCCCCCATCACCCCAGCCGTCGTGAAATCCTCAAAGGTGCCGCTATTGTCAGTGGTGCCGCTTTCTTGTCCCGTTGGACTAAACTCGGCGCTGCCGAGGTCGCCGCCGCGCCGCGCGCCAATCTCGCCCTTGTGGCCACGGCTTCCAGTTCGTACACCTCGGGAGACACCTCCCTCGCCGCGCTGAATGACGGTTTTAACCCGCGCACCTCGCGCGATGTCAGCCACGGAACCTACGGCAACTGGAACCGCACCGGTTTACAATGGGTGGACTACGCCTGGAGCCAGCCCATCAGCACCAACCAAGTCGAAATATATTGGTGGAATGACGGCGCGGGCATCGGCTTCCCCAGTGCTTATCGTATTCTCTATTGGGACGGCACGCAGTATCTGCCGGTGGCCAATGCGGCCGGACTCGGCAGTCTCGCCGATCAATTCAATGTCACCACCTTTGACGAAGTCACCACTTCGAAGTTGCGTCTGGAAATCACTTCGAGTGGCAACACTACGCCGACCGGCATTTCCACGGGCATTATCGAGTACCGCGTCATTGACTCGGGCAAATCACCCGCGTTTCCGCCCAGCGTTACGGCCGGTGTTGACCGCGATGTCGTCATCGGCGGAAAAACTTATCTGAATGCCAAGGTCAAGGCACTCGTTGGTGGCGCCGGAGCATCGGCTAAATTGCTCTGGAGCAAAGCCGAGGGGCCGGGCCCGGTATCCTTTGCCGATGAATCGGCGGCCACGACCACGGCCAAATTTTCCGTCCCTGGTGATTATGTTTTAAAATTGTCCGCGGGCGAAGGCAGTCTCACCGCGACCGACACGCTCACGGTTCGCGTGGTCGCGCCACCACCCGCCGAACGCTGGGAGCCGGTGTACGTGCAGTCGTACAAAATTGACAGCCCGGTGCTCAAAAGCCGCCTCAAGACTCTTATCACGGCCTGGATTCCACATTGCGTGGACAAACTTTCCGACCTGAATCTGCGTGAGGGGGGTATCAATAATTTCATCGAGGCGGGTAAGAAACTCGCCGGACAACCCGCCGGCCGCCATGTCGGCTATCCGTTTGCGAACGCCTATGTGCACAATGCCGTCGAGTCCATGTGTGTGGCGCTTTCGGTGGATGCGCAGGGCGACGCGGATATTCTCGCGGCGCAAACGGCGATGCGCGCGAAGTTGGACGAATGGATTCCCATCATCCTCGCCGCGCAGGAACCCGACGGGTATTTGCAGACGCGCTTCACGCTGGATACCCGAGGCGCGCAGCACTGGAGCCCACGCACGCGGACGGAGCACGAAGGCTATACCGCCGGATATTTTCTTGAAGCGTCCATCGCGCACTACCAAATGACGGCCAAGAAGGATTCCCGGCTTTACGATGCCGCAAAAAAATTGGCTGATTGCTGGGTGGCCAATCTCGGGCCCGACCCGAAGAAGCCGTGGTACGACGGCCACGAGGAAATGGAGCAGGCGCTCGTGCGCTTTGGCCGTTTCGTCAATGACAACGAGGGTGGGGGCAAGGGCGACAATTACATCAAGCTCGCACAGTGGCTCCTTGATTGCCGCGGCGGTGGCACGACCTACGACCAGTCGCACCTGCCCGTCATTCAGCAATATGAAGCTGTGGGCCACGCCGTGCGCGCCACTTATCTCTATTCCGGCATGGCGGACATCGCGCTCGAGACGCACAACCCCGATTACCAGAGTGCCGTGCTCTCCCTCTGGGACGACATGGTGAATCGGAAATACTATGTTACCGGCGGCATCGGCAGTGGTGAGACGTCGGAGGGTTTTGGCAAGGACTTTTCCCTGCGCAACAACGCCTATTGCGAATCCTGCTCCAACTGCGGCGTGCTGTTCCTCCAGCACAAGATGAACCTCACCTACCAGGACGCCAAATTCGCGGACTTGATCGAGGACACCTACTACAACGCCATCCTGGGCGACTTCGACCTCACCGGCCAGTACTACAATTACACGAATCCGCTCGACGACCAGGGCCGCAACGGCGCGATGCCGGGCCGCGGCAACGCGCGCTATGCGTGGCACAGTTGCCCGTGTTGTGTGGGCAATTTCCCCCGCGTGCTGCTCATGGCGCCCACCTGGTTGTATGCCAAGAGCCCTGACGGTCTAGTAGTGAATTTATTTGCCGCAAGCACGGTCAATATCGCCGGTGTGGCCGGTACCGACGTGCAGGTGGTGCAAAAGACGGATTACCCGTGGAGCGGCGGTGTTTCGCTGACGCTCAATCCGGCGGTTGCGAAAGCATTCACGCTGCGCATCCGCGTCCCGCGCCGCGATGTGAGTAAACTGTACACCGTCGCGCCCAGCGCGAACGGTCTCACTTCCCTAGCCATCAATGGCGAGACGATAAAGCCGGAAATCCAAAACGGCTACGCGGTCATCACCCGCACTTGGAAGCCGGGCGACCAGATTGACCTCGCGGTGCCGCTGGCGGTGCAGCGCGTGAAGGCCGACCCTCGTGTCGCGGCGGACACGTCCCGCGTAGCTCTACGCTACGGCCCCTTGGTCTATAATCTTGAAAGCGTGGACGGCAGCGTGGACCGGATTCTTCCTGCCAGCGCCGCGCTGACCAGTGAGTGGCAGCCGGATTTGCTCGGCGGCGTGCGCGTCATCAAAGGCAGCTTTGCCGATGGCAGTGAACTGACGGCCATCCCGAATTACGTCCGCCTCAACCGCGGCGGTCGCTCCATCGTCTGGCTGCGGGAAGCGTGAGTTGGTTATTCGGTTTTTGAAGGAATATTCGGTTGGCCCCGGGCGGCGTGCCAGAATCGTGCTACCCGAACCACCTTCGTCTCCGCATAGACTTTGTACACAATTCGATAAGATTCATGGATCACTTCGCGCACGGTCTCGTCGTTAAATTCCGGTACTTTGCGACCTAGGTTGGGCCATTCACCCAAGCCCAAGGCCTTATCTACCAATTCCAGACCAAATGAAAGGGCGCGTTTCGAATTGTCGGTGGCGATGAATTCGACAATTCCGCGCAAATCTTCCACCGCGAGCGGGGTTAGGATGACTTTGAAGCCCATTGCGGCAGCAGTTTACGAACTTCCTCAGCGGGCATCCCTTCGCCACGTTCGGCTTGAGCCAGACCCTCGCGCACGCCAGCAATAAACTCTATCTCACGCACAATCTCCGTCAGCGGAGTGTTTTCCGGCAGTCGCGTGACCAGATCAATGACCAGTTCCCGGTTGCTCATGGGGATAAGATGGTCGAAATATGGCGAAATTGCAAGAGTGGAGGAATTATTATAATGTCCGTAGTCGTTCAACTGAAGGGCTCTTTTTTAATACATCTATTCCAAGGCCGCTAAAGGAACTTTGGAAAACCTTATCATCTTTGATTGTTAACGTTCCATAAGGGATGAAGCTAAGGTAATTAACTCCCTTCAGAGTTACGCAATCTATCGCAACTATAACATGAAGATCGCGTACTTTTCCAATTTCTGAATCTTGACGATCATAGTAGACACCCGATTCGGATAATGGGAGCTTTTCGAGCCAGACTTCAACTTGACGTAATTCGCCTGAATTTAATGTTATTGGGAAGGTGTTTGCTTCTGCACAAACAGGCATTCCTAACCGGCCAGAACGAGAAGCTTTCGGATGAAGCTTGAAATAGTAAGCGACCGAGCGCACGAAGATTTGTTCGTTGCCGGCATTTGATAAAACAAAAACTGATGAATGTAGATGATTTGAGGTCTTTATGTTAACCATTCGAATGATCAGGCAGTTTTTCCGGCGAAGGAATTGAAAATAAAATGTGTATAGAGATAATCCCAATGCAAAAACCGAAATTGCGAGATTTAACTTTTCCATGACACAATAATATTTTCATCATGGCTCACGACGGCAATCTTGTTCTCACACTTCTTCCGCCGCATCTACAATCGTGAACATCAATTCGGCGGAGGACACGACTTTGCCTTCGACTTTGCACGTGCCTTCGGCGACGCCGATTTTTTCGCCACGGCTCTTGATTAGCTTCACGTGAATTTCCAACTGGTCGCCGGGGACGACCGCCTGGCGGAACTTGATTTTGTCCGCGCTCATGAAAAACGCGATTTTGCCCTCGGAGGACACGCGCCGGAGCATCAAAATCCCCAGCGGCCTGCGCCATCGCTTCGAGTTGCAGCACGCCGGGCATCACCGGGTGGCCGGGAAAGTGGCCCTGAAAATACGGTTCGTTGATCGTCACGTTCTTCATCGCGATCAATTCATCCGCACTGATGAGTTCCTTCACGCGGTCAATCATCACAAACGGGTAGCGGTGCGGCAATAGGTCGAGAATCTGGCGGATGTCGAGCGCCTTGGCGTCGGGCGCGACAATCTTCTTCGTGTCCTTCGCCGGCTTCTTGCCTTCCTTGGCGGCGACCAACTTTTCGTGCAAGGCCAGCGTCAACTTTGCATTTAGGGCGTGGCCCGTCCGCACGGCGATGATGTGCGCCTTCAGCGGCATCCCCAGCAGCGAAATGTCACCGATGATATCCAGAATTTTGTGGCGCACGAACTCGTCCTTGAAGCGCAACGGCTCCTTGGAAAGAATTTTGTCGCCCTTGATGACGATGGCCGAGTCAAGGCTGCCGCCCTGGATTTTGCCGAGCTTCAGCAGTTCTTCGATATCCTCGTAAATGGTAAACGTGCGCGATGCGGCGATTTGTGCGGCATAGACGTCCGGGTCAATGTCCAGCGATAGGTGCTGGGTGTGGATGCCGCGGTCGTCGGCGGAAGTGCAGGTGATTTTCAACCCGTCATGGGGCAGGGCGATGATGGAGCGGTTGCCTTCCGTGATGCACACCGGTTCCTTCAGCACAAAATATTTGCGCTCATGGGTTTGCTCCACCGGCTCGGCCTGCAATAGCAGGTTCACAAATTGTTTCGCGGAACCGTCAAGAATCGGCGGCTCGCTGGCGTCGAGTTCCACGAGCACATTGTCAATGCCCAGGCCGCTCAGCGCACTCAGCACGTGCTCCACCGTGTGCACTTTGGCGTTGCCGGAACTCAGCGTCGTCGAGCGCACCAGCTCGGTCACGTGTTCGACATTGGCGCGCACCTCGGGTTTGCCGTACAGATCAATGCGGCGAAAGACGATGCCATGGTTTTCGGCGGCAGGTTTGACGGTGAGGTGGACTTCCTCGCCCGTGTGCAGGGAAGTGCCCTTGATGGACGCCTCGTGCAGGATGGTGCGTTGCTTCATGAGCTAAATCCCTGACCCTAGCAGGGTTCCGCCCCATGTAAAGAATGGAAACGTGCCGGATTACGGCCGCACAAAATCATGGTGTTTCTCTTTGGGTGCGCTGGAGGGAACCATCCTTTTCTCAGCTTGGTGTGGAATCCGGTTCTCAGTCCACACTTGGGCCAGCGCATCGGCCAGCTGGGCGGTGACTTTGGGATCGGGTTTGCCGCCTTTGGGTAAACCGCTGGCGGGCACCACGAAATTGCGCATTAGCTGGTTGAAGACCTTGTCTTCGCTGCCGTCTTCGATATCGGACGTAATGGTAACCACCATCCGTTGGTCTGGGATGACCGCGATACGCTGTCCGCGCCAGCCATTGGCCACATGGGCCGACCAGCCAGCCCCGAAATTATCACTCCACCAATACCAGCCATAATCGGGCTGAGCCATTTTGGGTTTACTGTGGATCCAGGGTTGGAATGAAAGATCAATCCACGTCCGCGACACCAGTTGTTTGCCATTCCAGTCGCCGTGCCGGAGGTATAGGATGCCAAACTTCTGCATGTCAATGGGCCGCACGCGCAGGCCATAGGCACCGTTGTCAATGCCGGCCATATCCTGGTGCATCCACTCCGCGTTGCGAAAACCGAGCGGGCCAAATAGTGTTTCTTGCGCAAATTGTAGCGCCGATTTACTGGTTGCGTATTCAATCACGCCCGTGGCCAGCTGTGGGGTGATGTCGTTGTACTGGTAAGAGACCCCTGGTTTTGGGAGTATTTTCTGGGTAAGAGCAAAAACAGTACGGTTCTTGCTGGCGAAAAATTCTTTTCCGCGCTCGACATCTTCCGGCGTATTGGAATGGGGCGGCTCATCCGCATCGAGCGCAGACATGCCGAGCACGTCCTTCAGGTTTATTGTGGAGAATCGCTGAATGTCTTCTGCGTCCGTAAAAAGTGAACGCGGCAACAATTGGCTCAGGGGTGTATCGGGGCCCGGAATAATGTGTCGGTCAATGGCCACGCCGATGAGCGCGGAGGTAAAGCTCTTGGTGATGGACATTACATAGTGCGATTCATCGCGGTCGAGCGAGGAAGTGTAAAGTTCGTAGACCAGTTTGCCATCGCGCGAAATGAGCACCGAAAAGATGGGCAGATTACTGTTCTTCACCCAATTCGTAAGATCGATCAACTTGGCGCTGTCGATGCCTTCGGCTTCGGGCGTGCTGACGCCAAAACTGGCCGAAAGCTCCGCCGCTGAGATTGTCGGCAGCGGCTTGGGTGAATCGGCTGCACCAGCGCCAGTCGGCGCAGCGAGGAATAGCGCCAAAACACTTGCTCGGTAAAAGGC
>Ga0206925_1198_pt1 | contig 10432 bp, 10 predicted proteins | sample Alteio_BWOrgHeat_62_FD_152944 | JGI IMG/M metagenome (GOLD analysis project Ga0206925, IMG submission 152944) | Enriched cells from forest soil in Barre Woods Harvard Forest LTER site, Petersham, Massachusetts, United States -... | ecosystem: Environmental > Terrestrial > Soil > Temperate forest >...
GTGGCGCCCACCTTGAATGTGAGCCTTTCAGATTCAAGACACTATGCCAGGCTAAGTGATAATATTCTGCGGTTTGTGCCTATCGTAATGAAAGAGGGCGATAGTGAACGGATACATGGTATTAATGAGCGAATTTCAGAAACAAATTATAAAGATTGTATCCGCTTTTACTATCATTTTATAATCAATTCTGATTTGCAGTTGTGAGGGTAAGCTATTGTTTTATTGAGTTAATATGTTATTGGAGGGTAATGGATTTTTTGTGCTTTAAAAGAAAAAATATTTTAAAATTAGAATATGGGGAATCTGTAAGCGCAATATTATCCTAATAACAAACTAACATACTAATATAAAATTACGCATTTTTGCGGCAATGAAAATAATGAACTTGAAAAAAATATTATATGCCTTATTTCTATTGGCTTTTCCTTATTTGTCATTGGGGCAGAATGGTGATCCTGTAAAAGATACCGTTAAATCCATAAACAATAATCCCTATCAGGATAGCCTGAAAAGACATGAACTGATCTTGCGGGACATTGGTGATTCTATGGTTTTTGGGGTGACTCAAACCCGAAGATACCAGGCGGCGAAAAAATTTATCCCGGATTTGGTGAAAGCCTTGAAGTTTCCTGGCTCTTATTATTATCCATTTGATTCGCTGGGTTTTATGAAAAGGATTGAACCAGAAGACCATAGTTTCAGGATACTGAACTGGGCCATAAAAAACAATGACGGCACTTACCGGTATTACGGTGCAATACAATTTAAATCGGATGATAAGCTTAAATTGATTCCATTGCGTTGTGATACAGGCACTTTTGACAATAACGACCTGGATACTATTATTACCGATAACAAATTATGGATTGGTGCCTTGTATTATAAAATGATAACCAATATTATTAATGGAAAACCTTATTATACCCTTTTGGGCTGGGATGGGTTTAACTATATGAGCAACAGAAAATATGTGGATGTGCTTAGCTTTGATGAAAGCGGCAAACCTCTGTTTGGCGCACCGATTTTTAATGTGAACGGAAAGACCCAAACCCGTTTGATTTTTTATTATGCCGGCAATGCAGAAATGGTATTGCGGTATGATGAAGACAATAAGATTATTACTTACGATAACCTGGTGCCTCCTAACCCCGCAACTAAAGGAGTATTATATGATTACATCCCTGATGGGTCTTATGATTATCTTGAATTTAAGAATGGAAAATGGACGCAAAAAGAAAATCCATTTGAACATTTTAAGACCATAAAAGGCGACGAAAATAAATAAATGAAAAGGGCCACCATTGCTGGCAGCCCTCTCGGAAACGGAACTTAAAAAACGCACTTACTTATTTTTTTCTAACCTTTTATGGTTTTTTAGGTTTGTGAGTTACATGGTGATGTACGGCTTTTTTATCCTTCTTCAAATCCTTTTTATCTTTTGCAATGTCTTTTTTATCGGCCTTAATATCCTTTTTATCAGCCTTAATGTCTTTTGCTTCCTTTTTGGCGGCAGTTTTATCGCCTGCTTTTACATCCTTTTTCAGAACTTTTTTATCAGCGGCCACATCTTTTTTATCAGCAGCTACATCTTTTTTGTCCTTTGCAATGTCTTTCTTGTCCTTTTTAATGTCTTGTACTTCTTGCTTTTTGGTCTCAGTACTTGCGCTCTGAGCCAGTAGGTTGTTTGCAGATAGCAGCCCCGCGAAAAGCAGAGCGGCAACTGCCAGATTTTTCAGATTCTTCGTTTTCATGTTTTTCATTTTTAATGTTTATTTAATGCTTAGAGGCAAAAACATATTTCAGGTTTAATCTGCAATTGGTTTTTTTAGGAATGAATTTTAAAGCATCTCAATTTTAGATGATTATAGGCGTTTGTTTTAACAGCTTTTAATATGAACTCATATTTTCCGGGGTTTGTTAAACAAGAGACTGGCTATATTTTAAAATAATTATGTATATATTTGGACTTGAGGAATTAAAATCATAATTTTATTCCTTGGTTTGATTATGTTTTTTCCTGATATATAGGTATTAACCAACTGCTTTTTATTTAAACACAATTGCTTATGAAGAAAATATCGTTGCAAATTGCTGTTGTTTTTATTCTGCTTTGCATTCTAATTTCGGTTCAAGGTTGCAAACCTACACCTTCACCTTCGCCTGCCACTACACAATATACTATTCAGTTTAACCTCACAGCTTCAGGTAGTTCAATTACTACCGGCCAGGCTGTAACTGCACCAGGCGGGCATTATTATATTGATCTGTTAAGATTTTACCTCGGCTTCCCGCGGCTTGTGAAAACGGATGGAACTGAAGTGCCGATGTCTAATTTGTGCATAGTGGCTCTCGATAAGTATTTGCCATATAATTCTATATACGGCAATACTTTCACATTTTCAGTGCCTGCCGGGGATTATAAAGCGGTTAGGTTTGGGGTTGGGTTGCCTCCTGCTATTAACGATACAGTAAAACATTATCACAATGGCCCTTTTGATCCATTGAATCAGGTTTATGGTTTGGTTTGGCAAATGAGTTTTACTTTCAGGGATATTGCTTTGCAAATGTATACTGATACCTCCAAAGCACAGAACTTAACGCCAACCAGGCCTCTTTTTGTTCATGTTTTAGAAGATGGAGACACCTTGAATCTTTATCATGACCTGGAGTTTGACAAAGCTTTTACCATTAGCAGTGGATCGACATTTGTTGATAATTTTAATATAGATGCCAACCAGGTATTTTTCCCTTCTTCGAGCCCGATTGACATAAAAACTGCCGGGTCTACGGATATGACCAATGCTGATAAGACAGGGATAGCCCTTGGGCTTCAGCTTGATAATAATTTTGCAAAGGCAATTTCTAAACAATAATATACTTAGTCCGTCACATGAAACCGTCGAAATCAAATATATTTTCAGGGATTGCTTTTTATGGGCTGTGTCTTTCCTTTGCCAGTTGTTCGCCTGCCAATGAAACTCCAACTCAATATACTTTGAATTTCAACCTTATTGCATCTGGCACTCCCATTGCTATGGACGAAACGGTAACAAATAGTGGAAATACAAAATATTCAATTGATGTTCTGAGATTTTATATCGGATTCCCCAGGCTTGTAAAGACAGATGATACTGAGGTGCCAATTTCAAATTTGCTAATCGTGGGCTTTGATAAACATATTCCTTATGATTTAGTCTATAATTCTTCCTTTACATTTTCAGCGCCAGCCGGCAGTTATAAGGCTGTGAGGTTTGGATTGGGAATCCCACCAACCATTAAAGATACCATCAGTCATAATCACTTTGGCAAAAATGACCCATTGAACCCAACGTATGGAATGGTAAGGACAAACACAACCCAAATCTCTGATGTAAATATGCAAATGTTCGTAGATTCTTCAAAAGCCCAAAATTATACGCCTGACAAATTTTTGAATATAAGAATTATTGAAGATCAGGATACATTGAATTTATATAAAAACCTTGAATTTTCAGGCTCCTTTATCATTGGCAATGGTGCTAATCATGTTGATAACTTTAATCTTGATATGACCCAGGTCTTTTTTCCTGACAACAATCAGATTAATATCCGCTATGCACCAAGCACCGATATGACTATTGGTGATAAGGTTGGCATTAACCTTGGCATTCAGGTAAATAATAATTTTGCAAAAGCGATTACAAAACAGTAAACAGTTCTGATAAAAATGAAACAATTTCTACGAAAAATTAAAATTATTCTTACAGTTTCAGTTATTTATCTGGCAGTTATAGGGTGTAATAAACCTTTTCATGAAGTTCCACCGTCTGCCCCTACTGAATTTACAATGCAGTTTAATCTCACTGCAAATGGAAAGCCGATAACAATGGATGAGATCGTTGCAGCAAGCCCCAATAGGTATTCAATTGATCTTCTCAGGTTTTATCTGGGATTTCCCCGCCTTGTGAAGGCAGATAGCACTGAAGTGCCATTATCAAATTTAAAATTGGTGTCATTTGACCAGGCTTTGCCCTACAATAATGTGTATGGCAATGTTTTTAGTTTCCTTGTACCTGATGGAAATTATGTTGCCATTAGATTTGGCATTGGTGTGCCACCGGCAATTAAGGATACAATAGCCCATTATCATTTTGGGCTTCTTGATCCGCTCAGCGGCGATTATGGAGCACATTGGGATATGACTATTAACGTATTCAGGAATATTGTTATAGAAATGTTTACAGATACTTCTAAAAAGCAGGATGCTGTTCTGGCACGATTCATGCGCCAGGATTTCCATATTCTTGAAGATGGAGGTAATCCATTTTTAAACCTTTATAAAGAAATACAGTTCAAAAAAAATATTAGCATTGCTAAGGGTGAAAATCATATTCAACAATTCAATCTTGATGCCAACCTTATTTTCTATTATCCTGGTAATGAAATTGATATGATGCATACAACAGGTACAGATATGCAATATACGGATATCAATGCTATGAACCTTGGTATGAAAGTGAACGATAATTTTGCAAAAGCCATTACTATACAATAATATGCCTATGAAAGCAAGTATAAAACCTGCAGCAATTATGGCCATCTTTGGCCTGCTGTTTATTGTTTTGGGTTGCCGGAAGGATCCACCTATCAATACTCCTGAAGTTTATCATCCCACACCTTATTCTTTTCCGGCATTGCCTGATTATGTACCACCGGTTGGCCAGTTTATACCCATCACCAACTCTGTTACCGTAGAAGGAGTTGTTCTTGGCAAGTTGTTATTCTTTGATTCAACCTTATCTAAAGACAATACTTTGGCCTGTGCAAGTTGCCACCACCAGGGTTATGGCTTTACGGATCGTGGCAGGCAGTTCAGCCTGGGAGTTGGGGATAGTGTTGGCAACAGGAATTCTATGGCCCTGTTTAATATCCCATGGGAACGGGGTGGCTTTTTCTGGGATGCGCGTGCTCCAATTCTTGATTCGCAGATTGTAGGCCCGGTACCTAATGTAAAAGAAATGCATGAACCCTGGTCTGGTGCCCTTGCCAAGATCCAGGCGAGGCCAGAATATCCTGAGCTTTACTTTAAAGCATTTGGCACTAAAACAATTACTAAGGAAAATACGGTAATGGCTATTGCCCAGTTTTTGAGGACTATCATGTCATTCAATTCCAAATATGATAGTGTGAAACAAAACCTTGCTGGTTTTACCGCAGCTGAGAAACGCGGCGAACAATTATTTAGCAGTGACCCGGTAAGAAATGATAATCCGAACAACCACCTTGTTGCACTTGGGCACCGGTTGCCGGGTACAGGGTTTGATTGTTTCCATTGCCATGCGCCGCCATTATTTATCCCTGAAAACCTGATCCCAAACAGCCAGGTATTGATGAATGATGGCTTTAGCAATATAAATTTTAAAGTACCAAGCCTCAGAAACCTTGGTTTCACAGCGCCATATATGCATGATGGTAGTATGCCAAATCTTGACAGTGTTTTGGCGCACTATGATCATGAGGTTGATCCAAATTCACCGTATGTCAGCGACCTGATGTATGCCAAGAAATACTTTAATCCGAACGACCCTGATATTCAGCTTGCAACACCAAGTATGGAAATGACACCTCAGGAAGTATCTGATTTGAAAGCATTTTTAATGACATTAAATGATTACAGATTGCTAACTAACAAGAATTACAGCAATCCGTATTTGCATTAAAGATCAGTAAAATATAAGTTTTATTTCGGGCTGGTTTCAGGATAAAAATTTTAAAAATAAAATTGTAAATGGGATGAAAGAAATATCACTTTCGTCCTATTCTAATTTTTCAATTACATATCCAGTTCGTAAATCTGGTCTTTATTTTCAAGTTTTTCGCCAACACGTCCCCATAAAAAGAGATTGTTTTCATCAATATATGGTCTTGAAAAGTCCAGGTGTAAACTCAAATCACCTAGCTCCATACGTTTGGTTCCTTCAAGGGTGCCATCAGTTTGCCAGTTGAATTGTTTTTTGTTTTGCGCACTCAATATTTCGAAAAACAAATGTCCATTATATTCAAAGCTATAATCGGCTAGGTATTTATCGCCCTGGCTGGCAAAATTTCCAGTTCCGGTTTGATAATATAAGCCCAGTTGTTCGTCATCACCCTGGCCTTTTTGTCTTAATAAAAGATTGCCGCGCCAATAGCTGATTATGTAGTTAACATTTGAAATGCTTGTTGGCAAAGGATTTGCGCCGTTCTTTTTGAGAATAAAAAGCTTGTTGGCATCACCTAAAAATATTGCATTTCCAAGAGTGTCTCTAAATGTCCTGAGAAGGATTGATGAAGGCAAAACGGCGCTTAGCTCAGGGTCATAGTGGGTTGGAAAAAATGTGTGTGCTTCAAGCCATTCAGCGGTATCGAATTTATATTTCACGGTCCAGGCATTATAATAATCTCCTGCAGCTTTGTGCTGCGTGATAATATAAAGCACTTCCTCAAAGGCGTATTGCCCTTGAATTCTTACAAAATCACTCATGCTATGCCCTGCCAGTTTGCTATATTTCAACTGGTAAGATGTTGGGTATTCAAATGCAGTGGCAAGATATATATTGCCTTTATTAGCAAGGTAATAACTGATTTTTTTCTGGTACAAAAACATGGAGCTGTCTGCCGCTTCGGCCACATGCTTGGGCAATGTACCTTTGTTTTCTACAGGGCTGGTTATTACAAAAACCGAATGGTGATCAACATCATCCCCCTTGTCCTTAAATTCTTTATAATGCACATTCATCCAGGTGCGCTTTGTATATTTAAAATTAGCTTCATAAAACAAGGCATGATCCATCCATTTTTCATAATTTTTGCCATTGTCATCATTATGGATGATAGTCATTTGCGAAAACTTGTTCCAGAATTCTTTGGTGTTTTCCCAGGGATGTGGCGGTGTGATTTCTACATTGGCAAAAATCAGTTTTTGATCAGACGAGGTAAATAACCCCGGTAGTACGAAATAATTTTCGGGAAAAAACAACCTTGCTGAATCTTTTTCATTCCCAAACTTATACCTGTACAATTTAAATTTCATATGCATATCGCGGATGGGTGCCAGGATCAGGATGCCCTTGCGGAACTCGTAAATTTCAAGCTTCCTGCCTTTGCCGGGTTCCACATCGGCACCGGCTTCCTCTTTCATAAGTACTTCCACCGGTTTTCGGTGATCATCAAGATAATACAGCTTACCATCCTCGCCCTCATGCCCTTTATTGAGTGTAAATAATAAGGTCTTTCCCATTTCAAAAAAATGCCCGATGTTTTCATCGCTTTTCATTACCAGTTTCGATTTCTTTTTGCTGATATCATAAGACCATATTTTGAAGCTACCTTTTTCCTCTATTGTGCTATAATACAAGTGGCCGTCATATAATTTAATTTGCTTGCCCACTTCCTGGCCTGGAGCCGTTACAGGTGTAAGTTTCTGTGCCGAAGTGGCCACAATGGTAAAAGCAAATAGCAGGGCATACAAGCCTGCTTTCATTATATCTTTATATTTCATGTTCATTTGTGTGTATATCACTCCTCTGGCAAAAGTATTGAGATAAGTTGAGAAAATGGTAATATGAATCGAGAAGTAAGGCAATTTATCAGGCTGAAACTAAATCCCGGATTTATTACCTTTGATTTTGAAACATAGTTGATAAAAAAAATCAGAACCCTCCAGTTGATAAAAGCCTTAATTCAAAAAAATTAAATTAATATGAAACCAACGCTAATTGTTCTGGATGACTGGGAAGGCCTTATCGCTCAAAACACTTGCTGGGATAAATTAAAGGAAATCTTAAATATTCAGTTTTTTAAAGAACCAATTGATCGTATGCCCGATAATGTACTGGCAGATGCGTGGTATTTAATGACAATAAGAGAACGTACTGCCTTAACCAGAGAAGTTTTTGTCAGAATGCCAGCTCTTAAACTGATTTTGCAGACCGGTGGGCATGCCTATCACATTGACCAGACTGAAGTGCAAAATCGGAATATTCTAATTGCACTTGGCCGACGTATCAATGCGCCCCTGGTATCCGTACCTGAATTAACCATCGCAATGATGCTGAGTGCCGTGCATAAACTGTCGCAGGCACAACAGGCAATAAGAACAGGTAAATGGCCTTTGCTTACAGGCAAAACATTGAATGGGCGACGGCTTGGTATTTTGGGTATGGGCCGGCATGGCAGCAGGGTGGCGCATATTGCAAAAACTGCATTTAATATGGAAGTTGTAGCCTGGAAAAGGTCAGGGGTTGATAATTCGCCAGGAGGAGATTATCCGAGGCTTCATCTTGATGAACTGCTTGCCACAAGCGATATCATCAGCCTCCATTTACGTCTTTCTGAGGAATCTAAAGGCTTGATGAATAAAGAAAAACTGCAAAAAATGAAACCCGGAGCTATTTTGATAAATACTTCAAGAGGAGAAATTGTAGATGAACAGGCATTAATTGATTTGTTAAAATCGGGGCATTTATCCACCGCCGGTTTAGATGTTTTCAATAAAGAGCCGCTCCCAGTAGATTCACCATTGCGAATGATGGATAATGTAATACTTAGCCCACATATCGGCTGGACAGTGGAAGAAGTTTTTCAGGAGTTTTCGGAAATAGCCTGCACGCAACTAAATCAATATCTTTTGGGTAAACTTCCGCAATCTGAATTATTGGAATTTGCTTTGAATAAACATTGATTTGTTATCTGGGATATTAGTCCCCTTTTTAGAATAAAGCCAAAAAATATTTTAAGAATTAACACAGTGTCAGAAAATAAAATTATCGAAAGAACTACTCTTATAAATGCTTCTACAGCTGTGGTTTGGGAGACATTGACAGACCCTTCTTACATGAAAAAATGGCTGTTTGATACGGAAGTTGAAGTAATATCAGACTGGAAGGTCGGAAGCCCAATTATATTCAGAGGGAAATTCCATGGTAGAAAATTTGAAGATCATGGGATCATTCAGAAATTTGAGCCTGAAAAATTATTTCAATATACCTATTGGTCCTGGATATCGAACCTGCCAGATCTTCCTGAAAATAATATTATTACAGCATTTAAGCTGATATCTGAAAAAAATAATACGCTCATTCAATTAACCCAAAGCAATTTCGTTGCTAAAGCCTCTTTTGAGCACTGGAATTTTTACTGGAATGTAACCCTGCAAATAATAAAGAAGATAGCTGAAGATCATTAAGGACAAGCATTTAAACTAAAGTTTAATATGAAAATACCGCGACAGGTTAGCATTATCCTCAAATTCACTATACCAGGAGTTTTACAAACATGGGATCTTCATTTGAGAAAAAATGCGCCTGTCACGGCACGCAAATTTACCCATAAATTTAACATTTTTTAACATATGGTTTTTAGAAAGTGGAGCTTGGAATGCCATGATTAATATTGGAATAATTAAAATGAAGAATTCCAATGCAATAAAGTTGTATTGATAAATAAAACTTAACATTGATTCTGAATTTAATAACCTTTGTTAATGCAATAAATATTTTATCACTTATAAAGCCTTCCGGTTTCACAAATATTAAGCATCTTAACAATTGTTAATACAGGTATCTTAACTAACTCTGCGAACTTTTTTGATAAAATAATTTAAGGCATCAATTTCTTTCCGCTCATTGCGTTTTTTATTTGCTGTCATTTTTTTCGGCACGGTTCCATGATGCTTCAAATAGTTTCTGGCGGGTATCCCTATTCGTTAGCATTTGCAGGTCTGGCTGTTGGGTGGTATTTTGTAATGGAATCAACCATTTACCATCTTGCTTTGCCGCCTTAGCGGCAGCGGCCGCCGCTTCAACATCAGCGTCAGAAAGCCCTGCCAGTGCAGATTTATCACTAACTACCAGGGCGCCAGCTTTGGCTGCCGCCAATAGTTTATTTGTGTATTTTGCATTTAAGCTTGCCTCTTCGCCATTCAATTTTTTCAAGGCCTCTTTGTCGGTTTCCGAAAGGTTTGCACCGGCTAATGTAAATTTTTGAAAATAGTACTCAACCAGGCGGTTTGATTCAAGGTCCAGTTTCAATTGTTCCCGCTGATTATATATGGCTTCTACTCTCTTAAATAATTTCGTATTCAGAAATATGGCATCATTGGCTGCTGCCTGGTCTGGCGCTACCTCTTCTGATACTTTTTGCAAATCAGGATTGGTATTGGCACTGCTAAGTAAGTTAAATACCCCATTCACTCTGTGCAACATTTGCCCGCTTTTTTCAAGGGCCACCAGTGTGTTTTCGAATGTAGGCACATCTGCGCTTTCTGCTATTGCCTTTACCTCCTCCAGTTGCAGCCTGATGCCTTCTTCAATAGCAGGTTTAAAATCGCTGTTTTTGATTTTTGTAAAATCCGCCGTCTGAAAAGGCAATGTACTTGGATTTGCAAATGGATTGTCTGGCATGAATTTGT